>Ga0070764_10000280_pt1 | contig 19082 bp, 15 predicted proteins | sample HubBroMetageWRM4_FD_67287 | JGI IMG/M metagenome (GOLD analysis project Ga0070764, IMG submission 67287) | Warmed soil microbial communities from the Hubbard Brook experimental Forest, New Hampshire - Hubbard Brook CCASE Soil Metagenome WRM 4 | ecosystem: Environmental > Terrestrial > Soil >... | reverse complement strand
ATACACATGCTACTCGTGTCCTCGGCCACTTCACGGAACCCCAGGTCAGACCACCCGCGGCGGGTCATGCCAGGCTAGCCTGCTGGCGGCAACACTCGTTGTCCAGTCCCGCATACTCTTGGCGAGCCACGCAAGCAGCCAGTCCGGTCCTTCCGGCCGTACGCCTTGGTACGCCAGACCCGCTCGACAGCTACTCTATGTGACCAGATGCGGCCCGACGGTTCGAACATCGCCCCGCCGACATCGGTATACAATCCGGTCCACGGCTCGCCGACCACGGGTATCAAAACCGCTGGTGGGGCGGGTGGGGCTCGAACCCACGACCGGCGGATTATGAGTCCGCTGCTCTGACCGGCTGAGCTACCGCCCCGCACCGGTGCACATTACACCAGTTCGCCTCCTGCGGCGGCTTCGGGCGGGAGGGATCTGGTTCAGGCGGCGGGGGGTCTGGGTGCAGCTTGAGTTCGCGGTGGTAGACGAGCGCGACGGGCATCGCCCGGTCGTGCTTGCTCTGACGAGCCCCGTCAGCCTGACCGGCGAGAGCGCGCCTGTACCGTGAGTACCGTGCGTACCGTGGCCGTCGTCATGAGGGATAGCGGTTAGCCTCAGCCGGGATCGTCGATAGCGCCCTCGTCTTCAACGGCGCATAGGAGGCATGACTAGTGCTTTTGCGCGATTACCTGATGAGGAACGCCGAGGCCTGGCCGGAGAGGCAGGCCTTTGCTTCATCAACGGCGACGCTCACGTGGGGTGAGGTCGTGGATCGATCGTGCCGGCTCGCCGCCGCGCTCCGTGAGCTAGGCGTGCAGCACGGCGATGTGGTCGCCTGCATGTCCACCGACACGCACGAGGTCGTCGAGGCGTGGTATGCCACGGCGATAGTAGGCGCCGTGAGGACCGGGATCCACTATCGCTACTCGGCACGTGAGGCCGCTCATATTCTGCGCAACTCTGGTGCCAAGGTGCTGCTCCTGCAAGGTGGCAGGGCAGAGGAGACATTCGGTCAGATCTCGGAACTCCCCCCGACCCTGGAGCACGTCGTCGGCTTCGGTGATCATCACCGCAGCCGCGATTATGAACGGCTGCTCAGCGCTCATGAACCCTTGGCCCGGGAAGACTGGCCGAAGCTCGGGCCGGACGACCTCGCCACCATCGGCTACACGTCCGGGTCGACAGGCCTGCCGAAGGGAGCCGTCTCGACGCACGGCGCGGTTGTCGCCGCCGCATTGAACACGTGGTGCCAGGCAGGCTTGTGGCACGAGGACGTCCTGCTCAACGGCATATCATGCCTCGGGGGCGCGAATATCATCTTCACCGGCGGAAACGTCTTCACCGGCGGGAAGAGCGTCTTTCTCGATCACTTCTCGCCTCAGCGTTTCGGCGAGTTGGTCGAGCGCGAAGCCGTCACCGTGGCGTTGATGGTGCCCACGATGATGCAAGATGTGCTGGATTCCGCTGATTTCAATCGCGATAGTCTCAGGTCCCTCCGGCTGGTCATCTACGGAGCCGCCCCGGCAACGCCGAGTCTCATCAGGAGAGCGATCAGCGAGTTCGGCTGCGAATTGCAGCAGTGGTACGGCACGACGGAAGCCACCGGTGGCTGGACGACCATCCTGCATCACCGCGAGCACCTACACGCGCTTAATCACGCTCCAGAAATCCTGTCTTCAGTGGGCCGGCCGACTCTGCAGACCGAGTTGCGCATCGTCGATGACGACGGTATCGAGCTTCCCCGTGGGCAGATCGGCACCGTGGCCATTCGCAGCCAGACGCTGATGAACGGCTACCTGGACGCTCCCGCCGAAACGGCAGAGGTACTCCGTGACGGCTGGCTGGAAATCGGGGATCTCGGCTATCAGAGCGAGCAAGGTTACCTTTTCATTGTCGACAGGAAGAAATTCAAGATCGTGACCGGCGGCTTCAACGTTTACCCCGTCATGGTCGAGAACCTGCTCGCCGAGCACGAGGCGGTCAGCGAAGTCTGCGTGGTGGGCATACCGGACCAGCGGCTTGGCGAGGCGGTCTGCGCCGTGGTGGTCCCGGCTAAGCAGGTTGACCCCGCGGAACTGATCGAATTCTGCAGGGGACGAATCGCGTCGTATGCGGTGCCGAAGCGCATCGACTTCGTCGATTCGCTGCCGCGGAACCCGGCCGGGAAGGTGCTCAAACGAGAGGTTCGCGACCGCTATTACCCGGACGGCAGCGGGCCGGCCAGCTAGCTAGCTGCGTGCTTGCGCAGGAACTCGTGCACGGTGACCTGGCCGGCCAGGTAGCTCCAGTGGAACGGCAACTGCATGAAGCCATGCGGCGCGCCGTCCACCGGGTGGAACTCGTGCTCGATCCCGGCGCGGCGTAGCGCGGCGGCCAACTGCTGCGACTGCCCGAACAGGGAGTCGCTGGTCCCGGCGCTGATGTACGTCACCGGCAGTGCCGAGCATCCGTACAGCGGGCTGACGCGATAGTCCTCGCGAAGCGTCTCGTACTCCTCGGGCGGGAGATAGCCCTGACCGCGTTCCTGCGGGGTCAGCAGGACGCTCGGGTGCAGGCGGCTCAGCGCGTCGTGGTAGTCGAATATCCCGTAGAACAGGAGCAGGGCACGGATGGATGGCCCGCCGACCCGCGCGAGGTGCTCGGCTGCCGCCGCCGCCAGCGTGGCGCCGGCCGAATCTCCGGCAAGGATGATGCGGCCGGCGTCCCAGCCGTAAGTCGCGGCTTGGTCTGCTGCCCACCGGACGGCGAAGACGGCGTCGTCGAACTGCGCGGGGAAACGATGTTTCGGCAGCCGACGGTAGTCGACGCTCACGACCGCGCAGCCGGGCTGGGCCAGATCGCAGGCGAGACGCCGATGCGTCGCAGGGCTGCCCATGGACCAGCCGCCGCCGTGAAAGAACACGATGACCGGGTACGTTCCGGGCGGCACCGGCGCCACGACGTCAGCGCGAAGCTGCCAGCCCGCCACCTCTGTGAGCAGTACGTTGTCGGCCACGCGCCGGACGGGGGGCGGGCATGCGTTCATCAGCGCAAGGCAGGAGCGCATGAAGTCCTTGGCGCTCATCCCCGGGGGAGGCTCGTAGCTCTCCTGGAACCGGACGACCGACTCGTAGACGTCGGCGATCGAATCGAGGCCCTGTGAATCGAGACTCTGTGAATCGAGACTCTGTGATCCGGGAAGCATCCGGGGCTCCTTGATCGTCGCAGCGTACCCGCCTTGTCCTGCTTACCAGGTAGTTGTTACGGTGATCAAACTATGGAATCGCCTATTGACCCGCGGCCACGCCTGGCCATCAGCAACGGAGACTGGGTACTCGTCGGAGCGCGCTGCCCGCAATGCGAGTACCGCCTGGCGGCCATGGGTCCGTGGTGTCCCATCTGCCACAGTAGCCTCGATGCGAAGGAGTACGGCCCCGCGGGGATCGTCTGGGCCAGTACCGTCTTGCGCGTCCCTATCGGGGACTACCGTCCGCCGCGCCCGGTCGCCTACGTCGACCTTGACGATGGCCCTCGCATCCTGTGTCACCTGGAGGGCGAAGAAGATGCCGTACCGGTCGGCCCGGGCACGCGCGTGGAGTTGACCGGTCTCTCGCAGCAGGGTGACCCGATGGCGAAGGTGACCGCATGAGCGGGGCCTCCACGGATGCGTTCATCTACGGCGTCGGCTCGTCTAACTTCGGGAAGCAGCCGACCACGTCGGTCTATGAGCTCGCGTGGCAGGCATGCCAGGAGGCGTTCGCAGACGCGGGTACCGACCGGTTTGACGCCGCCTTCGTCGGCACCGCGCTTGGTGCGCTCGGCATCGCGCAGCGACTGCTCAAGGGCCTCGGTGTCGTGGATGGTCCGATTATCACCGTCGAGAACGCCTGCGCTAGCGGCACGACCGCCTATCACGAGGCTTACGAGGCGATCCGGCACGGCCGCTATAACAAGGTGCTGGCGCTGGGCGTCGAGCAGATGTCCACCCGGATCGGCGGTGCCATGCCACCCGACCCCATCGACCCTGAGGGGCGGTCGGGGATAGTCATGCTGCCCCGCTACGCGATGATGGCGCAGCGCTATATGGCGGAGTACGGCGTGCCGATGGAAGACATCGCGTACGTCGCCGTGAAGAACAGCCATAACGGCGCGCTCAACAAGCGGGCGCAACGCGCGAGGGAGCTGACCCTGGACGAGGTGCTGGGCTCCCGGCTCGTCGCCGACCCGCTGACCCTCTTCCAGAGCTGCTCGATCTCCGACGGGGCCGCGGCGGCCGTGCTCGGTGCCGGCAGGGACAACCCGCGCGACATCGCGATCAAGAGCTCGGCGCTGGTTCCCGGCGGATTGTGGGACTACAGAACCGACCGGCTGCTCGGGTCGGAGATCATCGAGCACGCGGCTCAGGCCGCCTTCGAGCTCGCCGGGTGCACGATCGATGACATCGACGTTCTCGAGGTGCATGACGCCTTCACGATCGGCGAGGTCATCGCCATCGAGGCGCTGGGGCTCGCGGATCCCGGTGCCGGGCCCGAGCTGGGCCTGTCCGGACAGACCGCGATCGGGGGCCGCGTTCCGGTGAACCCGTCGGGTGGCCTGCTCTCGAGGGGGCATCCCCTGGGTGCAACGGGGCTGGCGCAGGTGGCCGAGATCGTCTGGCAGCTGCGCGGCGAGGCCAACGGCAGGCAGGTGGAGGACGCGTCGCTCGGCCTGGTGGAGACCGCCGGCGGTGGTGTATCTGGTATCGACGGCACGGGCTGCGTGGTGACGATCCTGAGCCGCTCGTAGGGCCTGCGGCGGCTCTCGTGGGGCCTGCGGCGGCTCTCGTGGGGCCTGCGGCGGCTAGGGAGTCGCCTCGTTTGTCTCGCGCCAGCGGTGGAACGAGGGATCTAGCGTCGTATCCAGCCGGCCCTCGGGCAGCCAGATGATGGTCTCAAGTTCCAGGGCGTCGAGATAGCGCACACGGCCGGTGCGCAGGTCTTCCAGGCGAAGACGCGGCCCGTTGCCCTCGAGGTCCGTTCTCCACGCCACCTGGGCGAATTCGCTGTTCACAACCTCATCCATCGAGCGGCCCGTTCATATGAGGAAAGACATGGTCGGAAGCGGCCGGTCATTGTTAATCAGCACGACCTTCTTGAAGGACATCCTGATCTCCCCCGCCGCCGGCCTCAGGTGATACGTGGCGCGGCCGGCCAGGAAGTTCATCCCCGCGGATCGTGACTCGACGATCAGGAAGTTGGCCTGAACCTCGACGTCCGAGGCAGGGACCGGTTCGGCGCCGAAACGCCGGGCGTCGGTCTGCATTTCGATGTTGGACAACAGGCGCCTAGTCCGCGACGGCGGCGTCTGGGCGTACCGGCGGCCGGTCTTGAGCTGCCTTATCCTGGTGGCGATCCGGCTGCGGTTGTCGTAGATGACCGACATCTCGCGGGCGGGGTCGCCGCCTTCGCCGTTCGCCGGGACCCAGTACACAGCGTCCTGGGTCCACAGGCTTTCCCATCCGTCGTAGTCGTGTTCATCCGCCAGCCTGGCCTCGGTGTACAGGAAGCGCTCGACGTCACGGAGCGAAAGCTGGGTCTCGTCGGCGAGCGTGCTCATGCCGCTGACATCTCCCCCGTCGTCATCAGCTGGAGATACTCGCGCCAGAACGCGCGGATGCCGGTCTCGTCGGTCACCGTGCTGACAGTGAACCCCTGGTCGTCCGTGTGCTCCCTGTTGAGGCCGCGACGGACGTCTACCCACTCGGGCTGTCGCGCGGCGAGCCCGCGCTGGACGCGCTCGTGCATTTCGGCGTCATCCGCAAGGAACATGCCGGCCGGCCCTACCGATGCGACGGTCTGCTGCAGCTGGCGGAGATTGAGGTCCGGCGCGCCCTTGAATTGGACTGCCGTCACGTGCTGCAGGGACAGATTGGGTGCCACCGGCTGGAAGGCCGATATGTGGATATCCATGATCGCCAGATTCGGGAATATCATGATATTGGGCGGGCCGTCGGTCAGGACCTGATCCGCCTCGTCGCCGTAGCGGGCTCGCATGCTCGCGACGTAATCCGGGAGCTTCGACTCCGTAGCCGCGGCCCACGACAGCGGGTGCGCGCTGCGGTAAACGGGGCGCATATCCCTCAGGCTGTGCCCGTTTCCGATGTCGCGTGCGACCACGGGTGACCTGTCCGTGTACAGGTCACCGATGGGTGAATGACTTGCGGAAAAGATAGACTGATGCGCGAATTGCGGGTGATAACCGTCGGCGTCATTCTCGAATAGCAGCTTCCAGTTGGCGCCGAATTGGTGAGTGACCCACCCGCAGTCAAGGATCAGCTCGCCTTCGGGAGACAGCCCGGCGAGCCGGTCCAACTCCGCCGCCGCGGCGGGCCCCAGGTGCTGCTCAAGCGAGCGCCCCGTTGGTGACAGGCTGGCGAAGACGAAACCCTGGTAGCTGCGCACGCGCGGCACTTCCGCCAGGTCGAGCCCCGGTCCGGTACGTTCGTATCCCTGCCGGAACGGATAGCCGAGGAGCTTGCCCGTGTTGCGGAAGGTCCAGCCGTGATATGGGCACCTGAACGCGCTTGAATTGCCGCGCGGCTCGGCGCAGATGATGCTCCCGCGGTGGGCGCACCGGTTCAGCAGCAGGTGGATATCGCCGTCGCGGTCCCGGGTCATGATGACTTCCTGGGGACCGATGTTCTTCCTGACGTAGTCGTTCGGCTGCGGCACCTCACTCAAGTGCCCGACGAAGACCCACGTGGTGTACCAGATCCGGGCTAGCTCCTCGGCGAAGATCTGCTCGTCGGTGTACAAGGACCCGTGGACTCGCTCGCGCTGGACAAGGTGCTCGTACGGGGTCCCGGTGGCTGATTCAGTTGCCTGCACCCTTGAGCCTCCTGACCTGCGCTGATCTGGAATCCATTATGACTCAGCCGTCGGCGGGCGGCGCGCTGCCGGCGAACCGCGGTTCCCGGCGCTCCGCGAAGGAGGCCAGCCCCTCCCGCACGTCGGGGGTGCCCGCGAGCCTTGCGACCGTCGAGGACTCCGCGGCCAGGCGCGCGTCGACCGAGCAGCCGATGCCTTCCCACAGCAGCCGCTTGGCGGCGGAGTTCGCCTCCCGAGGCCCGGCCGCCAGCTGCCTGGCCAGGCCCAGGGCCTCGTCCAGGAGCGCGTCGTCGGCCACGACCCGGTTCAGCAGCCCGATGCTCAGGGCGTCGGCCGCCGTCAGCGTCGGGTTGGTCAGGATGATCTCCATCGTCTTGCGGAACCCGACGAGCGCCGGCAGCGTCACCGTGGTACCGGCGTCGGGCGTCATGCCGATGCGCGTGCCCGGCCCGAAGAACCGGGCGGACTCGCCCGCGATCACGAGGTCGGCGGCGCAGACCAGGCCGAACCCTCCGCCGCCGGCGGCGACACCGTGCACGGCCACGACGACCGGAGCGGCCAGCTGCGTCAGCATCGAAACCGAGTTGTTCAGCCAGATCGTTACCTCGCGAATGAAATTCGGCAGGTTCTCGCCCTGGGCGGCGAAGGCACGGACGTCACCGCCCGCGCAGAAGTTCCGTCCCTCCCCCGTGATAAGGACCGCTCGCACCCGGGGATTGGTGTCGCAGAGCACCAGCGCGTGATACAGCACTTCCAGCAACTCGAGGTTCATGGCGTTGGCCGCCTCTGGCCGGTTAAGCCGCAGCCGGGCGACTCCGTCGTCCGCCAGGTCGAGCAGAACAGGCCCGGATCCGAGCAATTGTTCGGCCATCAGAGTCCTTCCTGCCAGAACAGGTTCCGCGATGAGCTGCTGTGGTGACTGTAGTGACTGTAGTACACGGCCTTTGTCCTGCCGTTGCGGGCTCGGGCCGCGAGTGGTACTCCACCCAGCGTAGTTTTCGAAGTCGTGTTGAAACCTGCCGGGATTCGCGACAGGCTAGAGGTCGTAATGATCATCAGACCTGGGGAGCCGATGGGGGAGCTTGAGCCGGGTGCCGGCCCGGCGGGGCGGCAGGCATTTGAGAACGTCTTCCCGCGCACCCGCATGATCGCCGGGCCGGAGAGCGCCGACCGGCTGCCCGAGGTCATGGCGGAGCGGGGCCTGCGTCGCGCCTTGATCGTGTGCGGCCGCACGGTCGCCGAGGGCCCGCAGCTGCGGCTCATCGAGCGGATTGCCGGCGATCTGATCGCCGGGGTCTTCGACCAGGTCCGCCCCCAGGGCGGCCTGTCCGGCGCGCTCGACGGCGCCAGCGCGGTGCAGGAGACGGGTGCCGACTGCCTCATCAGCGTGGGCGGCGGCTCGGCGATCGACTCCGCCAAGTGCATCGCCCTGCTGCGTGCGTGCGGCGACGTCCCGCTTGAGCAGTTCAGGGTCCAGGAGAAGGACGGACGCAACATCGCCAGTCCGGTGCCGGCCACCATGCTGCACGTCGCGGTGCCGACGACCGCTGGTTCCTCGAGCGAGGTGATGCCATGGGCGGGCGTCCGCGACGAGCGGACCAGGCAGAAGATGCTGTTCCGCGACACGCAGCTTGTCCCGGAGATCGCCGTCCTCGATCCCAGGCTGGTGGAGCATACCGGCCCGTGGCTCACTGCCACCAGCGGCGTCACCTCTCTCGCCCGCAGCATCGAGACCCTCTATTCCCGCGCGCGCCAGCCCATCGCCGAGGCGCTGGCCCTGAGCAGCCTCCGGCTGATGCTGCGCTCCCTCCCGACCGCGGTTCAGCGCGGCGATGACCTGAGCGCTCGCGCTGACACGCAGATGGCGGCCAGCCTGTCCGGAATCGCCGCAGAGAACTCCATGGTTTCCCTGGTCCACGCCATCGGCCATTCGGTCGGCGGGCGTCTCGCGCTGCAGCACGGCGTGTCGCACGCGATCTTGCTGCCGCCGGTGGCAGCGCTGTACTTCCCGACGCTCGGCTCGGACCTGCTCGCTCAGGTGTGTGCCGCGTTCGGCGTCGGGGTGGCCGGGCTCGACGACGTCGAGCGGGCGCAGGCCTGCGTGCAGGCGCTGCGCGAGGTGCTGGCCGGGCTCCCGCTGGCGACGCGGCTGCGCGAGGTCGGCGTGCCCGCGGATGCGATCGACGACCTCGCCGAGCAGACGGTGCACGACCACATGTTCGGGTTCGTCCCCCTGGCTACCAGCAAGGAGCAAGTTCGTGAGCTGCTGGCGGCCTGCTGGTGAGCGCGACGGTCACCGCCAGGGTCGCTTCCTGGGCTAGTGACCTGCGCTTGGACCAGGTGCCTGCGGATCTGCGCGAGTGGCTGGGCTTGCGGGTCGCCGACAGCATCGGCCTGATCGCCGTCGCGCGTGGCAGCGAGCCCGGCCGGGCCGTGCTCGACGTCTGCCGGCCCGTCCCCGGCGACGTGCCGCTGCTGTTTGAGCAGACTGAGGTCTCCGCGTCGATGGCGGCGCTCGCGCACGGCACCTTGGTGCACGCGCTCGACTACGACGACACCTATCCCGACTCGGTCATCCATCCGAGTAGTGTCGTCGTGCCGGCCGCGCTGGCGGCCGGCGTCAAGGCCGACGGTCGGCAGGTGATGCTCGCGATGCTGGCCGGCTATGAGTTCCTGGCGCGGTGCGGCGCCGTGGTCGGCCGGCGCCTCCACGCTCGCGGCTTCCACGCGACGGCGGTGCTCGGGCCGCTCGCCGCGGCGCTCGTGGCCAGCACCGTGTCGGGACGCGGTGAGCTGGCCGCGATGCGGGCGATGGGGCTCGCGGGCTCGATGTCCGGTGGCCTGCTCGAGTTCCTCGCCGACGGCAGCTGGTCCAAGCGGATGCATCCGGGCTGGGCCGCCCACGGCGGCCTGCTTGCCGCCGAACTGGCCGCGGCGGGCTTCTCGGGCCCAGCGTCGATCCTTGAAGGCCGCAACGGGATCTTCCGGTCCTTCCTCGATGACCCTGACCCGGAGCCGGCGCTGGCCGAGGCGTTTGCCGATCTCGGCGACCGCTGGTCGTGCGTCAACCTGCAGTTCAAGCGGTACCCGTGCGCGCACGTGATCCACCCGTACCTGGACCTCGCACTGTTTCTCCTCCGGGCCCACCACGTGGACGCCGCCCAGATCACGTCGGTGCGCTGCGACGTCGCTCCCTGGTGCGTCCCGATCGTGTTGGAGCCCATCGAGTCAAAGCGTGCTCCCTCAGGCGAATATCAGGCCCGCGCCAGTCTTCCCTACGCGCTCGCCACGGCGCTGGCTGACGGGTCGGTGGGCCCGGCCACGTTCGAGGACGACGCGCTGCGGCGGGCCGAGGTACTCCGCCTGGCCGCCGCGGTGGACTACCGCGAGGATGAGTCCTTGTCGGCCAGCTTCCAGGCGCGGCTATCGCTGCGGCTGTCTTCTGGCGAGGTCCTCGAGGCGGACACCGGCGACCTGCCGTCTCGCGACGAGCCCTCACTGCTCCGCGCGAAATTCGACGCCAACCTTGGTATCGGAGCGCCGGGCTGCGCTGCGGATGACCTCTGGGCGGCTGCCACCTCGCTCGCGGAAACCGGGCCCGCCGAGCTCGCGCGCCTGTGCTCGCCCGCCGTCAGGCGGTGAATCCGCGCGCCGTGTTGTCGCGGTGGCCGCTGCGGGCCTGCTGTTAGCGGAGTGGTTCAGCCGCTGCTGCCCGCAGCCGGGCTACCGATCCGGCTGCGACCAGGGCCCACCCGGCGGCGATCCTGGGCCTGCGCCGCTGTACGGCCCGGGCCACCCAGGGGACGGTGATCATGGCGTTCTGGGCTTCGCCGGCGATCGCGAGCACCGTCAGCCGCCGCGGGTGGCGCAGGCCCCACCACACGCCGATGACCATCCCCACGGCAGTGAATGCAAGTTTGTACTGGGGGGTGCCCGCGGCCTTGAACAAGGGGGCTGCCCGCTCTAGGTAGCGGTTCAGGCGGCGGGCCGCGGGTCCCGGCGTCTGGGCGGCGGCCGGGGCCTTGGCGCCAGGCTCGGGCAACGCCCCCTCCCTTTGCAGGCGCTGGATGTACTGCTGCATGTTCTCCTGCACCTCGGCCGGGGTCGGTGCTTCCGTGCCCAGGCCCCACGCCACCAGCCCGTAGCCAGCAGCGCTCGTCCACGCGGCCAGGGCCCGCCGCCGGCGCCCGGCGGCCCAGTGCCCGGCCCCCACGGCGGCCCGGGTAACAACCGGGACGACCGGGCCCACCCATCCGAGCACCCCCGAGGGCCTGGCTCCATCCAGAATGGGCAAGGCCATCCGCAGCACCTGGGCCCAGCTGTCATTACGAGTCATCCCGGCATTGTCGCTCAGGCGGCGCGTGCGTGCCAAGCTCCCGGGCTGCCGCTACCCCCTACGTTGCCGCCCGGCAGGGGGGCGGCGCCGACGCTCAGGTCCGGCCGCATCCGCGCTAGCACCCCACCGCTCACCTGCTCAACCGGGATCTCCCGGCAGGGCTGCGGGGCCCGTGTCACCTCCTGCTGCCCCGCGCGGAACTACCCGCACCGGACTCAAGCTCAAACCCTGGCGATCCCATCCACCACGAGTCCAACCTGGTTACTTTAGTGCGCAGATTTCGTCAACTTGAGAAGTAAATTGGCAGGTCAGCGCATTAAGCCGGTCGAAAGTCCATGGTCGTGAGCCAAGTCGGGTCAGGCGGTGAGGCCGGAGATGCCGAACGCCGGCCCGGCTGCCCGTTCGGCCGCCGCGACGTGACCGAACCCGGACCGGCGGAGGCTGGCCTCGGCCGCGGCGGCGGCATCGGCCGCATCGGCAGTGGTGGCCGCATCGGCAGTGGTGGCCGGCGCCGAGGTGCCCAAGGCCCGGGCGAGCGACTCGCCGAGGACGCGGGCGTCCTCGAACGCGACGTACGTGCTGAGCGCGGCGGGCAGCATCGGGTGAGCGGCGTCGCCGATGAGGATGGCCCTCGTCGACTCCGGTCGCGGCGCCCCCGGCGCGCAGGTGCGCAGCGGCAAGAACCCGTAGCTGTCCGTCCCGGCCAGCCCGAACAGAGTGTGCAGCCACGGATCGAAGCGGTGCGTCATCGCGGACAGGTGCTCTGCCACCGCCGCCCGGTTCTCGCCCCAGCCCCTCGGATCGGACGGGTAACGGCCCGAAGGCGCGATCACGTTCCAGAACAAGTAATCCCGCCGGCGCAGCGGAACATCGCCGCTCCCCTCGCGCGCGGCGAGCGCCGCGAATTCCCCGGCCGGCGCGTAGCGCCCCATCGCCACCTTGACCTCGCCGTCGCCGGCGACGACGAACCCCTCATCCAGCCAGGCGGGTAGCGCAAGATCGAGCGGTTCGGTCAGGTCCACGACGCCATAGAACGACCACAGCCCGACGTCGCGCACCGTCGGGGCGTACTCGAACTCCCACCGCCCGGCGGCGTCTGCGCCGTAGGCAAGGACGCACAGGTCCGCCTCCAGCTGGGCTCCAGACGCAAGGTCGAGCTGAGCGCGCGGGCCGAGGTCACGGACGGCACGAACTTCCGCCCCGAGCATGAGGCGCTCACCAAGGCCGGCCGCCAGCACCTCCCTGGCGGTGCGGGTGTCGAGCACGAGCTCCGGGGCCGGCCGCTCATCCACGCTGACGAGCTCGAGCCGTTCGTCCAGGTAGATGTGGCGAGCGTCGGGGCGGGACTGGCAGGCGACAAAGAGCTCGAACAACCGCGGCGGAAGGCATCCGGCGGCCATCTCGTTGAGCCGCGGGTCGCAGTGCACCCGGACGGTGCGTCCGGGAGCGGCGAACGACAGGTCCTTCTCGAGCACCACGAAATCGACCCCGGTACGCCGGATCGACTGGGCCAGGGCCAGCCCGCCGAGACCCGCACCGACTACGGCGATAGGGACCGCGCCCGCGGGACCGCTCACCTCATCGCCCCCGCCGCAGCACCAAGTTGCGCCAGGTATCGCACGTCGCCTGCCAGCCTTCCGGAACGACCCAGCGGGTGTCGGGGCTATCGATCAGCGCCGGCCCGCAGATGCGTGCGCCGGGGTCAAGGCCGGCCGCTTCGTACACCGGGGTATCGAGCGACCCCGGCTCACCGTCCCAGTGGACCGGCTGCTTCCTGGTCGGTTCCGGGGTGTGCGGCCGTACCGCCGCACGCTCCGGTTGCCAGTGCGGCAGCGGAACCGTCGTCCTGAGGGTCACGCCCACCGCACGTGTCGCCGTGGTCAGCTCGTTCGCCCAGTCGGCGAGTGCCCTGCTGTCGAGCTGGCCGACGTGGTCAGGGAACGGCAGGCGTATCTCCTCGGCGCAGTCTTCCACCAGCAACTCCCATTCCCGCCTGGCCACGACCGACTCGAATCCTTCCCCGGCGATGTCCGACTCGGCCCTGCGGCGCAGTTCGCCGCACGCCTCGGCGACGCGCGCACCCAGTTGCTCCGCTGCGGCCGAGACGTCGAGCCTGGCATGGTGGGAGTGGCGAAGGTCAAGCGTGCAGGACGCGTAGGCACCGAACACCGAGCTGAACTCAAAGCCGATCACGGTGCCGATGCCCAGCCGGTCGGCGAGGCTGCAGGCATGCAGGGGACCGCCGCCTCCCAGCGCGAACATGCTGAGCTCGGCCGGGTGCAGATCGCGCTGACGCAGGTCATGACCGATCGCGTCGGCCATGGCGGCGTCGACAGCGGCCCGGACGGCGCGAGCGGCCTGCACGGCGTCCAGACCCAGCGGGCGGCCGACGACACGAGCCAGCGCTTCTTCTGCGCTCGATTTCGAAAGCCGGATCCTGCCACCCAGCGGCCGGTCGGCGGCGACCAGGCCGAGGACGACGTTCGCGTCCGTGACCGTCGGCTGAGAGCCTCCCTTGTTGTAACACGCCGGCCCGGGATTGGAGCCCGCGCTCTCGGGGCCGACGATGACCTCCCCGCCGATCACGCGAGCGATGCTGCCGCCGCCGGCCCCGATCGAGGTCGTCTGCAGCATCTCCACCCCCAGCGGCATGCCCATCACCACCGGCCTGCCCGATCGCGGGGGCTCGCCGCCCTCGATGACGGAGAAGTCCAGGCTCGTGCCCCCGATGTCCACCGTCACGACCTGGCCGGTCCCGAGCAGCCGGGCCAGCCGCGCGGCGGCGGCCAGCGCTGCGGCGGGCCCGCTGCTGAGGGTTTGCGCGGCTACGGTCTTGGCCACCCGGGCGCATCCGCCATCGGCGTGGCCGACCAGCAGCGGCCGGGACAGGCCCCGCTCGCGGGCCAGGCTCTCACTGCGGTACAGGCCGGTGGCGAGCGCGCCGTGCAGGTAGGCGTTCACGGCCGCGGTCGCGATGCGTACCCGGTCATCGGAGCTCGGGGTCAGCCCGTGGGCCAGCTGGACCGGGAGGGAGCGCAGGTAATACTCCGGGTAGGCATCCCGGATGCGTTCCCTGACCTCGATCTCGTGCTGCGGGTTGCGCCCCGCGTGCCGCAGGCAGACGCCGATACGCCGGGCGCCCCCAGCGACGAGCGTCCGGACCGCGCTGAGGACCTCGGCGCGATCGGGAGGGTGCCGGGAAATCCCGTCCGCACCCATCGACTCCTCGATCCCCAGGATCATCTCAGGACGCGCGATGTGCCGCAGCAACAGCGGGACGGATGATTCGGGGTCATGGTAGAGGCCGGATTCGGCGCCCTTGGTGACGATGAGGCCGATGGTGGGGCCGTTGCGCTCCAGCAGGACATTGGTCCCGAGAGTCGTGGCGAGCCGGATCGCCGTCGCCTGGGACAAGCACGCGGCGAGGTCGGTCCCTAGCAGTTCGGCGCCCGTTTCAAGACATCGGATGAAGCATTCGGACAGATCGTGGTAGGTCGTCAGGACCTTGGTGCGGACCGCGCGGTTTCCCAGGGTGAAGAAGCCGTCGGTGAAGGTGCCGCCGACATCGATCCCCGCGCTGAATGACATGTCAGGACACCATCGGTGAGTCGAGTCGCCCGGACCCTCGGATGTGCTCGGTCCAGCTGGCGACCAGGGCCGGGGGGCAGTCGGCGGGGATCTGGCCGGCCGTCGTAACGACCGAGGCCCTGGCCAGGCTGACCGGCGTATCGCCCGGTGCGCCGCAGATGGCCGCCGCCGGCAGCAGCACCGCGGTATCGCGGCCGAAGACGTGGTCGAATCCGGAGTAGAGGGCGAGGTCGACGCCGGCTAGGTCGAGCACCATCGTCGGTGCGCGGAAATATCGTGCCGTACTTGCGAGGGAGCGGAGTGTCCGGCCGTGGTCGCCCGGCGCGCCCGCTGGCCGGGCGGCCGGCCTGCCTTCAACGCTGCCTTCGACGCCGCCTTCAACGCCGCTTTCGACGCCGCCTTCGACGATGAGCAGCCGATCCGCGCCTGCCTCGACGTAGGCCCTGATGAGCGGGCCGTACAGCGCGTCGAGCCGGGCGCCGCCGTCCTCGAGCAGGCCGGACAGGGTACGAGGACCCGTGAGCATCGCTGCGAGCCCCATCCGCGGCCCGAGCGCGCCGCGGATCCCGCGCGTGACCGCGATCCTGTGCGCGATGGCGGCGGCGGTCGTGACGCTCGCGGCCTTGGTCGCGGACCCAGGCCGGCGTGCGGTCACCGACGTCCCTGACGCGTCACGACTGAGCTCGGCGCCCAGAGCCTCGGCCTCCACGCCGAGATCCCAGTGCGTCACGGTTAGTGACCACTCGAACTGCCTGACGGCGGACGTGATCGCGTGGACGGCGGCCGCGGCGTCATGCTCAGCCTCGTCGGCCGGCAGTTGCTCGAGTGCCGCGGCGAAACGGTGGGCCAGCGGGAGGAACTCAGCCATCGCCTGCCGCCCGATCGAACAGCCCCCAGAACGGTTTCGCGTAGTGCTCCACGCCGGGCTCAGGCCAGTCGCCGTAGTAGCGCAGTTCCTCGGCCGGCGGGCGCCGCTGCAGCCACGGGCCGATGAACGCCTCGAAGGGCAACCCGCGTTGCAGGCGCGTGCGACGCTCGTCGGCCCTGGCCGCGTCCGTTGCGGGGGCATCTACCTCCAGGCTTTTCTCGTCGTAGACGACCCGGTAGACGTCGCGCGCCACCCCGGGGGAGATGAGGCCGGCCCGCAGATCGGCTATGACGTCCTGAGGGCGGCGCTCCAGCACGTCGCCGTAGCCGCCCCCGCCGCCGGTGCTGGAGATGAACAGGTCCCCGCGGCTGAAATTCTGGGTGTCCTGAGAGGCGGATTCCAGCTCGTACTCGCCGTGTACGTGCTGGGTGGTGGCGAGCGCGTACTTGGCCATGTCCAGGGCAAGCTGCCCCGTCTCCAGCGAGCTCATCACGTCGGTGTTGCGGATGACGAACCTCGGGTTAGGCGGTGCCGCGTAGCCGCCGAACAGCCCTGGGCTATGGCTTACCCGCTCCGCACCGCCTTTCGACGTCATCTGGCAGCCCGCTTCCGGTGCCATGCTGGTCTGGACGCACGGAGCGCCGCCGCGGTAGCGGCCGAACCCGTGGAAGTCCGTGTCGATCGTGCGGCTCAGCGTCATCACCGGCAGCCGTGCGTCGGCTTCTTCCACCTCGCCGATGTCAGTGACAGAGGCCCAGTAGAAGCCGCAGGCGTCCAGGCCGTCGGCGTCGTGACGCGCCCCCTGGCCCGCACCGTTCTCATGCCCGACGACGTTGGCGACCCGGTAGCCGTACTGGTTGGTGCCGGCGTAGACGAACGTCATCGGGCTGCGGGCAAACGGTGCGCACACGCCGTCGTACTCGCCGGCGGCGTAGAGCATCTTCGACCCGATCACGTGCAGGTTCTGCACGTGCATCGCAGCCGGCGTGGTGCCCTCCGCCTTGGCGATCTCCTCGGTGCAGTTGGCAATCGATGGTCCCTCGACGAGTACCTCGATGGGGTCGAAACACCCGATGTTCGGCGGGAGGCCGCGGAAGAAGTAGGTGAAGAGGTAGACGCCCATCGCGGCCCGCATCAGGTGCCACGTGGAGTGCTGTGGCCCGGCCCAGTTTTCCGGCGACGCTCCCTGGACGAGGACCGTCATGTGATCGCCTTCCTTCACCACGGTGGTGGGAAGGCGGACGAGCCCCGGGCCGGTACCGACCCCGTCGTTGAACAGCACGTGACGGTAGATGCCGTCAGGTACCTGGCGCAGCCGGTCACGGGCACGTTCCGCGGTTACGGCGAGGATCTTCCGCAGCCCGCCCGCCACCGCCTGGGGCGACCGCCGCTCGGCCTCGCGCTGTACCCGTTCGCAGATCCGCTTGCAGGTCGCGACCCTGGCCTTCAGGTCGGACGCGAAGACAAACGGGTTGCGGACCGAGTTCTGGAGGAACTCGAACAGATCGCGTCGCAGCTGCCACCGCTCGCCGATCCGCATGGCCGGCACGTGCAGGCCTTCCTCCCACCGCGAGGTAGCCGCCGGGTTGAACCCGCCAGGGGCGGTCGAACCGCACTCGCCCTGGTGCCCGCCGACCTGCGCCCAGCCGACCAGCTGCTGCCCTACGAAGATCGGGGTCGCGACGAACATGTCCAGCGCGTGAACCCCTCCGGCCGCGGGGTCGTTGAAGAAGAAGACGTCGCCGTCACGCAGGCCCATCGTTGCGTCACCGGCGTAGTACTTCATGATGTACTTGACCGGGCCATAGTTGAGCAGGCTGTGAAAGAAGATGCCGGTGGCAACGACCGCGGGATCGCCGCCTGCGGTCAGGATGCCGCAGTTCATGTCGCCGGTGATGATGCCCTCTGAGATCGACAGGGACATGTAGACCTCGCGGCCCTCTTCGACGATGCACGACATCTTGTGGTGGAGCAGTTCGAGTTCGACGTCCGAGAGCCGGCCCATGCCCGCGAGTTCCAGCTCAGACGGCGGCTCTATGCCCCGGCGGAGCAGTTCCGGGTCGCGGCCGGGAGCCCGCCCGTACGGGTGACGGTCGTAGACCCTCGTGTCACGCAACACGATCCGGTCTCTCAAATGGCCCACTACGCTGCTCCGGCCCGTGTCAGCCATCCGGTCCGCTGTTCGTCGATGCGGTAGTCCCACCCCGGCGGTACGACGCATACGGTGTCTTCCGCTTCGACCAAAGCGGGTCCGGACAGGCGGCAGCCGGCGGGCAGGCGGTCCCGCCAGTACACGTCCGTGTCGACCCAGCCCACCTCGGGACCCCAGTACGCCGAACGCGCGCCCTTGCGGTGCGGGCCAGACGACGGTGCCTCGCCGACCAGGTCACCGGATTCGCCGGTGCCCACGTGCGCTTCCAGGCGCACGCCGACCGCCTCGATCCCCGCTTCCAGGAAAACCGCCTCCGCCCCGTACGCCGCGGCATAGTGTCCGGCGAACTCCGCCGCGATCAAGGGAAGATCTTCCGCGCCGATGGCGGGCCGCGGGAGCGGGACGGACATCATGTGGCGCTGCTGGCCAAAGCGCATGAGCAGATAGACGTCGTAGCGCACCTCATCCACGTCAAGTTCCTCGTCACGCAGGTCGCGCTGCGACTGGCTCATCAGGGATGCGACGGCCTCGTTGATATCGCCGACCGCCTCGAGCCGGTAGCCGCCATCCCCTCCGTAGGAAATGCGCGCGATGAATGAGATCTCGTAGATCTGCTGTACCTGGAGCGCGAGCGTCCCGTACGCGCCTGAGACGCTGCCGAACGACGGCACCAGGATGCTCGACACGTCTGCCGCCTCGCAGAAGCCTGCGGCGTGCACCGGGCCGGCGCCGCCGAAGACGAGCGCCGCAAACTCCCGCGGATCCACGCCGGAGTTCATCGCGGCCAGCCGGTAGATCTCGTGGCCCATGATTCCGTCGACGAGGTGCTTGACGTCCCATGCCGCGTCTACCGTGCTCTTCCCGGTCGGCTTGCCGACGTGCTCATCGACGGCCTCGCCGGCGAGGTCGGCGTCGATGAGGAACCGGCCGCCGAGGAAATAATCCGGATCGACGTAGCCGAGGACGACGTCCGCGTCCGTCACAGTGGGCTCATACCCTCCCCGGCCGTAACACGCTGGCCCCGGCATCGCATGCGCGCTACGCGGGCCGACCTTCAAGGTGCCGTCGGCGACGTGCGCGATACTGCCGCCTCCGGCGCCGATCGACCAGTGCGCGACCACCGGGACCTGGACGCGCCACCGGTCGATCACCGGGTCGCTGTCGAAGCTTGAGGTGGCGCCGTCGGTGACGATGCCGACGTCGAAGCTCGTGCCGCCCATGTCGGTGATGATCACCTTGTCGAGCGCGTAGTGCGTGGCCAGCCGCCGCCCGCCGGTGATGCCCGCCACCGGCCCGCTGCCG
>Ga0070764_10000279_pt1 | contig 19108 bp, 12 predicted proteins | sample HubBroMetageWRM4_FD_67287 | JGI IMG/M metagenome (GOLD analysis project Ga0070764, IMG submission 67287) | Warmed soil microbial communities from the Hubbard Brook experimental Forest, New Hampshire - Hubbard Brook CCASE Soil Metagenome WRM 4 | ecosystem: Environmental > Terrestrial > Soil >... | reverse complement strand
GGCTCGTGTCCGGCCGTGGCCTGCCTGCCGAGCAAGAATGAGATCTGGAGCGCCCGCGTCGCCTACCTGGCCCAGCATGCGCAGCAGTTCGGAACTCTCACGGGGCCTGCGAAAACCGACATGGAGAAGGTCCGCCAGCGTAAGCAGAACATGGTGGAGCGCGAGATCGAGGCCCATTTGCAAGCTTACAAAAGCAGCGGCGCGGAGCTCATCATGGGAAACGGACGTTTTACCGCTCCCAGGACGCTCGAGGTCTCGTTGAATAATGGCGAGCAGCGAACCGTGACGAGCGACAGAGTCGTCATCAACGTCGGTACACACGCGGCGATTCCCGACATTCCGGGTATAGCGGCCGCGCGGGCGCTCACGCATATCGAAGCGCTGGAGCTCGATTACCTCCCGGTTCATCTCATCGTGCTCGGCGGCGGATATGTGGCCGTCGAGCTCGCACAGGCCTACCGCCGTTTCGGTAGCCGTGTGACGATCGTCGAGCCCGCGCGCCAGCTAATGGGCCGGGAGGATGCCGAGATCGCCACGGAGTTGGAGCGAGTTCTCAGGGCAGACGGCGTGGAGATACTCCTGGGTGCCCGGCCAATTGAAGTCCGTGGACGCTCGGGAGACGAAGTCACTGTTACCCTGCGAACGGCGGCCGGCGAGCAGACACTCGAAGGCAGCGACCTCCTGGTTGCCGTCGGGCGTAGCCCGAATACCGACGATATCGGTCTTGCACGAGCCGGCGTCGAAGTCGGCTCCGCGGGTTATATCCGTGTCAATGAGCGCCTGGAAACAACCGCCCCCGGTGTTTGGGCGATCGGCGAATGCGCCGGCAGTCCCCAGTTCACGCACGCCTCCATCGATGACTCCAGAATCGTCAGGGACAACATGGCAGGTGGAAATCGCAGCACGGCGGGCCGCCTGATGCCCCGCGTGTTATTCACTGACCCGCCGCTCGCTCACGTCGGATTGAGCGAAGGCGAGGCAAGCCGCTCAGGGTTAGAAGTACGCGTCGCCCGGTTACCCATGAGCGGCGTCCTGCGTACGCTTGCGACCGATGAGACGCAAGGCTTCATGAAAGTGCTGGTGAGCGCGGACGACGACCGGATTCTCGGCTTTACGATGATCGGTTCCGAGGCCGGCGAGGTCATGACGGCGGTTCAGACCGCGATGTTGGCTGGACTCCCCTACCCCAAGCTGCGCGACGCCGTGATCACGCACCTGACCGTTGCGGAGGGACTGGGGCGGTTGCTTTCGGGCGTGCCGCCCCGGTAGCGCCTGACTCAGGTCATTTTTGCTCCGCTTGGCTCGAACCCCGCGATGATCTCGCGGGGTACACGCATACCCTGGCGCTTCTCGATCAAGCGGAAATGATTCTCGACATTGCTGGGGACGAAACTCACCGCGACGCCGCTCTCACCCGCGCGTCCCGTGCGACCGATACGATGTACGTAGTCTGTCGTCGAGCGCGGCAGGTCGTAATTCACTACCGCCGGCAACTGCGCGATATCGATACCGCGCGCGGCGACATCGGTCGCGATGAGAACTTTGACCCGACCTGCCTTGAAGTCAGCCAGCGCCCAGGTCCTGGCGCCCTGGCTCATGTCGCCACTGAAAGCCGTTGCCGGAATTCCCAGGCGGCGTAATTTCACCGCAATGTGTTCCGTCGCGTATCTCGTAGCGACGAACACCAGGGTTCGGGACCAGCCATGTTTGTTGATCAGGTGTCGTAGAAGTTGAGTACGCCGCGCCGGATCGACATGGATGGACCGCTGCAGTATGTCGGGCTGCGTGGCGGCGACCGTGGGTACATCGATGTGAATCGGATCGAGCAGTAACTGCTGCGCCAGTGCGCGCACGTCGGGCGGAAAAGTTGCGGAAAACAACAGGTTCTGCCTTCGCTGCGGCAGTCGCGCCAGGATGTTCCCCAACTCGTCGGCGAATCCCAGATCGAGCAGCCGATCAGCCTCGTCCAGCACCAGCGTCGCTGCGCCCGCAAGCCGCAACGCGTTGTGGTCCACCAGGTCCAACAGCCGGCCCGGAGTCGCGACAACGATGTCGGCACCCCCGCGCAACGCCATCATCTGGGGATTGATGGACACACCGCCAAAGGCGCAGATCACCTTGACGGGTTGCCGCAGGTACCCGGCAAAGGACTTGATCGACTCTCCGACCTGTGCGGCGAGCTCGCGCGTAGGGACCAGTATCAGCGTATGAAGTCGCAGTGGCGCTTCGCGCTCGACCTTCTGCAGGTTCTGCAGCAGGGGTAAAGCGAAGGCGGCCGTCTTCCCCGATCCGGTCTGAGCGCAGGCCCACACGTCCCGGCCCGCGAGAATCGCAGGGATCGCCTCTTTCTGGACCGGCGTCGGCGTGGAATAGCCGCTATCGCCAACGGCACGCAGCAATTCAGGAGATAACCCTAACGAAGAGAATGGCATCGAATGGCGTGGCCTGCGCGCTTGGTGGGGGGCGGTCTTCCATCTTACCCCGCGCCCGACGTTAGTCCACCGCAGGGCGCAAGCGGAAGTCGTAGTTGACGGTGTAGAACGGCGTATCCAGGTGCTCGCCATAGGGACAGATTCCCGGGGGATGGCGCTCGAATTGCGCCACGAGCGACTCCTTCATGCCAAACACGGCATCGGAATCCAGGTACTCACTACCGGCCACGAACAGGTGGGTGGTCACCGGCAGGTGCCCCGGCGCCGAGACAATCATGTGGATGTGGCCGGGGCGATAGGGATGACGTCCCATCTTGCGCAACATCCGTCCGACCGGCCCATCGGTTGGGACCGGGTAGAACGTGGGCTTGATCGAGCGGAACCAGTAGCGCCCGGTTGAGTCCGTGCGGATCCGGCCGCGGGCTTTCATGCCCGTCTCCCCCGGGATCTGCATGTCGTAGTTGCCTTCGCCGTCGCCCGACCAGATGTCGAGCAATGCATTCTCCAGCGGCTCGCCGCTGGCGCTGAGCACGCGTCCGGAATAAAACGCCGGCTCCCCTTTCACGCCTGCAGCCAGGTGACTTCCACACGGCAGATCCGGCGCGCCCTCCCAATAAAAAGGACCCAACACCGTCGAGTCGGCGGTGCCAAGGTCCGCGGGATGGTTGAGTGTGATGACGAGCACGGACACACCCAACGTGTCGGATAGAAGAATGCATTCCTGGCGCTTAGGGGTACACGTCTTGCCGACGTCGGTCAGAAATTCGATGGCCGTGAGCCATTCGGGCTCCGTCAACTGCACCTCCCGAACGAAGTCGTGCAGATGAGTGATGAGTGCCGTCATAACCTGCTTGAAGCGCGGATCGTCGCACTGGGAGAGGCGCCCGATCACCGCCTCGGTAATGCTCTTCTCATCGAACTCACGCATGGGTCACCGCCACAGCCGGCGGGAGGCGAGCCGCGCCCCCTCCACCAGCGATTGCAGCTTCAGATAGGCGATATCCGGCTCGACCGGGCCGAAGCCGGCAAAGGTGCCGAAGCCGCAGTCGGTACCCGCCATGACCCGCTCGCGCCCGACGATGTTCGCGAAGCGCTCGAGGCGCTCCGCGACGAGCTGCGGATGCTCGACATAGTTCGTTGTCGTGGCCAGGACTCCAGGGATCAAAACCTTGTCTTGCGGAAGCTTCACACTTTCAAATACCACCCACTCGTGGGCGTGGCGCGGATTCGCCGCCTCAAACAACAGGGCGTGCGGCTTGGCCGCCAGCACGATGGGCAACAGGCGCTCCATCGGGATGTCGTGATGATGAGGACCTTCGTAATTTCCCCAACAGACATGCATGCGAACCCGGTCCGCCGGCACGTTGCGCAGCGCGTGGTTGAGAATCTCGATGTGTTGAGCTGCCAGGCGCTCGAACTCCTCCAGGCTGCGATCCCTATACATCGTATGGCGCCCCATCGCGAGATCCGGCGCGTCGATCTGCAGGAACAGGCCCGCCTGCACGATTGCTTCGTACTCCACCCGCAGCGCCTCGGCGAGCGCCGCCAGGTAATCGTCCTGCGAGCGATAGAAGTCGTTGGGCTGGAACAGCGCTACGACCCCGGGCGATGCCGCGTTCATGAAGGCCGCGACCGGCGCCGCCGCGGCAACCGCCGACTTGAGGTTCTGGAGATCCGCGTGCAACGGTGCCAGGTTCTTGACCTTGATCTCGCCGATACAGCGGGGCCGGCGGTACTTCGCCGTGGAGCCCCGATCCGCCAGTTTCTTCAACAGTCCCGGAAACTCGACCAGATCCTGGCCCGGATCCCGCGGCGTATCGCCGCCGAAGCCCGCGAACCGTTCGGCAATGTACGTGGCGTAGCTGATCTTGCTCATCTCGCCGTCACTTACAACATCGATGCCAACGGCAACCTGACGCCGCACCACCTCTGCTACGGCATAAGAGATAACCTCGGCTGCCGCCGGGGCGTCGCTTACGTCCTCGCGCTCACGCGCGAACAGCACATCGGTCACGGCCTGGCTGCGTGGCAGGCTCCCTACATGGGTGGTCAGAATACGATCCATACTGCGCCCTTAAAAACGGTAATCGAGGTCGAGGCCATAGCGCCGCGGCAGGGCCCGCCACAGGAACCCCGCTCCGCCCACGTTGCCCGGCGAGAACTCGGCATTGTATATCTTGTTGGTGAGGTTCTTGGACCAGGCGGTGAGCGTCCATTTCTCGCCCTGCAAGCCGAGCCGCAGATCCACCAGCGAGACCGGGTCACGGGACGTGATGTTGTAGGGTTCCCACCAGGTCCGGCCGATTTCCTGGTAGTCCAGCCGCACCGTTCCCGTGAGGCCGGCGGCCAGCGGCTGTCGATACTGGACTCCCGCATTCGCGGTATTCCGCGACACGAGCGGCGCCTGGTTACCGATGACAGTGGGGTCGGCCATGGCGGTAATGCGGCTGTCCGTGTAGCCGAAACTGGCGTACAGATCGAGCCTATCGGTCGGCCGTGCGGTGAGCGAGAACTCCGCCCCCTTGTAGGTCGCACTCAGATTACCGAGGTTTTGGGTCGAATCCGCAGCGATGTATACGAAGAAATAGCCGTTCTTCGATTGCGTGTGAAACACATCCGCGTCCACGCTCAGCCGCCGATCGAGAAACTCACTTTTGACACCGACTTCATAGGTGTCGGCGACTTCCGCTTGGAATAGGTCATTGACCCCCAGAACATCGTTTGCGCGCGCCACCTCTCCCACGCCCGTCTGGTTGAACCCACCGCTGCGGAAGCCACGACTCCAGCCGCCGTAGAGGGTCCACTCGTCGTTCGGCTTATAGCGCAAGGTTGCTTTGGGCTGGGTCGCGCTGAAGACGGCTTTGCGTTGCTCGCCCGTGACGGCGGTCGTAGTCGGCAGGAACTCGGTCGGGGTATCCGTCGTGTTCTCCCGGCGGTCCTCGTCGTAGCGTATCGCGGCGTCGAACTCCCATTGCGGGTTGAAGGCGTAAGTCGCATCGCCGAACACCGCCCAGGCATTGTTGTTCTGGCTGTCGGCGAGGAACGTCTGGTTCGTGTTGGTCGCGAACGGATTGGCCGGATCGACCAGCGGGGTTTGATAGACGGCTGGAACACCCAGTCCCCGGTCCGCGAGATTGCCCGTGGAGATGAAGCGCTCGGTGTGTACGAAATACGCACCCCCGATCCAGGAGAAGCCCCCGACGGTCGGGGACGTGAAGCGCAGCTCCTGGCTCCAGGTCTGCACGTCCACGAACTGACTCTGACTCTCATCGAACGGGCCGCCCAGCGCTGCGGGCACCATCCCGGTGAGCGCGTAATTGTCGGACGTCGTCACGGGCCGGAAATCGTAGGCATCGCCGGTGTCGATTTCCTTGGTGTGGTTATAGTCCGAGATCGAGGTGACCGTTCCGTACCCGAGGGTGTAGTCGAGTTTCAGCGCGGTATCCAGGATATTGCGGTTGTCCGTTCCCAGGTTGTTGTTTTGGATCGGCGAGACCGTGTCGTTGGCATTTCCGGGCGTGCTGAAATCGCTGAACGGGTTCCCCTCCTCGGCACGGGGAATGACGAAGTAGTAGGCGGTCGTTTCCGTCAGATCGTAGGCGAAGCGCAAGTCGGCGCTGAATGCATCGTTCGGCTTCCATAGCACCCGCAGGCGCGCCGCATAGTCGCGATCCGGATCGGCCTTGCGGTCGAGGTAGACGTTCTGCAGATACCCGTCGGTGTCGTAGAAGTTGAACGAGGCGCGATAGCGCAGCGTACCGGCCGAGTCGATCGGACCGCTCAAGGCGAGCTGCGCCTTCTCGGACGGTCCATTGCCCACGCCCACCCGGGTCGCGGCCTCGAAATGATCCGACGGGTCCGCGGTGTGAATAATGATCGCGCCACCGATGGCATCGCGGCCGTACAAGGCGCCCTGCGGTCCTTTCAGGACCTCGATCTGCTTGATGTCGAATAACTCCTGGTCGAACTCGTAGGGATTGGTCTCGAGCACGCCGTCAACCAGTACCGCCACCGAGGGCTCGCTGTTGCGCGCCTGGGAAATACCGCGAATGGTGATGAAGGAGTTACCCACGTTCTGGGTCTCGACCAGCGTCATGTTCGGCACCATGGCGATGAAATCGCGCGGGCTCTCGATGCCCGCCGACTGGATCGTCTGCAGTGTGAACACGCTCAACGTGATCGGGACATTCTGCAGCGACTCGTCGCGCTTACGTGCCGTCACCACGACCTCTTCGAGATCGACGGCCGCCTGGCTTTGTGCCCAGGCCGACTGGCAGAACAGCAGGAGCCCGAAGGCGGCAGCCGGTATCGACGCAATTCGGCGTAGAGCAGCGAACATGGACTCCCCCTTCTTTTCTAACTGGCTCCCAACTCCACACGCACCATCTTTGCCCCGGCGACCATGGCCTGGAGCTTGCCGAACGCCACCTCGCGCGGCAGATACTTCATGCCGCAGTCCGGTGCGATCAGGAGATTGGCCGGACTGACATAGGGCAACGCGCGCCGGATACGGCTCGCGACCAGCTCGGGCGACTCGACGGTCTGACTGGCAAGGTCGATGACCCCCAGAATGATTTTCTTGGTTTTCAGCCCCTCGAGAACCACGCAGTCGAGGCCCGACTGGGCGGTTTCGATGGAAACCTGGGCGCAATGGCAGTCGCTGAGCTCAGGCAGGAAGGAGTAGCCGGACGGCCGCACGTGAATGATGGCCGCATAACCAAAACAGATGTGAACCGCGGTGGCGCCCGTGACGTTCTCCAACGCCCGATTGAGGGCCGCCAATCCAAACGCGCGCGCCTCCTCGGGCCGCGCCTGCATATACGGTTCGTCAATCTGGACAACATCGGCACCGGCGTTGAACAGATCGCGGATTTCCGCGTTTACAGCGGTCGCATAGTCCATCGCCGCCTGTTCGCGGCTGCCGCCGTAATAATCGATCTGCGCCTGCTGCGCCATCGTGAAGGGACCCGGCACCGTCACTTTCACGCGCCGCTGTGTATGACGCCGGAGAAACTGCAGGTCCCTCACTCCGACGGCGTGCCGCCGGCTGATTTTTCCCACGACCCGCGGCACGGGATTCGGATGCCCGCTGCGATCCAGGGCGGTGCCGGGATTATCGAGGTCGATACCATCCAGGGCAGTGGCAAAGCGGTTCGAATAGCTCTCACGGCGAATCTCGCCGTCAGTGATGATGTCCAGGCCCGCATCCTCCTGGGCCTTGATCGCCACGAGGGTGGCGTCATCCTGGGCTTCCGCCAGGTAAGGCTCGGGAACCCGCCACAATTCCAGCGCGCGCACGCGCGGCGGAAAGCGACCGGCAAGGCGTTTACGGTCGATCAGCCAGTCCGGCTGCGGATAGCTGCCGACCAGGGTTGTTGGAAATAACATCGCCGTCCCCCTCCCGCCCGATCCGATTTTTTCGCATAGCGAAGACCGTGTCGGATTACGAAACCATACTGAACTCCGAGCCGCCGGATCGTCAAGTAACGGGCCGCGCCTGTTCCGCGTGAAGAACGGGTAAGATCGAGCTCACGCGCCTGAAAGTTCCGCGCGCATGACCTAAGGGAGTGTCCGATGCGCGCTATCACCGCGCTGTTTGTGTATGCCGCTTTGATCAGCACCGCGCTCGGTGCCCCGCCGCAGCCCGCCCCTCAGCAACTCGTCCGCCCGCAACCGGCCGCTCCGACCGCCCCGGTGCCGGCACCCAAAGACCTGCCGTACCCGGGTACCATCGCGCTCGCGGTCGATGCGTCGAACGTCTCGCAGTTCATTTTCACCGTGCATGAGACGATTCCGGTGGCGAAGGGCACGTCCCTCACATTGCTCTATCCGGAGTGGCGTCCCGGAAATCATTCACCGAGTGCCCGCATCCGCATCGCCCGGGTGACCGGCCTGGCCATCACGGCCAACGGCGTCCCGGTGGCCTGGACCCGCGACCCGGTCAATGTGTACGCCTACCACGTACCGTTACCGCCGAAAACCACTGCCGTGGAAGTCGACTTCCAATACCTGGCCCCACCGTCGGGCGACTATGGTCGGCCGGAAACGACGACCAACATCCTGACGCTCGACTGGGATGCGGTGGTGCTCTATCCCGCGGGCTACTACGCGCGTCAAATTCCGTTTGAAGCCCGTCTCAAGGTGCCCGCAGGCTGGCAGATCGCGACCGCGCTGCCACGCGCTGAAGAACAGGGTGACGAGGCGCACTTCCGTCCGACGCCGCTGGAGACACTGGTCGACTCGCCGGTGTATGCCGGGTCATATTCCGCGCGCATCGATCTCGACCCCGGGGCGAAGATCCCTGTGTACCTGAATCTATTCGCGGACCGGCCCGAGTTGCTCGCCGCGACCCCGGCCCAGTTGGACGCGCACCGCGCACTCGTTCAGCAGGCCTACCTGCTCTTCGGCTCCCGGCACTATGACCACTATGACTTCCTCGTGACGTTGAGCGACACCTTGCCGTCAGCGGGCGTGGAACATCATCGATCCAGCTTCGATGGTGTGTTCGGGGACTACTTCACCGAGTGGGATAAGTCAGCCAATATTCGCGCGCTCCTGCCGCATGAGTTCACACACTCCTGGAATGGCAAGTTCCGGCGCCCTGCGGACCTGTGGACCGCGAACTACAACGAGCCGATGCGCGACAGTCTGCTGTGGGTGTACGAAGGCCAGACGCAGTATTGGGGCAACGTGCTCAGTGCCCGATCCGGGCTGTGGACCAAACAGCAGGCACTCGATGAGCTCGCGATAATCACGGCGAGGTACGCGGCCGAGCCCGGTCGGACCTGGCGCTCGCTCCAGGATACGACCGAGCAGCCGATTATCGACTACCGCAGTCCGCTGGCCTGGAGAAGTTGGCAACGTTCCACCGACTACTACGATGTTGGGAGTCTGGTCTGGCTGGATGTCGACACGTTGATTCGCGAGCGGTCACAGGGGCAGCGCTCGCTCGACGATTTTGCGAAGCAATTCTTTGGCGTGAACGACGGCAGCTACAGCGAGCTGACCTACACTTTCGCGGACATCGTCGCTGCATTGAATCGAGTGCAGCCCTACGACTGGGCCGACTTCCTGCGCCAGCGGCTTGACGCCGTCAATGGGGACGCACCCACCGGCGGTGTCGCTCGTGGCGGCTATCGCCTGGTATTCACCGATACCCCCAGCGCCCTCTACAAGTCAGGGGAGGAACGGGACAAGCTGACCGCACTCACCTACTCGGTGGGCCTGACCCTCGAGAAAGACGGCAAGATCAAGGAAGTGCTCTGGAACAGCCCGGCCTTCAAGGCGGGGTTGGCGCCGGGTACCCGGATCGTCGCCGTCGACGCGGTGGCCTTCGATCCAGACCGTTTCAAGGAGGTCATCAAGGCAGCCCAACACTCCACGGCCGCGACGAGTTTGATCGTGCGCGAGGGCGACCGCTTTCGCACCGTGGCGCTCGATTACCACGGCGGCCTGCGCTACCCGCACCTCGAACGCGATCCAAGCCGTCCGGCGCTCCTCGACGCTATCCTGGAGGCCCGGAAGTAACGCTCATTGCAACATCGGCGCCGTCAGCATTTTTGTAACGCCGTGAGCTCGGTTGTGGCACCGGACTGGGCCGCCTTGCGTTGCTCGTATTGGCGGCCGAGTGTCCAGGCACTGATAGCCCAGATACCTGAAGCCAGTACCCCCACGCCAAGCGTGCCGTTCAAACCCATCCCGAGCGAACGCAGTCCGGCCTGCATCCAGGCCGAGGAGAGGTCTCCCAAGCGGTAGACCACGACATCGATGATGTTCTTGGTCTTGTAGCGATTTTCCTGCTCCACCACCGTGAAGCAGATTTCCCGGCTCGGCCGGGCGATGGCGTATTGGGTCACCCGGCGCAGGGCTTGCATCGCCTGCAGCATCAGCAGTGTTGGCGAGAACACCATGAGCACGAACGATATCGCCATGAGAATCGGATTCAGTACCAGGCTTCCCGTGACGCCGAATCGGGCGATCATGCGACTCAAGCCGAATATCGACACGATCGCCGAGCAGATGTTGACCGCCAGGTCGATGTCCGCAAGCGCCTGCGTGCGCGAGGCCACATCCGCAAATGCCTTGGCGATCAAGTCCGTCTGCAGGAAATAGCCGATGGTGGCGATCCAGGTCATCAACAAAATGAACAATGCCTGGTTTATCTGGTACGACGAAGTCAACAGCACCCGGAACCCGTCGAGGAAACTGCCGCGCAACTTGCGGTCCATCGATGACGGCTGGGCCTCCTCGTTGGCTTCCTGCAGACGGCGCTTCTCGCGGATCACGTGGATCACGATCACGATGACGACGACGAGGCCCGCTGCGGCAAGCAACAACACACCGCTGACGCCGAGGCCCTTGACGAACAGTGCCGCCACGAGCGGTCCCGCGATCGCACCGAGGCTGCCGCCGCCGGTGATGGCCGGCAACAGGCGCGAAGCTTGATTGGGCGTGAACAGGTCGACCATCAAGCTCCAGAAGACCGACACCATGAAGAGGTTCACGACACTGAACCACCAGTAGAAGGCGGCGGCCAGCCAGCGGCTGTCGGGCGTCGCCTGGAACCAGAAGTAGAACGCGACAATATCGACGACCAGGAAGGCGAACACGGCCGGCAGGAGCCTGGACAGCTTGAACGTATCGGTCAGCCACGCAAAGATCGGCGAGCACACCAGTGTGAGCAATAAGGTGCCCGTGAAAAGATTCTGTAACTGGTCGACGCCGAACACCGTCGCCATGGCATCGCGGACCGGCCGCAGCAGGTAGTAGCTGGCCATGAGTACGAAATTGCACAGGAACGCGAGGACGAGCGCCCTCACTTCGTAAGGGCGGACATCGGCCACTTTACTGACAATTGCGTGTAGCTTTCCTTGCCCCGCGTGACTACTGGATGACATTCGTCTTCAAACGATCACTCAAAGCAGGGTCCGAGCTCACGCACTTCGATGGTCGCCCACCGTGCCGCCGGACAATCGCGTGCAATCTCCAGCGCCTCTTCCCGGGTTTCGCAGGTCAGCAGAAAGAACCCCCCGATGACTTCCTTCGTTTCGGCGTACGGACCATCGGTGATGACCACGGAATCGCCCTCCACCTTCAAGCGCGCACCCGAAGTGGGCGTCTTCAGCGACTGACTCACCGTGAGCAGTCCCCGCCGCTTGAGGTCCTCGCTAAATTGCACCATGCGCGTGTAAACAGCACGTCCTTCTTCTTCCGTCCGTGTGCTCCGCTGTCCCTCAGGCTCGACCACCAGAAGCATGTACGCCATGACTTCGCTCTCCCAAATGTGGGGAATGGGGCGAAGTATCGCTGATTCGAGACCCGGCGGCCATGCCGATGGCCGCTTCAAGTGCTCCTCCTGCCGCGGCGGACCAACATCGCGCGGTTTCAGGTTCCTGTGATATCCCGGGTTTGCGTCGCGTGACGGTGCGCAACTTCCTGCAGGTAGATCGGCGTGCGATACACATTCCCGCGCGACAGCTCCGCGGGTAGCGGCTTAAAGGGGATCATCGAATCCAGGAGCGCGTTACAACGCGCCTCGACACCCGCGCGGTACTCGGGCTCCGCAACGATGAACAGATCGTTTCGGAGCAGGCCGTCGAGGACGAAGCGAGCTGCCACGAGCGGGTCCATAGGCCTTACCGCGGCAGGACCACCGCCCGCGCTGGCGGCGGGGGCAGGTCGTGGCGGCGGGCCACCCGCGCCGGAAGCGGGTCTGGGCTGCGCGCCGGGTGCGACGGCAGGCGGTCCGTCGTTCTTCAGTGCCTCCGGACGATAACTCTCGCTCTTACCGATGTTGGTCGCGGTCAGCCCGGGAATGAAGGCCGAAGTCCCGATGTTGGTGGTGCGCAGCTCGTGCCGCAATTCCTCCATGAGGCCCACAGCCGCAATTTTCGCAACCGTGTAAATACCGGCGCCGCTACCCGGCAGGATGCCACTCGTCGAGGTCGTCGTGACGATGTGCGCGCCCTGCTTACTGGCCAACATGCGTGGCACGTAAGTGTGGATGCCATTGATCGGTCCCCAGAGATTGACCCCGAGACCCCATTCCCAATCTTTGAACGTGCCAGTGCTGGCGGGAGCCTGTAGCCCGACGCCCGCATTGTTCACCAACACCTGCAAGCCGCCGAACTTCTTCTCGATCTCATCGGCGGTGCGCTCCCAGGCATCGCGATCCATGACGTCATGCTTGATCGAATGGATCCGCGGATCATGGTCCGGAAACTGCTTGAGTGCGTCGCCGATATGTTGCTCGTCGAGATAGCCGATCACGACCTTCATACCGGCCTCGTAGAATACGCGCGCGATACCAAGGCCAATGCCGCTCGAGCCGCCCGTGATGTAGGCGACCTTACCCTTGACGTCGGTGATCGGGGGCGACTGCGAGGCACCGACGTCGGGCGCATCGGCCGCCGCCATGTTGGGTACGCTAACGCCACCGAGCAGGCCGGCAGCACCCGCCGCTGCCATGCCACCGAGAATGTGACGTCGGTTCAGTATCTGCTCGTCCATGTCACCCCCTGAAATTTATGTCGCACCGATGCTGCCACGACCCGTCATCCGCCGCCGATGTCGGCTTCACCGCGCCCAACCCGCGGACAACCCCGTGCGATGACATCCAGCAATTCGTCATGCCGATCCGAGCCCAGGTCCCAGAACATCATGCCGCCCAGGCGGTGCTCGCGCACGTAGCAGGCTTTGATGGCGATCGACTGCGGATCGTCGTATGAGATGAGCGTTCGGGAAGTGCTGTTCCAAAGATAAGGCGCATCCGCACGCTCGTCCCAGTACCTCACGAAGCCCTGTTTGCCGATGAATTTCTCGGACAGCTCAGCGTAGCTGTGATCGTCCTCGTAGCGCTCGTAGGGTTGATTCACCCCGTTGTTCCGCGCGGTGACCCCGGTGAAGCCACGACCGTAGAACGGCACCCCCAGCACGATCTTCTCAGGAGGAACTCCGGCGGCCAGGTACTGCTTTACCGCGGCATTCCCGTTTCTATCGGTGGCAGTAGCAAACTGCGCGCGATATAAGCCCGCCTGGTGACCCGTCGTGGCGGTGAGGCTGTTGAAGAAGTCATAAGCCATCACGTTGACCCAGTCGAGATAGACCTGGAGCTCGCTCATCTCCACGTGGTCGAAATACTCCCGATCCGCCCCGGCGATGGTGAGAATATAGTGCTTGCCGGTACGACCCTGAGCCGCAGTCTCGGCATCGAGTTCCTCCCTCAGGGTCTTCAGGAGGAGCGTGAAGTTGTGCTTATCGGCGTCGCGATATTTGATCCCCGCGACGCCTTGCCCCGGGTATTCCCAGTCCAGGTCGATACCGTCGAGCGTATATTCCCGCAGCAACATAACGGCACTGTGCGCAAATGTGCGCCTGGACGAATCGGTGAGCGCTGCGTCTGAAAAACCGTCGGCCAACCAACCGCCCACCGACACTATCACTTTCAGCTGTGGATTCTGCCGCTTCAGCGCCCGCAATCTCGCCAGGTCGGCAGCGGCGCCCGGCAGGTCCAACAGCGCGCGACCCGCATCGATGTGGGCAAACGAGTAGTTGAGGTGGGTCAACTTTTCCGGGTGGATGACCGCCGGGATCGTTCCGCCCTGTACGTAAGCTACGATCCGGGTCCCGGCCCCGACATTCCGGGGGTGTTGGCTCTCCGACGCCGCCGCGGCTGCGCAGATCCAAACCAGTGCCAAATTGATCGCCGGTGAAAGCCGCAACATCAGCCCCCTCTGCCCTTGAAGACCCTGCGCAGCAACGCCACGCCCTGCACGATGTCCCGCGACTCCGCGGCACCGTACCCCAGCACCAGGCCCGAGTGGGACGTGCGATTGAGATGATATCGGTCGAGCGTATGAATCCCCACACCCTGCGCAACTAACGCCTGTGAGACGGCCTCCAGATCGATGGAGCGCCGTGCCAGCGCCGTCAGGTGCATACCGTAGAACGACGGCAAGGGTGTAAGCCAGTCACTCAAGCTCTCTCGTAACAGCTTCAGCAACAGCTGGCGCCGCGCGCCGTAGACTTTACCCATCGTACGCACATGCCGCGTCAAATGACCTTCGGAAATGAAGCTGGCGACGGCGTGTTGAATCGGTGTCGGACTATGCCAGTCCAGGCAATTCTTGGCCGCGACCAGCGTGCACATAGCCCAGGCTGGTGCGACGATGAACCCCAACCGCAGGGCCGGCAGCATGCACTTCGAGAATGTCCCGACATAAAACACAGAATTCGCGGCGTCGGAAGTACGCAGGGCGGGTAACGGGCTGCCCTCGAAGCGAAACTCGCCGTCGTAGTCGTCCTCGATAATGACCGCGCCGTGCTTGGCAGCGAAATCGAGCAACTCCTTGCGCCGCCGTAAAGACATGGTCACACCGAGCGGAAACTGGTGCGACGGGCAGATACTGATCACGCACGCCTCACGCGGCAACTGATCGACAATCAGCCCCTCGCCATCGACGCCAACCGCCGTAACCTTTGCACCGGCGGCAGCGAACGCAACGCGCATTGGCGGATAGTGGGGGTCTTCGATGGCGGCCGTGGTTTGACCCGGTGTCACGAGGATCCTGGCTAACAGATCGAACGCCTGTTGCGCCCCTGAGGTCACCACGATGTCCTCGGGCTGGCATGCGACCGCGCGTGTCACGGCGATGTGCTTCGCAATGGCGGCACGTAAGGCGTAACTTCCCTGGTTGCCCTGGGCGCTCCTGTTACTGGGTGGCTTGCGCTCCAGGCCACGCAACTGCCTGGCGCTGACGCGGCGAAAGACATCGAACGGGAAACGCTTCCAGTCGACCAGGCCGGGCCGGAAGTCGATCCGTGTTACCGCCCTCCCCGACGGCGACCCATCCGTCCGATCCTGCCAGAATCCCATCGCACTGCTGACATCCGGCCGGAGCCAGAATTCGTTCAAGGGATACGCCGGCGTCGAATGCGGGCGGGCCACAGACCGCGGCGCGCTCGGAAGGCGGCTCGCAACGAAGGTGCCGGAGCCCCGGCGCGCCACCAGGAACCCTTCACTCAGCAGTTGCTCGTAGACCTTGGCGGCGGTGTTACGCGCGACGCCGAAGTAACGTCCGGCTTTCCGAGTCGCCGGCAACCGAACGCCCCGGGTCAGGCGCCCCTCGAGAATGGCCTGTCGAAGCTGACTGCAGAGGTCCCGGGAGGCCTCGCGGGAGCCTTTCTGGGCCACCTTCAGGTCGAGCTCAAACAGCGGATCCATGTCACCGGGCCTTGAAAAGTGGCCCGCCGATTGTCCCCGAAGTGGCCCGCCACGGGAAGTAGAGCGCTTACGATCACCTATCAGAATTTCGTTTTCACACTGATCCCCAGCACGCGAGGGTCACCATAGAACGCGTCGACGCCACTGGAGCCGGCGGTACCCGTTGCTCCGCCGATGCCGGCGATATAGGCCTCGTTCGTCAGATTGTGCACATAGGCCTGGACCTCCCAGGCTCTATAACCGTAGCTGAGGTAGAGATCGAGCAGGCTGCGCGTCCGCAGCAGGTAAAAGTCGGTGTTCTGAAAGATCGAGGCGTACTGCTTTCCCGTGTAGGAGTAGTCCACGCGCGGGGTGAGCGTACTGCTACCACCCAGCGCGAATGGATAGGAGAGCGAGATGTTTCCCTGAAAGCTGGGTGAGTACGGGTTGGCCTCACCATTGAGGCTCACCGTGTAGGGAAGGTAATTGTTACAGCCAGCGGTTTGCCCGGTCGCGCATTGTGGGAGGTTGGTATTGATGGCGCCCGACAACTCATAGGCCGCGATCGCCTTCGCGTTCCCCAAAGCCGAGTGGTTCAAGGCGATACCCGCGTTCGCGATCCAGTTACCCAGCCGTGCCTGCGCGGACCATTCGAGACCTTCGATCTTGGAGTTACCCAGGTTGATGACGGTGTTGCCACCACCCTCGGGGTTCAAGACCTGCTGTTGCATGCCGCTGTACTGCATGTAGTAGCCGCCGAGCTGCGTGCGCAGATGACCGTCGAGAAACTCCCCTTTCCAGCCGAGCTCGTAGTCGTTGACATACTCAGGTCCGAAGTCGCTGAGGGCATTATTGATGCCGCCGTCCTTGAAACCGCGCGCCACAAAGGCATAGACGAACTGGCCCTCCGCCGGCGTCCAGTTCAAACTCACTTTCGCGGTGGGTACCGACTTGGAATACGTTCCGGCGTTGGAGATCACGATGCCGGGCCCCGGAATCGTGATGGCGCCTGAAGAAGTCTCACCGTCGGAGCTCACGCGCGCTCCGACCTGGATCTGCAGGGACGGCTGGATCTGGTAGCTCGCCTGGCCGAAAAAGCCCACCAGGTGTACGTGCGTGCCGATGTCGACCGCTGTGTTGGCGTCGGCGGCATTCGGCTCGACAGGCGCACCATAAGGGTACTGGTTCAAGGTGACCGGCGTAGAACGGTAGAAGTACGATGCACCGGTCAACCACGTTAACTTACCTGCGTCGGGCGAGATGAGGTCGAACTCCTGGCTGTAGTAAGGGTCGGGACCGATCGTATGCTCCCAAAAGCTGCCGCCGGCACCGATAGGAGCCGCGGAAGCGTCCGCGTCATCCACGCGTTGCTCCAACAAACGCTGGTAGCCCGTCAATGAGCGGAACGTGATCTCACCGGGCAGAATGTAACGCAGCTCGAGGCTGAAACGATCGGCCGTGTCGTTCTGCATCTCCGGCGTGTTGTAATCGAGCTGGTAGACGCCCAGGTTCTGAAAACCGTTGTAGATACTCGGACCGTTGTAGCCATACTGATAGAAGCTCGAGTTCGCGGCGCAGATCGAGCATGGCGGCAGCGGCCGTGGCGTGAGACCGCCGGTGCTGAGCTCATTGATCTCGCCTTTGAACAGCGCCTGGAAGTTATCGGTCGGCTTGAACAGCAGCCCGACGCGGAAGTTCTTCTCGTCGATGTGACCGGGATCGGTGGTGACCCGTGCGGAGGCATCCCCCAGGTTCTGCCCGATGTCCTCGAAGAAGCTGCCACGATTGTCGATGTTGAACGCCACGCGCGCCGCCAGCACATCGTTGACCGGTAGGTTGATTGCGCCATCGACCTTGCGCTCATTGTAATTTCCACCGACGACCTCGGCGTAACCATTCACCCCGTTGAAGTTCGGATTCGCGGACGTAATCACGAGTGCGCCACCGGTGGAGTTCTGACCCACGATGGTCCCCTGCGGCCCGCGCAATATCTCCACGTCGGCGATATCGTAAAACGGCTCGGTCAGCAGAATCGCCTCGGGCTGATAGAGGCCGTCGCGATAAACCGGCACACCTGTCGTCACCGTCGGTGAGGCGGTCGAATTGCCCATACCCCGGATATTGATGTTCTGGGTAAACCCGCTGTTGGTCACCGACAGCCCCGGCACCTGCGTTTCCAGGTCGCCGATCACCTCTATATGCCTGTCCAGCAGCTCCGAGCCGGACAACGCCGTGACCGAGACCGGCGTGGTTTGAATGTCAGTGGCGCGCCTCTCAGCCGTCACCACGACTTCCTGGAGGGCGTCGCTCGTAGTCGCCTCCTGGGCACAGGCGTGCCCGGGCGACAGCGAAGCCACCCCGCAGACGGCGAACAAACCCAACAGTCGAGACAACAGATTCTGGTGCTTGGAAGTGTCAGTCACAGTGCCCACGTTGTGCCCCCCTTGGCCATTGTTATTGCCGGTGCTGTCCGTCCCGCCTGCTGCGGGTGCACTCGTGGGCGGAAGTTGCGTGGGTGGCGGCGCAGTCGGCGCCGCCGGCACAGGGACCGCCTGGCGTATGATCGCAACGGTGTGATCGTTGACGAATCGGTATGTCAGGCCGGTGCCGCGTAGCAGCGTGGTCAGGGCTTCCTCGCGAGTGAAGAACCCGCACACGGGACCTACCACGATGTTGGTCGAGCCGACGTCCGCGAGCCGCGCGACCTGCACTCCGATCCGACGCGCCACTTGCATCAAGGCATCGCTCAACAGTGAGCGCCCGATGCACATCTGCCAGCGCACCTGCTGCACCGGGGCTTCGACTGCCGAGGATACTTCGACCGAAACCGGACCCAGTCCAGCGATGAAAGCTGCCACCACGTATCTCCGCGCCACGCGTCGTATGAACGGCGTTGGCTTGGAATAAACCGGGTGTGCCCGCCCCATGGCCCCCTCTTGCGCGCGAATTATTGTTACTGCGCGGTGCTGCCGCTATTTTGCTGGGGTGACCCGAGAGTAATGTGCTCGGAATCCCGTTGCGCGACCTTGGCTCCGGTAACCAACCGGACAAACGCCACGAACGATCCGGGGTCGCTCGCGCGAAACATGCCGCTGATCCGCTGGGCCGCGAGGTCGGTGTCGAGCACCTGGATCTGGGTTCGGTTGTAGAGGTTGAAACGCCGTGCGATCTCGGCGACGGTCTCATTCTCAAACACCAGTTGGCCACTGGCCCAGCCTATCTCGGCTTCGCTTTGCACTTTGCGTACCGGCGTGGCGCGGCCGGCGGGCGAGATCGAGACCTGCTCGTCCGCCCCGAGAGACAAGGCGGTGGCACCCGGCTCGGTTGCCGAGTTTGACGTATGAGTGACTGGCTGCTGGCTGACTGCTACACGACCTTCGACCACTGTTACCGATACACCGCGGTCGCCACGCTCCACGTTGAAAACGGTACCCACGGCGCGCACGCGGGTCGCAGCGGCCTGTACGATGAAGGG
>Ga0070764_10000275_pt1 | contig 19214 bp, 15 predicted proteins | sample HubBroMetageWRM4_FD_67287 | JGI IMG/M metagenome (GOLD analysis project Ga0070764, IMG submission 67287) | Warmed soil microbial communities from the Hubbard Brook experimental Forest, New Hampshire - Hubbard Brook CCASE Soil Metagenome WRM 4 | ecosystem: Environmental > Terrestrial > Soil >... | reverse complement strand
CTACGACGGCGAACGCGGCGGGTTCGGCGGCGCGCCGAAGTTCCCGCCGTCGATGGTGCTTGAGTTCCTGCTCCGCTACCACCAGCGGACCGGCGCGCCCCCCGTGCTGGCCATGGCCGAGGGCACCTGCGAGGCGATGGCCCGCGGCGGCATGTACGACCAGCTGGCCGGCGGATTCGCCAGGTACTCGGTGGATGCCGACTGGGTGGTACCGCACTTCGAGAAGATGCTCTACGACAACGCGCTGCTGGCCCGGGTCTACCTGAACCTGTGGCGCGCGACCGGATCGGAGCTGGCCCGCCGGGTGGCCGAGCAGACGTGCTCGTGGATGCGCTCGGAGCTGCTCACCCAGGAGGGCGGGTTCGCGGCCTCACTGGACGCCGACAGTGAGGGCGAGGAGGGACGGTTCTACGTCTGGCGGCCCGCCGAGCTGACCGCCGTCCTCGGGCCCGAGGACGGCGAGTTCGCGGCGCGGGTCTTCGGCGTCACGCGGACGGGCACCTTCGAGGACGGCGCCTCCGTCCTGCAGCTGCGCGCAGATCCCCCGGACGCCGAGCGGCTGGCCCGGGTCCGGCGGGCGCTGCGGACCGCGCGCGATGACCGGGTACGGCCCGGCCGGGACGACAAGGTGGTCGCCGCGTGGAACGGCTTGGCCATTTCCGCCCTGGCCGAATGCGGGGTGCTGCTCGGCCGGCCTGACCTGGCCGCGGCCGCCCGGGATGCCGCCATCTTGCTGGCCGACGTGCACCTGGCGGGCGGCAGGCTCATCCGCACCTCACGGCACGGCTCCGCGGGGGACACCCCGGGCATCCTCGAGGACTACGCCTGCGTCGCGGAGGGATTCACGGTGCTGTCCGGGCTGACCGGCGAGGGACGCTGGGCGGCGCTGGCCGGGCAGCTGCTCGACGTCGCGCTGGCCGAGTTCGGCGACGGGGCGGGCGGCTTCTACGACACGGCGGCCGACGGCGAGCCGCTGATCTTCCGTCCGGCCGATCCGGCCGACAACGCCACCCCGTCCGGCGCCTTCGCCGTGAGCGGGGCACTGCTCCGCTACTCCGCGCTGACCGGCTCGGCCAGGCACCGGGAGGCCGCGATCGACGGTCTTGGCGTGCTGCCCGCCATCGCGACCAGGTACCCGCGAGCGGCGGGGGCGGGACTCGCCGTTGCCGAGGCCGTAATGGCCGGGCCCGTCGAGATCGCGGTCGTGGGTCCTGCGGCGGATGAGCGGACCGGCGAGCTGAACAGGACCGCGCTGCACGCGGCCCCGCCCGGCGCGGTTATCGCCTATGGCGACGGCACCGACGCGCAGTTGCCGCTGCTCGAGGGCAGGGGCCTCGTCGACGGGGCGCCCGCGGCCTACGTGTGCCGCCAGTTCACCTGCCGGGCACCCGTCACCACGCCGCAGCAGCTCAGGGACGCCCTCGCCGCGTCGTAACCCGCGCCGGGCCCGGCCCGGGTGGACGGTGCCAGGCGTCATGAGGCATCGTGGAGGCGATGCATCTGATGACGGACGTCGCCCGGCGATGCTGGCGGCGGATAAGAGGCGGCGCATCTGGGGGGGTTGGGACAGCCCAGAGAGCCAAGGGGACGGAAGGGGCTAAAGGGGCCCGGCGGTTCCTGCGGTCACGGCACAAGGTGTCCGTCGTCGTCGGCGTGCTGGCCGTGGCCGGGACGGTGGCGGGGGTGCTGGTGGCGACGGTCGGCGGCAGGCCGGCCGCCGGCCCCGGGTCCTATCCGGTCGTTCCTGCTACCAGGCCCGCCCCGGGCCGCAGCGCCTCGCCGGTGGTGCCGGTGCTCGGCGGGACCGCGGGGACCGGCGACAGCTCGTTCGCGGTGCCGGTGGCGCGGCTACCGGCCCGGGCCGACCGCGGGTCGCCGCCGTCGGCGAAGGTCGCGCCGCTGCACGGGCTGCGGCAGGCCGACCTGCTGGTCGTCGCGCCGTTCTCGCTGTCCGGGCGGGTGCTTGCCGCGGTGTCGCGGCTTGGCGGGGTGACCGGCACGGTGCCGATCGAGGCCGCCATGATCCAGATCAACGGCCGGTACGTGGCCGTGCTCGGCGTCGATCCGTCCACCTTCCGCGGCTACGCGGCCGGGCCGACGGCGGCGTCCAACTCGCTGTGGCAGGGAGTGGCCGACGGCGGCGTCGCCGTGTCCTACACCATGGGCACCCTGGACCGGCTGTCCCTCGGCGGCAAGGTCACCGTGGCCGGGCGCAGCGAGGAACGGCTGCCGGTGGTGGCGTTCGGCACGGTGGGCATCGGCGGGGTGGACGCGGTGGTGTCGGACGCGGTGGCCAGGTCGCTTGGTATGCCGGCCGGCAACGCCATCGTGGTCACGGCGCCGCCGGCCAGCGCTGCCTCGCTCGCGGCGCGGATCAAGGCGGTGCTGCCGCGCGGCGCGGCGGTCGAGCCGCTGGTGACCGAGGAGGCCGGGCCGTCGGGCGTGGGCCTGACCGCCGGCGACGGGGCCGCCACGGAATTCATGTCGACGTCGCAGCTGACCGCGGCGCTGCGGGCGGCGGAGAGCAGGCGGGGCCTGCCGTACGTGTGGGGCGCCGCCGGGCCGACGTCGTTCGACTGCTCCGGCCTGGTCCAGTGGGCCTTCGCCCAGGCCGGCGTTCCGATGCCGCGGGTGGCCGCCGACCAGGCCAGGGCCGGGCCCGCGGTGCCCGTCAGCCAGCTGGAGCCCGGCGACCTGCTCTTCTACTACACCGACCCGACCGCCCCCGGCTACGTCTCGCACGTCGCCATCTACCTCGGCAACGGGTGGATGATCCAGGCGCCAGAGCCTGGCATGGACGTCCAGGTGGTCCCGGCCAGCTTCGGGGCTCAGTTCGCCGGCGCAATCCGGGTGGATCCCCGGATCGCCGCCGAGGTAGCCGGGGGGCTGGCCTGAGCCGCCCGCTGTCGCTCCCGGCCGGCCAGTGACCAGGTCGCTGCGCACGCCGCGGGGCCGTGTTTCTAACTCGGAACACGGTAAAGGACCAGGTTCGTTGAACCTGGTCCTGCACCGCGCCGCGATTTACACCACGCAGTCGCTCTCGTGGTAGATATTGTCGGTCACGTTGCCGAAAACGCTCGAGTCCGACAGCGTGAACGTGGCGTTGCAGGCGTTGTAGATGCCGCCGCCGACGTCGCTGGCCTCGTTGTAGACGATCAGGCTGTCGCCGATGGTCGCCCCGACGTACCCGGCATAGTTGTAGATGGCGCCGCCCTGGTCGGCCACGTTCCCGGTGAAGGCGTCACCGCTGCCGGCCAGGCCGGTCACATCCGTCAGTGTCAGGTTGTCATGGTTGTAGATGGCGCCGCCGTACTCGGCGGCGTTCCCGACGAACGAGCTGTCGGCCACGGTTACCACGTACTGGACCCAGATGGCGCCGCCGCCGTCGGCGGCCTTGTTCTGGCTGAACTTGGCGCCGGTTATGGTCGTATCGGCGCTGTCGCCATCGATGGCACCGCCCTTTATACCTTCATTGCTGGTAAAGACGGCGCCGTTGATCGTCAGCAGATTGCCGGTGTAGATGGCGCCGCCTTCCTCGCCCCTGTTATGGCTGAAGGTGCCGCCGTTGACGGTGACATTTCCGTCGCTATAAATGGCGCCGCCTTTCGACGCGGAGCCGTCGCTGAAGTTAACGTCGTCGAGGGTAAGGGCGCTCCCGTCTATCACGGTGAGTATGGGATAGTCGGAGTCCGGCCCGCCGCCCTGGAGAGTGGCGCCATTGCCGGCGACCGTAAGCGTGACGACGTCATCGATCAGCCCGCCGGGCAGATGGTAGGTGCAGTCGTCCGCAAGGGAAAGGGTGCTGCCGCTGCTCACGTGCGAGAGCGCGTAGTCAAGCGCGCCCGCGTTGCACGAAACGCGGTACACGGGCTGGGCCATCGCCGCCTGGGCGGATCCGAGGCCGAGGACCAGGACCGCGCCGATGGCGGCGGCTCTGGCCGTGGTTCTTGCTGGTCTGAGATGCATTGAATCTTCCCCCGTCGATCAGGTCTGGAATGACCGGTTTTTCAATGATGTACCGCAGTCAATTCCCCCATGCCTGCGGGACGGAAATTCCGGCCGAAGCATACCATGGCGCACGTGGATTCGGAAGAGCGCGCCGGTCAGGCGATGCCCGATAAGTCGGCAGAGCAATGTTATATCCAAAATAAAGCGAAGGACCAGATTCAATAAGTCTGGTCCTTCGCCTTGCCTCGGTTGCGCTAACACTATCCCGCCCAGGGCGGCGGTCTTGGCCGCCGCCCTGGTTATCGTGCGGTGCATTGAGCCGTCCGGTCAGCCGAAGCAGCCCGTGACGTCGACGCAGTTGTCGGGCTGGTTGCCGTAGATCTGGTTACCCGCCGCCGTGATGTCCCAGTCGTTGTAGATGCCGCCGCCGTCATCGCCGGCCCAGTTGAAGTCGATCAGGCTGCGGTAAACGGTCAGGTCGCTGTCGTTGTAGATGCCGCCGCCGTAGTAGGCGGTATTCCCGGTGAGGCTGTCACGGGTCATGGCCAGGGTGTCGTCGTTGTAGACGGCGCCGCCCTCGTAGGAGGAATTCCCGGTGAACGTGCTGCCGGTCAGCTGCGTGTTGTCGTTGTCGGTGTAGATCGCGCCGCCATCGTAATCATCGTCACCACCATCGTACGTGGCGTTCTTCTGGAAGGTGCTGCCGGATATGTACGCGTCGTCGCCGTCGGTGTAGATGGCGCCGCCCTCGTCGTAGGCGTAGTTCCCGGTGAAGTAGGCGCCGGTCACCGTCAGGATGTCGTCGCTCTCGATGGCGCCGCCGTACTCGCTGTAGTTGTCGGTGAAGATGCCGCCCTGGACGGTGAGGTCCGTGTCGCCGGGGGCGTAGATGGCGCCGCCGTTGTCGTCGTCGGGACCGCCGCCGTTCCTGAAGTCCACGTTGACGACGGTGAGGTCGTCCATGCAGTCGATGGTGAGGAGAGAGAAGCTCGGGGCCCCGTAGTCGCGCAGGAGTTCGGTGTCGTAGCCGACGATTGTCAGGTCCACCCCGACGTCAGGCAGGGCCTGGTCCAGGCGGTAGACGCAGCCCGGTGCCAGGACGATGGTCTCGCCGTCGGTGGCGGCGGAGATCGCCGAGGCGAGCGCGCCGGCGTAGCAGGCCACGTGCACGGTGGTCGTCGGCTGGGCCATGGCCGCCTGCGCGGATCCGAGGCCGAGAACCAGGGTCCCGCCCACGGCAGCGGTCCTTGCCGCGGCCCTTACGTGTTTACGATTCATTGTGTCGCCCCCATAGATCAGATCTGATATGACCGGATTCCCGTGGCTTTGCCTGCCGCAAATTTCCCCCGAAGCCTGCGGTCAGATAAGCCGCCACCCGATCACGACAATGTGGAAAGGCAGCGCCTCGACGTTGTCATCGGGAATTCGGGCGGCAGACTATCACATGCATTAGCGCCGGTGGGTATAAGTGGGAAGAGCTATGTTTCGCCACTAAATATGGCAAAGGACCGGATTCTTGAATCTGGTCCTTTGCCTTGCCCCGGCTGCGCTAGCAGTCGTCGCTGTTATAGACGTTGTCGGTCACGTTGCCGAAAATCGTGGTGCCGGTCAGCGTGAAGTCGGCGCAGCTACCGTTGAAGATGCCGCCGCCCTGGTAGGCGGCGTTAAAGACGATCAGGCTGCCGTCGTCGGTCAGGCCGCCCTTGATCGGCGGGTCGTTGTCGTTGACGATACCGCCGCCTTCGTAGCGGCGGTTCGCGGTGAGAGCGTTATCGCCAGGGATTATAGGACCGCCCCGGAAGCCGTCGTTGTAGATGCCGCCGCCCTCGTAGCCGCGGTTCCCGGTGAAAGTGTCATCGGTAGTGCTCAGGCCGCCGTCGTTGTAGATCGCGCCGCCGTACTCGCCCGTATTCCCGAGGAATGAGCTGCCGGTGATGGTAGCGGAGCCGTCGTTCTCGATGGCGCCGCCGTACTCGCCGGGGGTGCTGTTCCGGCTGAAGGTGCTGTCGGAGATCGTCGCGGTGGAATTCTCGCCGATGTCGATGGCGCCGCCGTCTTCGCTGCCGTTGCCGGTGAAGTAGGCGTCTCTCACCGTCAGGGACGTGCCAGAGATAATGCCGTAGCTGTTGATGGCGCCGCCGTACTCGCCATCGCGGTTATCGCTGAAGGTGCCCCCGTTGACCGTGAGGGTCCCGTGGTTGTAAATCGCGCCACCGTTAATTTCCGAACTGCCGCCGCCGTTGGTGAAGTTCACGTCGTCGAGAGTGAGGGTCTTCCCGTAGCTCACCTTCAGGAGGGTGAGGCTCGAGGCGTATGGCGCCCGCTCCAGGGTACTGTCCTCGCCCACGATCGTGAGCTGCGAGTCGTTATCGATCAGTCCGACGGCCAGCCAGTAGGTGCAGCCTGGCGCCAGGACGATGGTCTCACCGCCACTGGCGCCGGAGATCGCCGAGGCGAGTGCGCCGGGGTAGCAGGGCACGTGCACGGTGACCGGCGACCCGGCCATGGCCGCCTGCGCGGATCCGAGGCCGAGGACCAGGGTCCCGCCCAGGGCAGCGGTCCTTGCCGCGGCCCTTAGTTGTTTACGATACATTGTGTTGCCCCCGTAGGTCAGGTCTCATATGACCGGATTCCCGTGGCTTTGCCCGCCGCAAATTCTCGAAGCCTGCGGTCGGGATAAGCCGCCACCCGATCACGACAATGTGGACAGCAGCGCCTTGACGTTGTCATCGGGAACTTGGGCGGCAGACTATCACATGGCATTAGTTCGGTGACATCAAATGAATTGCCGGAATATGATGTCATTGCGGCATATACTGCCTATCGCGGGGGATGATTCAGGTTCGGCAGAGGCGCGGCTGAATGAATTTCGGGCAATGTCCGGTAAGTCGGTAGGGCTATATTCGCCACTGCTGCGGTTGTGCTAGCAGCTGCCGCCTTCGTCGAAGATGTTGTCGGTCACGTTGCCGTAGACGGCCGAGTGCGTCAGCGTGAATGAGCCGCAGCCATCGTTGTAGATGCCGCCGCCTTCATCGCTGGCCCGGTTGAAGTCGATCAGGCTGCCGTAAACGGTCAGCTCCCGGTCGTTGTAGATGCCGCCGCCGTCGTAGGCGGTATTCCCGGTGAGGTTGTCACGGGTCATGACCAGGGTTCCATCACCGTTAGAGACGGCGCCGCCTTCGTAAGAGGAATTCCCCGTGAAGGTGCTGCCGGTCAGCTGCATGTCGCCGTCGTTGTAGACGGCGCCGCCGTCCTCATAGTCCGCAGTGTTTTTCTGGAAGGTGCTGCCGTATACGGTCGCGTCGGCGTCGTTGTAGACGGCGCCGCCGTAGTCGCCGGCGTAGTTTCCGATGAAGTATGCGCCGGTTACCGTCAGGGTGCCGTCGCTCTCGATGGCGCCGCCGTACTCGTCGCTGTAGTTGCCGGTGAAGATGCCGCCGTGGACGGTGAGTTCTGTGCCGTCGGGAGCGTAGATGGCGCCGCCATGGTCGGCGTCGGGACCGCCCCCGTTCCTGAAGTCCACGTTGACGACGGTGAGGTCGACCGTGGAGAGAGGCTGGTGGACGATGGGACCACAGCAGCCGATGATGCTGCCGGCGATGGTGAGGAGAGAGAAGTCCGGAGCCCCGTAGTCGCGCAGGAGTTCGGTGTCGTAGCCGACGATCGTCAGGTCCACTGCGACGTCGGGCAGGGCCTGGTCCAGGCGGTAGACGCACCCCCCCGCCAGGACGATGGTCTCGCCGCTGACGGCGCTGGAGATCGCCGAGGCGAGCGCGCCGGCGTCGCAGGGCACGTGCACGGTGACCGTCGGCTGGGCCATCGCCGCCGGCGCAACTCCGAGGCCGAGGACCAGGGTCCCGCCCACGGCAGCGGTCCTTGCTGCCGCCCTTACTTGTTTGCGATTCATTTAGGCGCCCTCCGTCGATCAGACCTCATATGACCGGATTTCCCGTGATTTACCGCAGTTAATTCCCCGAAGGCTGCGGGCGGGAATTGGGGGGAGCGTACTATGCGGCGTTTCAGGTAACCAGATTCGCTCCAGACGATTCCGGGTCGGCGCGCTGGAGCGAATCTGGTCCCTCACCGGGCGTCCGGATCAGATGTCGCAGCCGATGAGGTCGCCCTCGTAGAAGATATTGTCGGGCACGTTGCCGTAGACGGCCGAGTGCGTCAGCGTGAACGAGCTGCACTCCCAGTCGTAGATGCCGCCGCCTTCATCGCTGGCCCAGTTGAAGTCGATTAGGCTGCCGTAAACGGTCAGGTTCCAGTCGTTGTAGATGCCGCCGCCGTCGTAGCCGGTGTTCCCGGTGACGCTGTCACGGGTCATGGCCATGTCGTCATCATTGTAGACGGCGCCGCCGTATTCGCCGGTATTCCCCGTGAACGTGCTGCCGGCCAGCTGCATGTCGTCCTCGTTGGCGATGGCGCCGCCGTAATCATCATCATCACGGCCGGTGGAGTTCTTCTGGAAGGTGCTGCCGTATACGGTCGCGTCGCCGTCGTTGTAGATGGCGCCGCCCTCGTAGTAGCCGTAGTTTCCGATGAAGTAGGCGCCGGTCACGGTCAGGGTGTCGTCGCTCTCGATGGCGCCGCCGTAGTCGTCGCTGTAGTTGTCGGTGAAGATGCCGCCGTGGACGGTGAGGTCCGTGCCGTCGGGAGCATAGATGGCGCCGCCGTCGTCGTCGTCGGGACCGCCGCCGTTCCTGAAGTCCACGTTGACGACGGTGAGGTCGACCGTGGAGAGAGGCTGGTGGACGATGGGACCGCAGCCGCACTCGCCCTTGGCGATGGTGAGCAGGGAGAAGCTCGGGGCCCCGTAGTCGCGTAGGAGCTCGGTGTCGTAGCCGACGATTGTCAGGTCCACCCCGACGTCAGGCAGGGCCTGGTCCAGGCGGTAGACGCAGCCCGGCGCCAGGACGATGGTCTCGCCGCTGACGGCGCCGGAGATCGCCGAGGCGAGTGCGCCGGCGTAGCAGGCCACGTGCACGGTGACCGGCGGCTGTGCCATGGCCGCCGGCGCGATTCCGAGGCCGAGGACCAGGGTCCCGCCCACGGCAGCGGTCCTTGCCGCTGCCCTTACTTGTTTGCGATGCATTGCGTTGCCCCCGTAGATAAGATCTCATATGATCGGATTTCCCGTTATATATCGCAGTTAATTCCCCGAAGCTGCGGTGGGAAATGGGAGGAGCGTACCATACCGCGTTTTAGCTGATCGGATTCACTCCAGACGATGCCGAATCGGTCGCCTGGAGTGAATCCGGTCAATAACCGTCTGTATCAGCCGAAGCAGCCCGAGACGTCGACGCAGTTGTCGGGCCGGTTGCCGTAGATCTGGCTTCGTGACACCGTTGTCGTACCGCTGTCATTGTAGATGCCGCCGCCATCGTCGGTGGCGATGTTGAAGTCGATCAGGCTGTTGTTGACGGTCACCGTGTCGGTATCGTTGAAGAGACCGCCGCCGTAGACTCCGACGTTCCCAGTGATGTCGTCCCGGTTCAGGAGCAGGCTGCCGATGGGGGTGGGCTCGTTGTAGATGGCACCGTAGTAGGACGAGTTCCCGGTAAACGTGCTGCCGGTCACTTGCATGACGCCTTCGTTGTAGATGGCGCCGCCGTACTCATCTGGCGAGACGTTCTTCTCGAAGGTGCTGCCTGTTATGGTCGTGGTGCCGTAGTTGTAGATGGCGCCGCCGTAGTAGGCAGCGTCGTTGTCGATGAAGTAGGCGCCGTTTACGGTCAGGAAAGCGTCCTTGCTGTCGTAATTGGCGATGGCGCCGCCGTAGCCGTCGCCGGCGTAGTTGTCGGTGAAGATGCCGCCGTCGACGGTGACGTCCGAGGCGCCTGGAATGTAGATGGCGCCGCCGTCGACGCCGCTGCCGCCGCCGTCCTTGAAGTCCACGTCGACGACGGTGAGGTCGACTGAGGCGTCCACGGTAAGGAGAGGGAAGTCCGAGTGGTAGCCCAGAAGCTCGGTGTCGTAGCCGACGATGGTCATGTCGGTCCCGACGTCAGGGAGAGCCTGGTCCAGGCGGTAGACGCAGCCCGGCGTCAGGACGATGGTCTCGCCGCTGCTGGCGCCGGTAATCGCCGCGGCGAGTGCGCCGGGGTAGCAGGCCACGTGCACGGTGACCGGCGGCTGTGCCATGGCCGCCGGCGCGATTCCGAGGCCGAGGACCAGGGTCCCGCCCAGGGCAGCGGTCCTTGCCGCCGCCCTTACTTGCTTGCGATGCATTGTGTCGCCCCCAATGGATAAGATCTCATATGACCGGATTTCCCGTGATTTACCGCAGTTAATTCCCCGAAGCCTGCGGGCGGGAATTGGGGGGAGCGTACCATGCGACGTCTTTAGTAAACCAGATTCACTCCAGACGATGCCGGGCCGGCCCGCTGGAGTGAATCTGGTCCGTTGCCTCGTTGCGGTTGTGCTAGCAGTCGTCCTCGTCGAAGATATTGTCGGGTACGTTGCCGTAGACGGCCGAGTGCGTAAGCGTGTACGAGCCGCAGTCACTGTTGTATATGCCGCCGCCTTGATCACTGGCCCAGTTGAAGTCGATCAGGCTGCCGTAAACGGTCAGGTCGCCGCCGTCGTCGTTGTAGATACCGCCGCCGTCGTAGCCGGTATTCCCGGTGATGCTGTCACGGGTCAGGGTTATGTCGTCATCATCGTTGTAGATCGCGCCGCCGTACTCGCCGGTATTCCCCGTGAACGTGCTGCCGGTCAGCTGCATGTAGTCCTCGTTGCCGATGGCGCCGCCGTAATTATCACCATCATCGCCCGTGGAGTTCTTCTGGAAGGTGCTGCCGTATACGGTCGCGTCACCGTCGTTGTAGATGGCGCCGCCCTCGTCGTAGGCGTAGTTCCCGATGAAGTAGGCGCCGGTGACCGTCAGGCTGTCGTCGCTCTCGATGGCGCCGCCGTCGTCGTCGCTGTAGTTGTCGGTGAAGATGCCGCCCTGAACGGTGAGGTCCCCGCTGTCGTTGTAGATGGCGCCGCCGTCGTCGTCGTCGGGACCGCCGCCGTTCCTGAAGTCCACGTTGACGACGGTGAGGTCAACGTCGCCGGTGGTGGTGAGGAGAGAGAAGCTGGGTGCCCCGCGGTCGCGCAGGATTTCGGTGTCGAAGCCGACGATCGTCAGGTCCACCGTAACGTCGGGCAGGGCCTGGTCCAGGCGGTAGACGCACCCTCCCGTCAGGACGATGGTCTCACCGCTGACGGCGGCGGAGATCGCCGCGGCGAGCGCGCCGGGGTAGCAGGCCACGTGCACGGTGACCGGCGGCTGGGCCATGGCCGCCGGCGCGGTTCCGAGGCCGAGGACCAGGGTCCCGCCCACGGCAGCGGTCCTTGCCGCGGTCCTTATTTGTTTGCGATGCATTTGTCGCCTCCGTTGATCAGATCTCATGACCGGATTTCCCGTGATTTACCGCAGTTAATTCCCCGAAGCCTGCGGCGGGAAATGGGGGGAGCGTACCATACGGCGGTTTAGGTAAACCAGATTCACTCAGTCGATGCCGGGCCGGCCCGCTGGAGTGAATCTGGTCCGTTGCCTCTCCGCGGTTGTGCTACCAGAGGCCGCCGAGTTAGCGGAGATATTGCTGGGCACGTTGCCGTAGCTGGCCGGGTGCGTTACCGTAAACGAGCCGCATTCCCAATTGAAGATGCCGCCGCCTTCATCACTGGCGCGGTTGAAGTCGATCAGGCTGCCATAAACGGTCAGATCGCCGTCGTAATCGTTGTCGATGCCGTCGCCGTTGTAGGCGGTATTCCCGGTGCGGCTGTCACGGGTCATGGTCATGTCGGCGTCGTTGTAGACGGCGCCGCCGTATTCGCCGGTATTCCCCGTGAACGTGCTGCAAGCCAGTTGCATGTCGCCCTCGTTGTCGATGGCGCCGCCAGCATTAGCAAAGCCCGTGGAGTTCTTCTGGAAGGTGCTGCCTGATACGGTCCCGTCGTCGTCGTTGAAGACGGCGCTGCCGAAATAGCTAGCGTAGCTTCCGGTGAAGTACGCGCCGGTGTCCGTCAGGGTGCCGTCGCTCTCGATGGTGCCGCCGTACCAGCGCCTCACGCGTCCGACTTGTGCGGGTGTTTGACCAGCTCGCGCTCCTATGTAATTGTAATTACATGAGTACACAGCAAGAGGATCCCGACCCCGTGGGCGATGCGGCCGGGGCGGGCGAGGACGAGGGCGCGGGTCGCGACGCGGGATCGGGTCACGGCGCTGGTGCCAAAGAGAAGCTTCGCGGCTGGTTCATCGGAAGGCTGCCCGCCGAATGGTTCACGGCCGCACCGGACATCCAGGTCGACCGCGAGGAGATCACGATCGTGGGGACGCTGGCCGAGCCGGCCGAGGCCGGGGTATCGGCGGCCGAGCGGGCCGCGGCCGCCGAGGGCCGGATCCGCCGGTTCCGCGAGGAGAGCAGGGCCAGCAGGATCGAGATCGCACGGGAGGCCGAGCACCGGTTCCGGCGCAAGGTGTCCTGGGGTGTCACCTGTGCGGACGTGACCGAGATGTTCACCACGCTCTCCGTTCCTGTGATGACACGGCTGCGCCAGCCCGAGCGCCGGGTGCTCGACACGCTGGTCGAGGCCGGCGTGGCGCGCAGCCGCAGTGACGCCCTGGCCTGGTGCGTCCGGCTGACTGGCGAGAACGCCGACGCCTGGCTGGCCAGGCTGCGGACGGCGTTGCGCCAGGTGCAGGAGGTACGGGACCAGGGACCAGGGAGCGCCTGAACGCTATCGGGTCCGGGTGTACCAAAGGTGTTCCAGATAGGTAACGATTTCTCACCCCGGTCCGGTTGTGCCTGGCATCGCGGCGGCGTCATCAATTAGGCCGAAGATCCCCCATTCCGCTCACCGGAGGGGCCGTCGCGGTGCCTAGCGGTGATGGTCGCGCCGTGGCACGGAACCTTAGTCGCGGGCCGAAGCGTTCCATCGGTTGGATACGGTTCTGCTAGAGCGACACGGTGCCGAGGAAGGCCGCAGCATGGGACTTCGTGACCTGGTCTACCGGCTGTACGAGCGCAGGATCGAGGCTTCCCTGTCGCCCGAGGCAATCCCGCGGCATGTCGGGGTGATGTGCGACGGCAACCGGCGGTGGGCCAAGTCGGCCGGGTTCCGCGATGTCAGCAGCGGCCACCGCAAGGGCGCGGACAAGATCTTCGAGCTGATCGACTGGTGCCGCGAGACCGGCGTGGAGGTGGTCACCCTCTGGCTGCTGTCCACCGACAACCTGGCCAGGCCCGCCAGCGAGCTCGTGCCGCTGCTGAAGATCATCGAGGACACGGTGCAGGGCCTGGTCGCCGAGCACTGGCACGTCAATCCGGTAGGCGCGCTCGACCTGCTGCCAGGCGAGACCGTCCAGGTGCTAAAGGACGCGGCCGAGGCGACCGCCGACTACCCGGGCCTGCTTGTCAACGTTGCCGTCGGCTACGGCGGCAGGCGCGAGATCGCCGACGCGGTGCGTTCCCTGCTGCAGGAGCACGCGACGAGGGGTACCACGATCGAGGAACTTGCCGGGGTCCTCGACGCCGAGCACATCGCCGAGCACCTCTACACGGCGGGCCAGCCCGACCCAGACCTCGTCATCCGCACCTCCGGCGAGCAGCGCCTCGGCGGCTTCTTGCTCTGGCAGAGCACCCACTCGGAGTTCTACTTCTGCGACGCCTACTGGCCCGCCTTCCGCAAGGTCGACTTCCTCCGCGCCCTCCGCTCCTACGCGGCACGGAACCGCCGGTTCGGCACCTAGCGGTTCGTCTGCGGGGGGTTCCGGGGGCGTCCCGCAGGCTAGCCTGTAACCGCAGGTTAAGCGGGGAAACGTGGCTTCGTAACCTGGTGGTGCTTTTGCCGGTCCACTATCGCGGGTACCTTCGTTAGTGGTGGACGGCGCGGCGCCGTCTACCGGGAGGGCCCTCGAATCTCTGAGCTTCGCGCATTGCGCGCAGGCGAGATGAAGGAAGGGCCGGCGCGGCCCTTTTGGGGGCCGGGCCCGGTCCGTCCGACACGTCTGTGTCCTGTCGCGGCGTCGGCCTCGGCCGACGCCCAAGGGAGTCTGCGTGGTCAATCCTCAGGGTCGCCGTACATACGTACTCGACACCAGCGTCCTGCTCGCTGACCCGGCCGCCATCGCGCGTTTCGATGAGCACCAGGTAGTACTTCCGGTGGTGGTCATCACCGAACTGGAAGCCAAGCGGCACCATCCCGAACTCGGCTACTTCGCCCGCCAGGCCCTCCGCCTCCTCGACGACCTGCGCGTCGAGTACGGCAGGCTGGACGCGGAGCTGCCGGTCGGCGCGCTCGGCGGCACGCTCAGAGTGGAGCTCAACCACTCCGACGCGTCGGTACTGCCCGCCGGGTTCAGGCTCGGCGATAACGACTCGCGGATCTTGTCGGTGGCGTGCAGCCTTGCCGCCGAGGGTCACGACGTCGTGCTCGTCAGCAAGGACCTGCCGCTCCGGGTCAAGGCCGCCTCGGTCGGGCTGGCCGCGCAGGAGTACCGGGCGGAGCTGCCCGTCGACTCCGGCTGGACCGGGATGACCGAGCTGATGGTCGGCAGCGACGATATCGAGCAGCTGTATGAGTCAGGCACCCTGGACTGCGAGGCGGCCCGCGACCTTCCCTGCCACACGGGCCTGGTGCTGACCTCGGCCAACGGCAGCGCGCTCGGCCGGGTCAGGCCGGACAAGTCGGTACAGCACGTGCGGGGCGACCGGGAGGCGTTCGGGCTGCATGGCCGCAGCGCGGAGCAGCGCGTCGGGCTGGACCTGCTGCTCGACCCGGAGATCGGCATCGTCTCGCTCGGCGGCCGGGCCGGCACCGGCAAGTCCGCGCTGGCGCTGTGCGCGGGCCTGGAGGCGGTGATGGAGCGGCGGCAGCACCGCAAGGTCATCGTGTTCCGGCCGCTGTACGCGGTCGGCGGCCAGGACCTCGGCTACCTGCCCGGCTCGGAGGCCGACAAGATGGGCCCGTGGGCGCAGGCCGTCTACGACACGCTCGGCGCGGTCACCACCCAGGACGTCATCGACGAGGTGCTGGCCAGGGACATGTTCGAGGTGCTGCCGCTGACCCACATCAGGGGCCGGTCGCTGCACGACGCGTTCGTGATCGTGGACGAGGCGCAGTCCCTCGAGCGGGGCGTCCTGCTCACCGTGCTGTCCAGGATCGGCTCCGGGTCGCGGGTGGTGCTCACCCACGACATCGCGCAGCGGGACAACCTCCGGGTGGGCAGGCACGACGGCGTGATCGCGGTGATCGAGAAGCTCAAGGGCCACCCGCTGTTCGCGCACGTCACCCTGGTGCGTTCGGAGCGCTCGCAGATCGCCGCCCTGGTCACCGAGATGCTGGAGGACTCCGGGCTGTAAGGGGCTGTAAGACCGCTCAACGAGGGCGCTGGCTGCGGTACCGTGACCAGCGTTATGGACTATCCACCCGTTTCCGTCGTGATGCCGGTCAGGAACGAGGAACGGCACCTCGCCGAGGCGGTCCGGCACGTGCTCGGGCAGGACTACCCGGGCCCGCTCGAGCTCGTGCTCGCCGTCGGGCCCTCGCACGACCGCACCGAGCAGATCGCGCGGGAACTCGCCGCCGGCGAGCCCAATGTCACCGTGATCGCCAACCCGAGCGGGACGATCCCGGCCGGGCTCAACGCTGCCCGCCGCGCGGCCAGGCACGCGGTGATCGCCCGGGTGGACGGGCACGCGCTGCTGCCGCCCGGGTACCTGAGGACCGCGGTCGCGGCGCTGGCGCAGACCGGTGCCGCCGACGTGGGCGGGATGATGGCGGCCGAGGGCGTGACCGCGTTCCAGCAGGCGGTGGCCTGGGCGATGACGTCCAAGGCGGGGGTCGGCTCGGCCGCGTTCCACACCGGCGGCGGGGCAGGCCCGGCGCTCAGCGTCTACCTCGGCGTCTATCGCCGGGAGGCGATCGAGCAGGCGGGCGGCTACGACGAGACGATGCTCCGCGCCGAGGACTGGGAGCTGAACTACCGCATCCGCGACCGCGGCGGCGTGATCTGGTTCACCCCCGAACTCCGGGTCACCTACCGGCCGCGGGCCAGCGCGCGCGCCCTGGCGGCCCAGTACTTCCACTACGGCCGGTGGCGGCGGGTGCTTGTCCGCGAGCACCCGGAGACGGCCAGCTTCCGCTACCTGGCGCCGCCGGTGGCGGCCGGCCTCGTCGCCGTCGGCCTGCTCGCGGGCCTGGCCGGCCTTATCGGCATCGCGGCCGGTGCGCCGCTCGCGGTGCGCGCGCTGACCGCCGGATTCGTGCTCCCCGTCGGCTACCTGGCCGGCATCACCGCCGCGGGCGCCGCGCTCACCCGGGGCGTGCCTGCCAGGGTGCGGGCCCGGGCGCCGCTGGTCCTCGGTGTCATGCATATGTCCTGGGGCGCGGGTTTTCTGGTCAGCCCCAGGAAGCTGCACCGGGCGCGCGGACGGGAAACCACGGCTCGTTCGGCCGAAAAAGAAAAAGAAGCCTCCCCGGAAGGTGCGGCGGTCATGGGGGGAGAATGAACCATGGACTTTGACCTGAATGCCCTGCTCGCGGCCCATCGCAGCGACGGATACGAGCTGTACGGCAGGTACCTGAACCCCCAGCAGCCGCGGATGCTGCACGCGATCGGCTTCGACAAGGTCTACGAGCGCGCCGAGGGAGCGTACCTGCAGGACTCCGATGGGAACCAGTACGCCGACTTCCTGGCCGGCTTCGGCGTGTTCGCGGCCGGGCGTAACCACCCGGTGATCCGCAAGGCGCTGCACGACGCGCTGGATGCCGAGCTTGCCGACTGGACCCAGTTCGACTGCAGCCCGCTGCCCGGCCTGCTCGCGGAGCGGCTGCTGGCCAAGGCGCCGGGCCTGGATCGGGTGTTCTTCTGCAACAGCGGCACCGAGGCGGTGGAGTCCGCGCTGAAGTTTGCCAGGTACGCCACCGGGCACGGCCGCGTCGTCTACTGCGACCACGCCTTCCACGGGCTCACCACCGGCGCGCTTTCCGTGAACGGCTCGGCCGAGTTCCGCCGCGGCTTCGACCCGCTGCTGCCCGACGCGTCCATCCCGCTCGGCGACCTGGACGCGCTGGCCGCCGAGCTTCGCCGCGGCGACGTCGCCGCGCTGATCATCGAGCCGATCCAGGGCAAGGGCGTGCACATGCCGCCGGACGGGTTCCTCACCGCGGCGGCCGACCTGCTGCATGCCCACGGGGCGCTGCTGATCTGTGATGAGGTGCAGAGCGGGTTCGGGCGGACCGGGAGGTTCTTCGCTTACCAGCACGAGGAGGTCGTGCCGGATATCGTCACCGTGGCCAAGGCGCTGAGCGGCGGTTTCGTGCCGGTCGGCGCGATGCTGGCCAAGGGGTGGATCTTCGAGAAGGTCTACTCCTCGATGGACCGGGTGATGGTGCACAGCACCACGTTCAAGGGCGGCGTGCTCGCCATGACCGCGGGCCTGGCCTCGCTCGCGGTGCTTGACGACGAGGGCCTTGTCGAGAACGCGGCCAGGACGGGGGAGGCGCTTCGGGCCGGGCTCGTCGCGCTTGCCGAGCGGTACGAGGTGCTTGCCGACGTGCGCGGCCGCGGCCTGATGATCGGCCTCGAGTTCGACAAGCCGTCCTCGCTGCGCGCCAGGACCAGCTGGAACATGCTGCAGAAGGCGCGGGTGGGGCTGTTCGCCCAGATGGTGGTCGTGGCGCTTTTCCAGCGGCACCGCATCCTCACCCAGGTCTCCGGCGATCACATGGAAGTGATCAAGCTGATCCCGCCGCTGATGATCGGCGACACCGAGGTCAAGCTGTTCAACGACGCCTTCGCCGAGGTCCTCGAGGACGCCAGCCGAGCCCGCGGCCTGATCTGGGACTTCGGCCGTACCCTGGTCAAGCAGGCCGTCCGCAACTAGCCCCGCCCGCCCCCAGGTACGGCCTCGCCACCCCCAGACGTCCCGCTGTCCACTCCACTCCCACACCGCCTTCCATGGTTGTGACAACGTAATGGCTATAGCGGGTAGGTTGTCACGACCATGGGTGTCTCTCGCGGCTGCGGGAGGGTCGTCCCGCCGGGTAACACCTCCTGGGCAAGCATTAGCTCGGCGATGGCTAGGTCCTGGGGGTAGGTGATCTTGATGTTGCGCTCGCTGCCAGGGACCACGTGGACGTTGACGTCGGGCAGGTAGCGGAGCACCACGCCGCAGTCGTCAGTGGGGAAGAAGTCGGGGTCGGCGGCGGCGAGTTCGTGCGCGCGGGCGATCACCGGCAGCCGGAAGCATTGCGGGGTCTGGCAGCGCAGCAGCGTGTCCCGGCGCGGCATCGAGTGCATCACGCCGTTGCCGGTGATCACGATCGTGTCGGAGACGGGGGCCGCGACCCCGCTGGCCTGGTGCACCTGGAGCGAGGCCACGCAGTCCGCGATGATCCGCTGGTCGACAAGCGGACGGGCGGCGTCGTGCAGTAGCACGCCGCAGTCGCCGTCGCGGTCGCCGGTTCCAGGGCCGGTTCCAGGGCCGGTTCCAGGGCCGGTTCCCGGGGCGCTGGCGGCGATCGCGGCGAGGGCGATGCGGGTGGAGTCCGGGCGGGCGACGCCGCCCTCGATGACGGCGCTGACCTTGCGGTAGCCGGCCTCGGCGAGCATGGACCTGACCTGTCCTGTGTAGCCGGCGGCCATCACGACGAGGATCTCGTCGACCCCAGGCGCCTGCTCGAAGGCGGCCACGCAGTGCTCGATCAGCGTCCGCCCGCCCAGCCTCAGCAGCTGCTTGGGCACCTGGGCGCCGATCCGCTGCCCCACGCCGCCGCCGAGCACAACCGCGACCATCCGCATGGACCCCATGAGGCGGGACTTTAGCCGACACGACCCCTATCGGCGTCGCCGGAGTGGCCGGCTACAGTGTGTAATGCTTAGGCGTGATTCACGGCGGCTTTGCCGCTGGGAGGGCATGCATGACCGTAGCGCTGGTGCTCGCGACCGAGGCGGACGCCGGGCTGCGCATCCAGCTCGCGGCGCTCGGGGTGCGCAAGGTTGACGCGGCCGAACGAGCCGGGCCGGGCCTGCTGACCATCGCGGCCACCGCGCGGGCCGTCGCCGAGCGGGTGCTCATCTGCGGGGGAGATCGCGCGGTTCCCGAGGAGGCCCTGGCCAGGCTGCTGGGGGCGGGCGGGACGGTGGCCTTCACCGGGGCGGGCCGGCGAGGCCGGGCGGCCCGTGAGCCCGCCGCGGGCGCCCGGTCCGCGGGCAGCGCGCTTGTGGTGGACCCGCGAGACCTTGACGCGCTGGCCGGCGCGGCCGAATC
>Ga0070764_10000274_pt1 | contig 19225 bp, 16 predicted proteins | sample HubBroMetageWRM4_FD_67287 | JGI IMG/M metagenome (GOLD analysis project Ga0070764, IMG submission 67287) | Warmed soil microbial communities from the Hubbard Brook experimental Forest, New Hampshire - Hubbard Brook CCASE Soil Metagenome WRM 4 | ecosystem: Environmental > Terrestrial > Soil >... | reverse complement strand
ATGGCAAGAAGTATTCAAGACCAGAATTTGAGCGGCTAGTCCACAATCGACCGTGATGCGCGCTTGTCGAATTTCTCATCTATTTATTCGATTGATTGTCGTGGTCAACCTTGCACAATGGGGCCTAATGATGTACCCGCCCTACTTCCGTGCTGTCGCTGGCGGAACACTGGGTCGCGTGACCGGTATTTGGTTTCTGCTCTCAAGTTTATTATTGCCTCTCTACGTCGTTCTAGAGGCGTGGTTGTTGCGAGGAAGTTCGCAGAGCAAGGCTCTCTGGATCGACGCAGCGTTCGCGGCTGTATGGTTTTCGGTCTTCTGGGGTGCTGTGCTCTACGGTCTCGGCCATTATGGTATTTCATGAAACAGCCGCCCCAAAATCGTCCCTGCCCGAAATGCGGAGCACAGCCGAATGGCCCGTGCAAGAACACAAAAGGGCAAGTCATTCGCGGGTGGCATTCCGAACGCGCCGCATCCCGTGTGCCCTAACACGATTTTCTCACATCGTAACACTCACATCTTCGCCCAGAGACGTACCGCCAAAATCCCTAATTCCCCCGCTGCAACTGAAACTACTTGCAGAGTGCCATCCCTGAAAAATTCCAGACCATTCCTGTCTCAGAAATACTTGCGGGCTCAATTGGGCATTTCGGCGAGCGCGATGCCGCCGATTGTGAGGCAGGCAGGCGAGCGCGGCGGGCGCGATTTGCGAGCGAAACCGACACATTTACCAACACAGGCTAACGCGTGCCGTTATAACGCATTACAGACACACGGGTTAGCGCGGAAAGCATCTAGTTACAAGCGAGGCGTTCTGCGCTTTCTTCGTGTTTCCTTCGCTTCCGCGCGTTTGCGTTCGTCCTGCGCCGCCGTATTGCCATGGCTGGGCATCCTACGCAGCATTTCGGTTGGCGCAGTCTCTCTTGCGCGTGCGTTCGCCGACCTATTGCACATCATTATCGGGTTTTATTAGAACGTCACAAAGTATAAGTTCGCGTGTGCGGTTAGATTTGTGTGTGCTGCGTTCGGTTGGCGTATTGATGTTGCGATATGTGTTACTGCGCGTTGGTTTCTGTGAGTGTGAATGGTCTGGGGCGCGCCTGGCTTCGCGTCTTCGTTGGTAGCCGCGCAGATAGGCGCGAGTACGGTTGCGTTTGCGTGACCAGTAGCCGCGCGTATCTGTGGGGAATCGCGGCGTGCTGTTCAAGTCTAGACGTTCAATGGCTGCGTTGCATTCGTAGAGTTGTTTGTGCAGTTCGCGTTCTGATTTCATGTGGCTATCCTTTGGCTAACCCGCTGGGTTTAGTTTCGGTTTTGGCTTTTTTTTCTGCGCTTTTGTTTCTGTGATTCTGAACAGACGGGTAACGGAGCGATACGCGCACGCGTCGCTGGACGTGCAACGCGCAGCCATGGCGAAACTTGACCGCGTAACCGACACGCAGACCGACACACAAAACCAAACCGATACAAAAACCGATACATCCAATATTTTGCGATTCAAGACCGCGTAGGGCCTCTCCGCATGTGCTTCTTTTGGTTTGCTTTGAGTGGTGGACGTGAGGGGGCTCGAACCCCTGACCTCCTCGTTGCGAACGAGGCGCTCTCCCAACTGAGCTACACGCCCACTGCAGGAAACATTCTAGCAAAGGCTGCTGGGAGCGCCAAACTTCGGGAGCTGGAGAGTTTCCTTGCATCGCGGCTCGCGTGCCGAGTGGTCAGGGCTGGGGCGCGACCGTGAGTACCGCTAGAACGATCAATAGCGCAGCGGTGGAAATGTGCAGGAGTATGTGCAGCGTGTTCGGGCGGATGCCGTTGCGCTGCGGCAGGAAGGCGTGAGTGGCACCGAACATCAGTTGATAGCGCGCGGCGCGGGCGGGATCGGGGCGGACGAGATACGGGATCCACCAGGCGCGCACCTGGCCAAGAAATAGCAACACGTAGCTGATCCACAGCCACCAGAAGAGCCAATCCGGATAGGGCTTGCCGAAGTAGAAGATGCTGGCCGCGAGGCCAAAAGCGTACGGGGCGGCACTAACGAGCGTAGTGCTGAGAAGTTTTCCGCCGGGGTTTGCGGCGCGGACTCCTGCCAGGTCGTTAAGCGAGCCGAGAGGAACCCAATCGTGCAGAGCTAGGAACAACACGATGAAAGTTTGCAGCCCGAGCAATGCGTTCATGGCGACCGGATGCATGAGGAGCGTGATTATACGCGAGTGTTTCTGTTTTTGAGCTGGTGGAAGTCTTGGCGGCGAGAGGACGTACAGGATTTCCTGGACGGGAATCATTGTTTGCCTGGGTGGATTGTGTTGGGGAATTCTGGGAATATTTGCGCGGGAGGAACTACTGATGCGCAATTTATTCGGGAATCTTGCGGTGCTGATTCTGGCGATGGGTTTGGGTGCGGCGGTGGTGATTGGCGGGTGCGAGGGAGAGGTTCGTACTTACGATGCTGGTTACGGCGACTATCATACGTGGAATCATGGCGAGGTGGTTTACTACAACAATTGGGAACATGAGACGCATCGGGAGCATGCGGATTTTAAGAAGCGGAATGACGCGGAGAAGAAGGAATATTATTCGTGGCGGCATAATCAGCACTAGTTGAGTCAAAGGCGAAAATAGAATAAGGAAAATGGAAAATCGGGACGTCGCAAGCCCCCATCCTTTGAAAACCAAAAGGGTGGGGCACCCGCCGCAGTGGTTCTAAATTCCGATAGTTCTCATGGATTGCGTCGTGTTGGCTGCGACGCGAATGATGGAAGTTTCGCTGACAATGCGCGCCGAGATTTGGATCTCGTGGAGTTTGCGCGGAGAGCTAAGAGAGATCCTTCACCCGCAGTTGCGGGTCCAGGATGACGTGCGAACTGCTTTCGCACGGAGTGTGCAGTGATTTTTGATCCCGGCGGTACCCTTCCCTTGCGGCGTGTCGCGCGGGATTTGAGCTGCGCTGCGGTGGTTTATTTTGCGGTTGGGGGGGATTGGTGGAGCAGGGCGCGGGCGTTGGTTACGAATTTGGCGAAGCGGTGGGCCAGGGTGAAGATGCGTTCGGACTGGCGGAGGCGGATGGCGTCTTTGGGGATTAGTTCGCCGCCGATGCCTAGGGCCGCGGCTCCGGCGAGGATGAAATTTGCGGCGGTGTGTTGATTGACGCCGCCACTGGCGACGAGCGGCAAATTCGGGAATGGGGCTTTCAGGGCGCGGATGTAGGTGTCGCCGCCGACTTGGGCACAGGGAAAAACTTTTACGAAATCGGCGCCGGCCTTCCAGGCGCGGGTGACTTCGGTGGGAGTGAGCGCGCCGGGCATCGCGACTACACCCGCACCGAGAGCGAATTCGATAATTTTTAGATCTAGGCCGGGTCCGGTTAAGAATTGTGCGCCGGCGTCAACGCACTGGCGGGCGACGTCGGAATCGAAGACGTCTCCGGCGCCGACGATCATGTTGGGGGCGTGTTTTACGAGGTGGGCGATTACGGCGATGGCGCCGGGGACCGTCATTTCAATTTCGACGATGGGGATGCCGCCGCGGGAGACGGCTTCTGCGGCGAAGAGGGCGTCTTCGGCGGAGGAGAGGCGGACGGCGGGGATGATGCCGATTTGTTCGATGCGGGCGTGGATTTCGTCGCGTTTCATTTTGTGCGTGCCTCGCTAGACTTCGAAGGATTCTTCGGTGTCCGGGAGTTTGTCGCTTTCGCGGGCTATCCAGACGTACATGGCTGGAAGCAGGAAGATGCCCATGATGAGGGCGGTGATCAGGCCGCCGACGATAACGATGGCGAAGGGGCGTTGGGAATCGGAGCCAATGGCGCGGGAGGTGGCGGCTGGGAGGAGACCCAGGGTGGCGACAAGCATGGTCATCATGATGGGGCGGAGGCGGAGGACGGCGCCTTCGATGGCGGAATCTTCGATGGAGTGGCCGTGGGCGCGGAGTTGGTTGATGTATTCGAGCATGATGACGCCGGTCTCGACGGAGACGCCGAACAGAGCTAGAAAGCCGATGCCGGAAGAGACGCTGAGGTGCGTGCCGGTTAAGAGTAACGCCAGCAGGCCGCCTAGCGGGGCGACGGCTACGTTGGCCAGGATCAGGCCGGCCCATTTTGCGGAGCTGAACATGGTGTAGAGGATGATGAATATTACCAGCAGAGTGATGGGGACTACGATGATGAGGCGTTTCTGCGAGCGTTTTTGGCTTTCGTATTCGCCGGCCCAATCGATGTGGTAGCCGACCGGTAGTTTCACGCGCGCTTTCACCTGTTTCATGGCTTCTTCCACGGCGCTGCCCAGGTCGCGGCCGCGGACGCTGTATTTGATGGCAACGTAGCGAGAATTTTCTTCGCGGTAGATTTCGGAGGCACCGTCGCGGACGTTTACTCTGGCTAGTTGGGAGAGAGAGACGCGTTCGCCGCTTGGCGCTAGCAGGCGAATATTTTCGATGGCTTCTTTGGTGTCGCGATAGTTGGGTTGATAGCGGACTACCAGGTCGTAGCGCTGCTCGCCTTGCAAGACTTGGCTCACTGCTTTGCCGCCTACGGCGGTTTCTACGGCGTCCTGGACATCGGAGACGTTGATGCCGTGGCGGGCGGCTTGCTGGCGGTCTACGGAAATATTCAGATTTGGTTGGCCCAGGACGCGGAAGAGGCCGAGATCTTCTACGCCGGCGATGCCGCGCATTACGTTGACGACTTCGTCGCCTTTTTCTTCGAGGATTTGCAGATCGTCGCCATAGAGCTTGATGGCCAGCTCACCTTTTACGCCGCTGACGGCTTCTTCCATGTTGTCCGCGATGGGTTGCGAGAAATTCCAGAGGATGCCGGGCATTTTGCTTAGTTCGGTGTCCATGGCAGAAATTAGTTCGTCTTTATCTTTGTGAAAGACGGGACGCCATTCATTTTTCGGCTTTAGGTCTACGAAATATTCGGTGTTGAAGAAGCCGGTGGTGTCTGTGCCGTCGTCGGGGCGGCCGACCTGGCTGGTTACTACTGTGACTTCGGGGAAGGAGGCGAGGATGTCGCGGGCTTGATTTGCTACGCGAACGCCTTCGGTGGGGCCAGTGCTGGGAGCGAGGGTGCCGCGAACCCATATGGCGCCCTCGTCGAGGTGGGGGAGGAATTCCGAGCCGATCACGCCGCTGAGCATCAGGAAAACGGCGAGGGCGAAGGCCGCGGCGCCGACGCTCACCGTGACGATGCGATGATCGATGGCCCAGCGGACTGCGATGCGATATTTATCGCGCAGGAAAATCATTACGGGGTTGGGCCATTCTTTCACGCCGTGGCCGAAGACTAGCAACGCGAGAACCGGGGCAATCAGAATCGCGAAAATCAGGGCGCCGAGCAGGGCGAACGAGACGGTCCAGGCCATGGGCTTGAAGAGGCGGCCTTCGACGCTTTGCAGAGTGAAGATGGGGAGATAGGCGGTGATGATGATGGCACGCGCGTAGAAAACCGGGCGCAAAACTTCCATTACTGCGTCGCGAATAATTTCGAGGGGAGATTTCAGCGCGCTGGAGGAAAGGCTGAAATGGCGGACGATGTTCTCAATGATGACGACAGTGCCGTCAACGACCATGCCGAAATCGAGAGCTCCGAGCGAGAGTAAATTCGCGGGAATTTTGTTGAGGTCGAGGCAAATGGAGGCGAAGAGGAGCGAAAACGGAATGGTAAGCGCGACGATGAACGCGCCGCGGGAATTGCCCAGGAAGAAGAAGAGGATGATAGAGACGAGCAGGACGCCTTCGGTGAGATTGTCGAGAACGGTGCGGGTGGTGAGATGGACGAGGTTGCTGCGGTCGAGAAACGGGACGATTTTCACGCCGGGCGGGAGGATCTCGTTGTTCAGCTGCTCAACTTTTTGATGGATGGCGGCGAGGGTTTCGTCGGCGTTAGCGCCTTTGCGAAGCAGGACGATGCCTTCGACGACGTCATCGTTGTCAACAATGGTGCCGTCAGCACGGTGAATTCCCTTCCCGATTTGTCCGAGGCGAATGCGCGAGCCTTGCGTGACGGTGGCGATATCTTTCACGCGGAGGACAGTCCCGTTCTTGGTGGTGATGGCGGTTTGCTCAATGTCATTCACGCCGCTGAAGAGGCCCACAACGCGAACGTTAATTTGCTGCAGGCCGGTTTCGACGAAGCTGCCGCCGGCGTTGGCGTTGTTGTTCGCGAGTTGCTGTTCGACTTGGCTGATGCTGAGGCCGTGAGAGACGAGCGCGTTGGGATCGACGCGGACTTGATATTCGCGGGTGATGCCGCCAAAACTGGAGACGTCGACAACATTGGGAACGGATTTAAATTGCTTTTCGAGCGTCCAGTCTTCGATGGATTTGAGTTCCATCAGGTCGTATTCGGGATTGGTGCTGCGCAGCGTGTACCAGTAAATCTGGCCGACCGGGCTCCAGTCGGTGCCCATTTGCGGTTGCAGGCCGTTGGGTAGGGTGACTTGCGAGAGGCGCTCGAGAACTTTCGCGCGGTTCCAATCGTCGCTGGAGCTGTCGTCAAAAATGAGCATGACGCTGGAAAGGCCGAAGAGCGAGTCGGAGCGAAGGTGGGCGAGGTGCGGCAAGCCGTTCATTTGAATTTCGATGGGGATGGTGACTTGCTGTTCGACTTCTTCGGCGGCGCGGCCGGGCCACTGGGTGATGACCTGGACGTAGTTGTTGGCGACGTCGGGATAGGCTTCGACGGGAAGGCTGTGGAAGGAGATGGCCCCCCAGACGAGCAAGAGGACGGCGAGCGCCAGAACCATGAAGCGGTTATTGAGCGCGAAATCAATGAGGCGTTGCATCTAGGGCGTCGCCTCTTGGATGTGAGGAGGGAGAGGCACCTATTGTTCCACCGTGTTCTGCAGAACGAGCGCGTTGCTGACGACCTGGTCGCCGGGTTTCAGGCCTGAGATTACTTCCTGCATGTTATTGGGGAGCGTTTCTCCGGGGACGATGGCGAGGCGCTTGAATTTATCGCCTCCCGCCGGCAAGTAAACCCAGTCGCGATCGTGCAAGTGCAGAATGGCCGCCGCTGGAATTGCGGCGTGGGATTCTTTTTTCTGTCCGCGGAAAGTAGCGGTGACGAACATGCCGGGGCGCATGTTGCCGGGATTGTGAACCTGGATGCGAACTTTGGCGGTGCGAATATTCGGATCGAGGACGGCGCCAATGTTGCTGATGGTGCCGGTAACGACGTGGTCGGGATAAGCGTTGAGGCGGACGTCGGCGGTGTCTCCCTGGCGGACGTTGGAGAGGTCGTTTTCATAGACGTCGCAGATGATCCAGACGTCGGAGAGATCTGAGATCGTGAAGGGATTGGTGGAGGAGAGGCCTTGGATGCCAGCGGCGTTGGTGACTTGCTGATCGGTGATGACGCCGGCGATGGGGGCGACGATGTCAACAATGCCGGAGGGATGATCGAGGGGAGCGCCGAGGACGCGGAGATGCTCGGCGGTGGTTTCGACGTCCACTTTGGCCTTGTTGTTTGTGTCTTCGGCTACTTGAAAATCGTTTAGGGAGATGGCGCCGTGGTCGTAGAGACCTTTGGCGCGATCGAATTGGGTGTTGGCTAGCGTTTCGTCGGCTACGGCTTTGCGGTAATCGGAGTAGGCTGCGGCGATGTCTGCGCTTTGCACACGGAGGAGGAGCTGGCCTTTCTTCACGGTGTCGCCGAGGCGGGCGCGAATTTCGACGACGCGTCCGGAGGCGATGGAGATTACGGGGACGGTGCGGGCGATGTCTGGATTGACGACGCCGGTGACGCTGAGTTGCGAGGCGGCTTTATATTCGGTGGCGGTGGCCAGCGGAAATTGCGCGGCTTTGCCTTTGTCAACCTGGACGATGTTGGCGTCACCTTCGTGTTCGACCTGGGCGGGGGGAGGAGCTTCGGCCGCGGCGTTTTTAGTTGTGTTTGTGCCGCATCCTGCTGCGAGCAGGATTGCTGCCACCGCTAGCGCGAGGGGCAGGTGGGTTGCGCCCATCCATTTCATCGAGAACCTCACGTTCGATTGTACTGCATGGCAGTAGGCAACAGGTTCTGTAACGAAGGCGTAAAGACTGGGTAAGAATCACATGATTCGGTGCTGCTGCGCCAGAGGTCGACGGCGGCTGCAGCGAGAATCAGGCAGAGAGTTTTGAGGATTAGTGACATTTTTGTTTGATGTTTGTTGGCCGCGCGTTGGTTGGTTATGACCGAGATTGGCGCGGCTTTGTTTGGCGGGAGTAATTTACTATCGTTGGGGGGATTGGGCAATTGTTTGCGTGGGAACGGCAAAGTTAAAAGATTTAACACAGAGGAAAGGCGAAGATAAATCTGAGGAAGGCGGGAGTATCCCCGCCAGCGGCGGGGCCGGCATGAGGGGAAGGCGCCGGCCTCCCTTCGCAGCATCGCCCAGGGCAGGCAGGATGACGATGCTCATCGCATCGTCACTTTTTTACCATTTCGATGTCGAGGGTGATGGTTACGGTGTCGCCGATCATTTCGTCGCCGCCGGGGAGATTGTTGGTCATGTAGACCATGCCGAAATCCTGGCGATTGATTTTGGTGATGGCGGAGGCGCCGCGGCGAGTGCCGTTCATTACCTGGATGGGTTTGGTGGGGCCGGTGACGTCGAAGGTGACTTCTTTGGTGACGCCGTGGAGGGTGAGGCTGCCGGTCATTTTGGCGGTGCCATCGCCGGTGCTGACAATTTTCGTGGATTGAAAAGTGATGGTGGGAAATTTGGCTACGTCGAAGAAATGATCGCTTTTGAGGTCGTCGTCGCGGTGTTGCACGCGGGTGTCCAGGGAGGCGACGTCGATGCTCGCGTTCACGGTGGATTTGGAGACGTCTTGATCGTCGAGATTGACAGTGCCGGAAACTTTTGTGAATTCGCCTTGGACGTTGGAGATGCCTAGGTGGCGGACGGAGAACTGGGCGTTGGAGTGAGCTGGGTCTAGTTGCCAGGTAGTGGATTGGCATTGGGCGGGGCCAGCGGCAGATAGGATTGCGGTGAGCGCTGCGGCGATTAGGAATTTCTTCATTTAGGGTCTCCGTGGATCAGGTGTTGAGAATGTTTGCGGTTTTGGCACACGAGATTATAGCAGGGGCGGGGCTTTGCCGCAGAGGCGCGGAGTACGTAGAGAAAAGCAACGACGAGTTGGCGACGCCCGGTGTTGCGAGGCCGGTGATGCTACGTCTAAACCCCCACCCTTCCCATAAAACAAAGGCGGGAAGGATGGGACACCTGGGAAGTCAAAATCAAATTCACAGCAGGCGGGATTTGGCGGCGATGATTAATGCGTCGGTTTGCGCGGGATCTGGGAGAGCGCCTTGGGCGAAATGTTTGGCGCCGCCGCCTTTGCCGCCGAATTCTTTTACGGATTCGCGGAGGAGTGCGCCGAGATCTTGCGGAAGTTCTGGCGATCTTGCTGCTACGACGTGGCCAGTTTCGTGGCTGGCGAGCAACGTGATTACGTTTTTTTCGGCGGTGAGCTTGGCGGCCAGTAGCGCGAGGTATGACGGCGTCGCGCCGGGCGGCGTGGCGAGGATTAGGCGCACGCCGTCGGGCGTTGCTGGATTTTGCTGCAACAGCGCGCCGGCTTCTAGATTGGCTAGGCGTTCTTCGAGGCGTTTGACGGCTGAGCTGTTGGCGCGGCGTTCTTCGATATTTTTGGTGATGCCCGCCGGGACGTCTTGGAGGGCGCAGCTTAGATGCGTGGCGGCCTGGGTTAGGGTGGCGAAATCGCTGCGGGCGGCGGCCAGGGCTCGGTAGCCTGCTACGAATTCGATGCGCCAGTGTTCGCGGCTGCGTTCCAGTTTACGGAGGAGGATCAGGCCGGCTTGGCCGGTGCTGGCCAGATGGGTGCCGCCGCACGGTTGGCAATCGAAGCCTTCGATATCTATGGCGCGGAGGATACCTTCGCGTTCGACTTTTTTGCGGATGCCGGATTCGGCTAGTTCCTGGGCGGTGCCGAAGCGGATTACTACGGGGCGATCTTCGAAGACGATTTCGTTCGTGCGGCGCTCGGCTGTTTCGAGTTGGCGCGGGACGACCGAAGGGGCGGCAAGATCGATTGTGGAAACTTCCTTGCCGAGATGGAAGGAGACGGTCTGGAATCCGAAGAGTTCGATGAAGGCGGCGGAGAGTAGATGTTGCGCGGTGTGTTGCTGCATGTGGTCGAGGCGGCGGGGCCAGTCAATTTGGCCGTGGATGGGACCGGCGGGGACCTCGGCTGTGGTGTAGTGGACTAGGTGATGGGGATCGGCTGCATGGGAGATGTCCGACCCTCCGGCGGAGACCGCCACAGCGGCATTTGGTGCATCGACAACTTCTACTACCCGGGCGTCGCCCAACGTGCCTACGTCGTGCGGCTGGCCGCCGGAAGTAGGGTAGAAGGCGGTCTTATTAAGGATAACCTTCCAGCGGGGGCCATCGGGCGTGCAGGAAACGACGGTGGCGTCGAATTCGCGGAGGAAGGAGTCGTGGTAGTAGAGCCTGTCCGTCAGGTCAGTTCCCTTTTGCTGCAGCGCAAGAATAACATAGAGGGTATGACGGCGAGTGCTGGGACGCGGTAGAATCAAGACGTGCCCATCAAACTAATTGCCATGGATATAGACGGAACTTTGCTGAACAGCAAGTCCGAGATATCGGAGCGGAATTCGGAGACGATTGCGGAAGCGGCTGCGCGCGGGATCGAGATTGTGCTGGTGACTGGGCGGCGCTTTGATTTTGCTCTGCCGATTGCGAATGCGCTGCCGTGCGATTTGCATTTGATTGTGAATAATGGAGCGCTGGCGAAATCGCGGAACGGGACCACGCATTTGAGATACATGTTGCCGGCGGAGACCGCGCGGCAGGTTTTGGCTGCTACGCCGGAATTTCGCGGGAGCGCGGCGGTGATTTTCGATCGTCCGGGGGCGCGGCAGGTGATTATGGAGCGGGTGGATTGGGACGACCCGTTTCGCGGGGGATATTTCCGACGGAATCGTGAGTACATTGCGGAGGTGGCACCTTTGGGAGATTGCCTGATGGGCGCGGAGGATCCGATCCAGGTGATGTATGCGGGAAATTGCGCGCCGATGCGGGAGGCGATGAGGAGTCTGGAGGCGCTTTCGCGGGCGCGGGATTTTACTTTGGCTTTGACGGAGTATGAGGACCGCGATTTTTCGATTCTGGATGTGCTGCGTCGGGACGTCACGAAGGGTAAAGCCTTGGCGGAGTGGACTAGGCAGCGAGGGTTTGCGCGGGAGCATGTGCTGGCGATCGGGGATAATTGGAATGACCGGCAGATGCTGGAGTTTGCGGGGAGTCCGGTGCTGATGGGCAATTGTATTGCGGAATTAAAGGCTTGCGGGTGGCCGATTACGTTGTCGAATGATGAGGATGGAGTGGCGGCGGCGATTCGGAATTATGCGTTTGATGAGAATTGAAGTGGAGAGTGGTTTTAGGAGCGAGGGCGGCGGACGGAATTTGAGGCGGCAAAATTTAGTTTCGGCGATGGGTTTGTTGTTCGCGCTTGGTGCTGCGGGGCTTTGGCCTGCAGCGGCTTCGGCGGATTATGCTGTGCTGCGGTCGGGGGCTCGGTTGCATATCACTGGCTACGAACGCGACGGGGAGCGGGTGCGGTTGGCGGTGGATGGCGGGACGGTTTCAGTGGCGACGGATGATTTGGTGGCTGTGGAGCCGGAGGAACATTTTGCTTCGGTGCCGGTGCCGCCTGTGGCCGCGTCCGGGCCGTTTGGGAATTTGATTCATGCGGCGGCGGAGAAGCATGGCGTGGATGAGAGTTTGATCACGTGGGTGATTGCGGCGGAGTCTAATTTTAATCCGCGGGCGGTTTCGCGGCGGCGAGCACAGGGGTTGATGCAGTTGTTGCCGAAGACGGCGGCCTTGTATTCTGTCGCGAATATTTTTGATCCGGCTGAGAATATTGATGCGGGGACGCATTATTTGAAGGATCTGCTCGCCCGGTATCGCGGGGATTTGCGGTTGGCGTTGGCGGCTTATAATGCGGGGCCGGACATGGTGGAGCGTTATGGGGGAGTGCCGCCGTTTCCGGAGACGCAGAAGTATGTGAGGTTGATTACGGGGCATATGCAGGAAAGGAAAATTCTTACCGCAAAGGACTAGATCGTCCCACGCAAGGCAGATTCCTCAGGTAATGTCGTGGTTCAGTACGAGAGTCACTCCTTTTTTTTCGCACAGTGTAAAACCGAACTGACCGAGCGCAGCGTTGACATCGTGGGAACCGGGGGCGCAGCCCTTCGATCCCGCACTGCGGATCTAAGGATGAATCGCCCTGCGGGGCGATTCACAAGTAGCGCCCCTACCGAAGGAACGCGAGGCAAGCCTCACGCCAAGCAAAGCGGCGGCAAACCGCCGCAGTCCAAAATGTGCTGGGCGGTGGCAGAACTACGCCAATCGGGAGATTGGCGTTCCCAGGGGTTATTGCGGTTGTTGCTGGAATTGGTTGTTCTGAGGGTTGGGAGGATTTTGTTGCGGTGGCATGGTGCCGCCAGGATTTGAACCGCTGGGGTTGGCTGTGGGACCGCCGCCGAAGGGGTTGGCGATTGGTAGACCTGGTAGGCTGCCGGCTGTGCTGCCGCTGGCACCGCTTAGTTGTTGTTGCATTGCGGCTGCAGCGTCTTCCAGGGGGTTCCAGATGAATTCCCAGTCGATGTATTTCTTGCCGCCGTGGTAGAACTTCACGGAGCGGGCGTCTTGGGTGCAGGCGACTCCGGTGAGAAAGCCGCCGAGGACGGGACCGTCAACGGGCCCGGTGGGTTTCAGCAGGGCCATGGCGGCGAGCGTGGCTGGGTCTACGGAGAGGCCACCCGGGGCGAGGCCAGTCATATTTTGACCATTTCCTAGATTATTCAAGCCGAACGGACTGCTGGATGGATTCTGCGGATTTTGTGAGCCTGACTGGTTCGGAGAAGTTTGCCCGTTCGGGGATTGGGGATTCTGTCCGTCGGGAGGAGGATTTCCGGGGGTGTCCGATCCCGAAGTGCCGGACGAGGCGGACGAGGTCGACGAGGTGGAGGTCGAGGGTAGGCCGTTGGGATTGCCGAGGGCCGCGATGGCCGCAGGAGTGTTGGCCTGCGAACCGGAATTGGAATCTGAAAGGCTGGCGACGGATTGCCCGAGTTGACCGGGCTGACCTTGGAGCGTGGGCAGCTGGCCGCCATTGGCATCCATTAAAGCCATTTGTTGCAAGTTGGCGTAGCGGGTGCTGCCGATAATCTGTCCGGCGGCATTGACGTAGATGAAGCGCCAGGAACCGTCGGCGGGATTGGTGGGATTTTTGTAGGGCTGGCGTAGGAAGTGCAAATCGGGCATGCCCTTCTGAAGATCATCGAGCGTTTGCGGGTAGTGGCCGGTCTTGTGGTAATAGAGACGAATGGCGCGGGCGTATTGATTGCCGCGCCAGATGGTTTCCTGTTCCATTCCGCGGCGGCGGATGGTGGCGCCATTTTGCATGACGACGACACTGCCGGCAATCATGAGCAGGATGAGGCCTAGCGCGAACAGGAATGCGTAGCCGGATTCCGGATTGCGGTGGCGCGGCGTGCGGCGCGTGCCTGTGACGAGGCTGCGCGCGTTACCTGTGCGCGCTGCAGCTGAGCGGCGCGAATTACGGAGTGACCCGCGCAAGCGGAGGGACGCGCTGAGGATTGCGTCGTAGATGCGCTCTGCGTTCATTGGTTCGGAGGGGCTGCGCCTGCGCCGGCATCGTTGTTCGCGGGTTGGGTCATTTGAACTGTGGCATGGCGGCCAGAGGAAGTTTCCTCGACGTCGGCGGAGTCGTTGTTAATTTTGTCGAGGCGATAGCGATTCATGAATTCCGAACCCTCTTCGACGACCAAGACGTCATCTCCCTGCAGGAAAAATGCGACGCGCTTGCCACTATTGGACATGTAGGCAGAACCGAAAAGCTGCGCCGGGACGGTGACGGGCGGCGGTGGCGGCGGTGGCTGCGGGCCTTTCGCCCGGAAATTTTCGGCACGAATTTGATCCGCGGTCTTCGCAGGAGGAGGCGGAGGTCCGAAGATGAAAATGTTGCGGTGCGAGCCGGAATAATCGAGCTTCTTGATTTTGTCGAGCAAATCCAGGCGCAGGTGCGGCTCGTCTACGTTGAGCGGATGAAACGACGAATCGGACGCGAGGACTCCGCCCATGCCGGGGTTTTCGCTGCGCTCGGAATAGAAGGTGTACGCCGCGATGAGCAGCAGACCGATGAGCACGTAGATTTGGTTTCGTCGGGACATGCTCAGGTCCTGAAATAAGTCTGCAGATCGAGCTGCAAGCGGATTCCACCGCCGGGAGTATTGGCCGACTGCAGGCGCAAATTGCTGAGTAGATAGAAATTTTTGGAGTGCTCGAGGCCGTTGATGAATTGAATGATGGCGGGATAATCGCCTTCGACGGTGTCCGAGATGTCAATTTCGGTGACGTCGCGGCCTTTCAGATCTTTCTGTTTGAAACTGATGCCGGAGCTGCGCAGATTGGCTTTGGCGGCGATGGAACCGAGGTCGTCTTCGATGGTGGAGTAGCCGTTGTCCGCGGAGAGAAAGGCGTTGTGATAAAAATTATCATACTCCTTCCCTTCTCCGGAGAGATCCTGGCGAATGGATGCGCCGCGGGCGACATCACCCTTCAACAAGCCTGCTTGAATCTTTAAGCGGTCGCGCTGGGCGGCGAGAGATTCAGAGCCTTGGCGCGAGGATTGCCAGACCTGGTAGACCAGCGCCAAGTCCGCCGCGAAGAGCAGCGCGAGAGCGACGACGAGCACTTTTTTCCAAACTGTCCAGGAGATGTTCATGGTCAGGTTGTGGAGTACCAGGCGGTCAGCTGCACCGTAATTTTGTCGCCGCCGGAAAGCTGGTCGGAATGGCGGTCGTCCTTCACTTGAATATCCGAGAAAACCTTGGAGCGTTCCAGATTCTGCAGGAATTTGATTTTGGATTCGTCGGATTCCGCGCCGATAGTGAGTTCGACTTGGGCGCGGCCATTTACGAGCTTGGGAGAAATATTCGCGACGCGCACGCCGGGCGGAAGAATCTGTTCGAGGTCCATGAAGATTTTGGTCCAGGGAAAGCTGCGCTGGCCGATCAAAGAATTCAGGAAGGCGGCGCGATCGAGGACTTGTTTAGCCTGGGCCGTCTGAAAATAGGCTTCGAGGGCGGCTTGCTTTTCGCGGTTGGCGAGAATATCGGTTTGCCAGTGCGAAATTTCCGCGCGCAGATCGCGGCTGGAGCGCCAGGACGTGTACGCGGCGTGGCCAAGCAATAGAAAGGTAAGCAGGCCGACGGCGGCCAGAGCGCCCGTGGCGGCGAGGAACGGCCGCTTGTTGTCGAGCGGAGTGGTCGAGAGATTGAGCCGAAGTTTCATATTTCCACGCGGCACGGGGCCGCTCAGGAACCTCCGTTGAGCATCCAGCCTACCAGCGCATCGAGATCCTGATGGATCAAATCTTTGGCGCTGGAATCGAGTTCATGGGCCTTGTCTGATTCCGAGAGCGTGGCGATGGGACACTTCAATTCGGCGGTGAGGGCGCGGCGAAAAACCTCTTCGCGCGGGCCGAAGCCGGCGATGAGGGCCCGGTCTGGAGCGCCGCCCCAGGTATCTTGAAAATAAGCGACGGCCGGAAAGATTTCATCAAGCATGTGCTGGGGATCGAGCGCGGCGGCTTCGCTGGACATTTCGGTGGAGCGATAGACGCAGAGATTTCCGGCGCTGACGATGACGGTGGTGAGAGTTTTGCCGGAGATACGCACGAGCAGAGTGGAGCCATCGTTGCCGAGTAGAGGCAGCACGCCGAGCGTGGAACTGAGAACGACGCCGGCAGTGGCTCCTAGCGGCTGCAGGAGCTCTTCGTATTCCTTGATTATCCGTTGACGGCCGACGGCAGTGACGACTTCTAGCGCGCCTTGGCGGCTGGACTGGCGCATCCAGGAGACGACGGTTTCGTCGACGTCGAAAGGGACACTTTTTTTCAGGCGCCAGCGGAGAAGTTGGAGCGCTTCATCTGTGCGGCGCGGGAGAGTATCGAAGGGCAGGATGAAAACGCGCACGACGGGGTCGGGGATTAAAAGCGCGAGGGGCGCACTGTGCGCGGGAACGCGATTGAAAACTTTTCGCAGGACGGAGCGGACCGCGTCGGGCTGAACGACATTGGTATCCACCGGCGAAGCCATTACGGCGCCGGCAGGGAGCGGTTCGATGGCGTGCGATTCCAAGTGGCGGCCTGTGGCGGACCAATGAGCCGCGGCCACGTGCGTGGAGGTGATTTCCACGACGACAGAAGGATGCGGCATAGCGTTGAGCCAGCGCTCGAGGCGCTTCACGGGAGCGAGGTCGAAAAATTGGCTGGCCAAGCTCGAGGAGCTAGTCAAGGAACGTCACCTTATTGATTTCGCGTAGAGTGGTGCTGCCGCCGCGTACTTTGGCGAGGCCGGAATCGCGCAGGAAGGACATACCTTCTTCTTTCGCGACGCGCTTGATTTCGGAAGTGGGGCGGCGATTGATGATCATCTCGCGAATATGGTCGGAGAGATCGAGCAGCTCGGTGATGGCGGAGCGTCCGCGATAACCGCTGCCGGAACATTCCAGGCAGCCTGAGCCTTCGTAGAACGGAACTTTGGACCACTCGGCGGGATCTAAGCCCGATTCTTTCAGAATTTCGGGAGCGTACTGCACTTGTTTTTTGCAATTTTCGCAGATCACGCGAACGAGGCGTTGCGCGAGGATGCAATTCAGCGCGGAGACGAAATTGTAGGGCTCGACGCCCATATTGATGAAGCGGCCGATGACGTCTGTACAGTTGTTGGCGTGGACGGTGGTGAAAACCAGGTGGCCGGTGAGCGCAGAGTTGATGGCGATCTGCGCGGTTTCCTGGTCGCGGATTTCGCCGACCATGATTTTATCGGGGTCGTGGCGCAGGATGGAGCGCAAACCGCGGGCGAAGGTGAGGCCTTTCTTTTCGTTTACTGGAATCTGGGTGATGCCGCGGACTTGATATTCGACAGGATCTTCGATGGTGATGATTTTGTCTTCGTCGTTCTTGATTTCGTTGATGGCGGCGTAGAGGGTGGTGGTTTTACCGGAGCCGGTGGGTCCGGTGACGAGGACCATGCCGTAGGGTTCTTGAATGTAGCGGCGGAAGCGCGTTTTGTCGGGGCCATCGAAGCCGACTACGTCGAGAGTGAGGTTGCGGAATTTTTCGCTGAGCGTTTCTTTGTCGAGAACGCGGAGCACGGCGTCTTCGCCATGCACGGAAGGCATGATGGAAACGCGGAAATCGACGAAGCGGCCTTTGTAACGCACACGGAAGCGGCCGTCTTGCGGCACGCGGCGTTCGGCGATATCGAGCTCGCTCATGACCTTAATGCGCGAAAGGATTGTGGCATGCCATTCCTTGGCGAGCGGCTGCATGGCGTATTGCAGGACGCCGTCAATGCGGTATTTGACGACCACTTCGGTGTTGCGCGTTTCGATGTGAATGTCACTGGCGCGGCGTTCGAGGGCGGTGAAGATTACGGTGTCGACGAGGCGGACGACGGGGCTGACGCCGGAATCGCGCGTGAGCTTGTCCATGGAGATATTTTCGTCGCTGTCTTCTTCGTCGCTGACGACTTGGAGGGTGAAACCTTCTGTGGCCTGGTCCAGGACGCGCTGGGACTGCTCGGTGCGTTTGAGGAGATCGTCAATCTGGCGCGTGGTGGCGACTTTAATTTGCAGGCGTTTGCCCAGGAGCAGGGACAGCTCGTCGGTGAGCTGGAGCTGGCTCGGGTCGGCCATGGCGACCATGAGCGTGGTGTCATGCGCTTCGAGCGGGACGAATTTGTAGCGAAACATAAGTTCGGCTGGAATGCTGCGGAACAGGTCGGGATCAATGCGCTGTTCGAGGAGATCCACGAAGGGACAGCGATAGCGTTCGGCTAGGCGGCGGGCAGTGTCGCGTTCGGCGGCGTCATCTGTGCCGCCGGGAACAACCGGATTGTTGGTGGTGGTTGCCATCGGATTTTAGCCCCCTGTACCCACCTGGAGGGAAAAGAGCGGGAGATAAAGGGAGATCAAAATAAAGCCTACCACAATGGCCATAACCACCAAAATGGCGGGCGAAACCCAGATCAAGGTGCGTTGGAGGCGCGTGCTGACTTCTTCTTCGTAGAATTCGGCGACGCTGGTGAGCATGGCGGCGAGGGCGCCGGAAGCTTCGCCGACTTCGATCATTTCCAGAGCGAGATCGGGGATTAGGCGGGTTTCGGCGAGGCTTTCGTGCAGCGTCTTGCCTTCGCGAACGCGGCCTGCGGCGGCTTGGACGGAGGTGGCGATGAGGCGGCTGCCAATGGCTTGCGCGGAAGTCTCGAGGCCGGCTACGAGGGGCGTGCCGCCTGCGAGGAGGGTCGAGAGCGTGCGGACGAATTGGGCGATTTGGGATTTCAGCCAGATGTCGCCGAAGATGGGAATCTTTGGTTTGAGGCGATCGATCGCCAAGGCGCCTTGGTCGGAGCGCGTCCAGATGAAGATGGAAGCTGCGAGGCCGCCGCCAACGGCAAGGACGACGAGAAAATAATCGCGCAGAGGGGTGGCGAGGTCGAGCATGAACTGGGTGATGGCGGGCAGTTGGATGCCGAGGTCTTGATATAACTTGGAGAATTGCGGCATGGCGAAGGTGACGAGGTAGGTCAAGATGACGATGACGGCGAAGACGAGGATGGTGGGATAAATCAGCGCGGTGGTGAGCGCTTTTTTGAAGCCGGCGCTGACGCGCAAGTAGGAAATATATTGTTCGAGGACGCCGGTGAGGTTGCCGCTGCGTTCACCGGCGGTGATGGCGGTGATGTAGACCGGCGGGAACGATCCTTGCGCGGCTAGCGCTTCGGAGAGCAGAGCCCCTTCGCGGACTCTTTGGCGAACGTCTTGGAGAACGGGACGGAGGCGCGGGGCGGCAGCGCGTTCAGCGAGTAAATCGAGAGCTTTGAGGATGGGCAGGCCGGCTTTGATGAGAGTGTTGAATTGCTGATTGAAAATGACGAAATCGTTGGTGACGATTTTCTTGGCGCGGTGCGTTCCGCTGAGCTGCGAGAGAAAATCGAAATGCATGCGGACAGAGAAGACGTGGAATCCTTGATCGGCGAGGCGTTGGCGCGCTTCGCCCTCGGACTGGGCCGTCTCCAATTGTTGGAAGATCCGGCCGGAGGTATCTCCGACTTTACATACGTATTGGCCCACGTGTGTATAGACGGCCCGGAGGGTGGGAC
>Ga0070764_10000269_pt1 | contig 19408 bp, 15 predicted proteins | sample HubBroMetageWRM4_FD_67287 | JGI IMG/M metagenome (GOLD analysis project Ga0070764, IMG submission 67287) | Warmed soil microbial communities from the Hubbard Brook experimental Forest, New Hampshire - Hubbard Brook CCASE Soil Metagenome WRM 4 | ecosystem: Environmental > Terrestrial > Soil >... | reverse complement strand
GTCGGTTTGCGCTGTCGCAATCGTGGCTGCGGAAAGTACGACTGCCAGGGTGAAAAACGCGCGCTGCAATGTCAGTCTCATAATCAAAACTCCAATGCGAATTTGCCGTGAAACTCCCGGCTTTTACCGTTGAAGAATTCGCCGAAGCGATAGCTGTCGACATCGTTCTGCACGTCACGGTAATCCGGATGATTGAATAGGTTGAATACGCCGAACCCTATCCGCGCATGCTTCTCTTTAGGCAGGCGGATTTCGCGCCAGACCTGCAAATCGGTCGAAACGAAGCGCGGCAGTTGCAATTCATTTCTCGGTCCAACAAAGTCGCGGTACTGATTGATGCTTGAGTACGGGAAACCAGTGTGGGTATCGATAACCGGAGCGAAGGTCAATTTCCAAGGTGCAGCAATCTCACCCCAAGCCAAGATTCGGTTCGGGGCATCGAAGTTTAGGCGGCCTCGCTGATTGGGCTGGATGACCGCTTGAGGATCGTTTCCGAAAAACTGATTAAAGTCGTTAAGATCGCCGAAGGCCCGCGAACGTACGTAAGAGGCGTTCAACGTGCTGCGGTGAATGCGATACCGCCCGGTAATCTGAAATTCTTTGTAAAAGTCGCTACCGCGGTCGGATAGCGTGAGCTTCCCCGTTGGTCCATAGGCAATGGGATCCAGAAAGAACTCGTGGACGGTATTGCGCTGTTGGTACGCGACGCGAACAAGAAAGTCACTGGTGACCTGACGATCGACTTCGAGATTCCAGACTTCGCTGCGCGGATTGCGCAAGCCGTTGGAAACGACATTCGAGTATTCGGTCGAACTGAGGACTTCACCCAGCGCGTTGAGCGTACTCAGGGTACGTGATGGCAGATCAGGAAACGCCGGAATGTCGAGGGGAACGCGGTCATAGAAGAAACCTGCTCCGCCCTTGAGCATGGTCTTGCCATCGCCTGTCAATCCGAGAACGAATCCGACGCGGGGGGCTGTGTTTACTGAATCCGTGATGGAGTCGCGATCGAATCGAAGACCGAGATCAAAGCTCAACCTCCTCGATACGGCCCACTTATCGCCCACGGACCAGGCGATTTCGTTTTGATTAAGGGAGAAACTCGAAGTGGGTCCGAACTGGATTTGCTCCAAGGGATATCCGGCAACTCCTACAATCTCTACCGGCAGAAATTCCTGCCGGCCGTCGTAAGAGCTGTGCGCGAAATTTATGCCCGCGTCAAGTTCGTGCGATCCAAACCAGTGATGGGGGTGGGAACGAAAGATTTCTCCCCATTCGGTCCGCGACGTATCCCGACCCTGATCGTTAAAAAAACCTCCCTCCGTAGTTTCGACGAGAAGTTCGTAGGGGGCGTTGCTGTTTGGTGCCAGGTCGGCATCAAATCTTCTGAAGCTCACCTGGGACGTGAGCAGATCGCCGGAGTTGGTAACATATCGATGCTGCAGGTATCCCTGATATCCACGCTCATTCAAGTCGGGCGTGCTGGGTTGCGGCGTGAAAGTGTTCAGGCCGTAGTAATCGAGCCTTTGTGGAAAAATAGCAAACGATGCGGTCGCAGTTTGCTTCGGGCTGATGTTGAAATCGAGCTGCGTGTAAGAGTTAAAGTTTTCGGACCGGGTCCAGCTCTGAAGTATTGGCAAGCTGTCCACCGGATCTCGTTCGTAGCGATACTCAAACGATTGGGTAAAGGCCACATGGTCTTTTGCGAGCGGACCAGAGAATGTGATCCGCGGTGAGAACGCCGCAATACCCATAATCGAACCATCGATCCTGCGAAAACGTGGAAGCAAGTTCTGGACGGAAACGCGAAACTTGTTGAAGTCTCCTGGGCGTGTCTCGACATTCGAAACTGCACCGGTGAATTTGCCGTACTCGGGGTCGTAAGGGGTCGACAGGACGTGTATAGACGAAACGACGTCGATGGGAATGTTGATCGCGGTTGTGCCCGTCGCTGGATCGGTCACATCGGCGCTATTGACGAGGGATCCGTTCTGAGAGGTCCGGGCGCCTTTCATGTTGATCAGGCCATTCGGGCCGCGAACGACGCCAGGAATCAGAGGCAGCAGGCTTTGGAACTGTTCGTCGATATTTGGCATATTCCGAACGGCAGATTCGCCCACTGTGCCCGTTCCGGAAGGCTCTTTTGTGTCAGCCGGTTCTGCGCTGGCCGTTACGGTGGTCGATTCCGTCGCGGCTTGAATCTTCATTTCTAGGGCTATTTCTGAGACCGTTGCGGCTGTGACTACGACATTCTGTGTGGCAGCCAATCCGGTTGCTTTTGCGCTGATTCTGTACGAACCGGGCGGGACTGCGTTGCATGCGAACATACCTTCGTTGTCGGTTTGAACTTCAACATGTACTGGACCATCGAGCGAAATCTTCGCGGCGGGCACGACCGACCGCCCACCGTCTGCATCGGCCGTGAACACTACTCCTTGAATCGTTCCATTTGCTTGGCTTGTGCTTTGACCAAGGGCATCACTAGCAAGCAACCCTATGGCGAATGCGATTCTTGCGAGTCTTCGGATCATGCCGCTTTTCTCCCTGCCCTTCGCCTCGCATTGGACGCCTTGCGCATACACACAACCGCGCCGCCCTGTTCGAAATAAACCTCGTCCATTAACGTTTTCATCAGATAGATCCCGCGACCGTGCCGGAGCATCCGATTCTCTGCAGTTGTCGGGTCTGGTACGGTGGCCATGTCGAATCCTTGCCCCTCGTCCTGAACCCTAAGAAAGACCTCTCCATCCGTGGTGCACCGGCACGCGACGCAGACGAACTTGCGAGGGTCCTCCCGGTTGCCGTGCACGATGGCATTCGCCAGCGCCTCATGGAGCGCGGTTTCAATGTTCAGCTCGCTCCCGTCGGGAGCTCGGAATCTCGCAATGAAACGCATCAGTTGATTTACCAATGGCGAGATGATCGCGATCTGACTGGGGAGAGACTTTCGCAATCCAACAAATGGAACAGAACGAAATGGGGACGTCAGTGAAACCGCTTGTGCGCATGCCATATGTCTGAACTCGGACTGGAATTTCAGTTCCAGTCACCCGGAGACAAGGCACGGCTCGTGCCAAATGTGGTATTCGAGTAAGTGATTGAAATCTAAAGAGGGCAGCACGAGGTACTTCACGAGTGTTGAATGAGTGTCGAACGTGTTGAGGCGCGCCGACAGAAATTAGCTTCGAGTAGAAAACAATGAACCAAGAAACGTGAAGTTGGCCGCAGTGACCTTACTCGGGTCTTGAAGACTATGTTGGATGGTATCAGCCAAGTCGTGCGTCCGCTTTCATTGATGAAATCCGAATAGAACCGTTCGCTGTAGAAGATTCGCTTAGCCGGAATGTCTCGTTGATCGTGGTGTCTTTGCGTGATCCAAGTACTCACACCGAACGCCAGGCCGCCGGCGCGGAAATGCTGGCTGGTCCAAGGTCTGCCACTCGATCTCACTCTAAAAACTTGCCAACACCAGCATCATCTGAAGTACAGCCAGAAGACAGCTAAATTAACCTAGCACCGTGACGTATCAGCAGACGCCGATCACGGAGCCGTTATCTTTATTCTTTTTGGTTGTGGCGGCGTCATCGCTCTGCTCACTTGCTCTTCCCGGGTCCGGCTCAAGGTGGCGAATCGCATCATAGATTTCGTCATCATTCAGTTCTTCGACATTCTGATCGGGCTCGGGGTTTGTAAGCATAAGACGTTTGTTTAGTGGATTGGCGCTTTGCATTTCGCTCCCCGTTGGAAGATCAAAAGCTACGGTGCGAAGGAAGCCAGTTGGTCTGAGCTGGCCAGCTCTTCCAGAGCACGAAGGCGAGTTTGCCGGACCTCCAAGACCGAACAACCGAGAAGGAGGGCGCATTCGTGGTGCGAATAGTTCTCCAGAACCGACATCACGAAAACGAACCGCTCGAAGTTTTCAAGCTTTAATACTGTTTCCAGGTTGAAATGTCCATTTGAACTGCTTGACGGCTCGCTGTGCGAGAAAACACTCGCAGACGCAGAAGAGCTAGGGAAGCTCGGGCGCGGCTTCAACTGACGAATTGCGTTTTCGATGATAACCCGCTTCGCCCAGGAACGTGCCCACTCCCGGAACACGCGGTTCTCTCTTACAGAATCCTCAATACCTGCTACAAAACATTTTTCTGCTTTTTCGTGATCTCCGGTAAGCAGAAACGAAAGCTGATAAAGTCCATTCATATCCTCGTGAAAAACCTTGATAAAGTCCTCGTGAGTGGCGAATGGATTCGGCTTGGTCCTTTGAACTTGATTGCCGGCCTGCTCGCTCATTTCTCCCCCTTCCCGGAGTTGCCGTTTGCACGGCGGACGACCTGCTTTAGAACGTGTTTCGTGAACACACCGTGGCAGCGAAATTTGACCCTCTTCTGAATCAATTCAAACAACACATTTTCGCCTTCCTGGCTAATTGCCGTTACATGCCTTAGATCGATAACGAGCTTGCGGCCGAAAAGGTCTGTGTTCACGTTTTCGCACGCACTCCTAAGCTCTGCCGCCCAAGGCCCAACCAGCTTCCCCTCCACAATCAAACGCCGCACGGTGGGGCCTTCAACGATCGAGATCTTCAACATGGGTCCTTTCCCAACATAGGGACGTAGGCAAGGAGCTTGCCAAACCTCCCGCACTCTAAGTGCAAGGATTGCAATGCTGGTTTTCAGGCTTGTTGTCGAGAGTTGAAATTGTCGAAGGCGTTTCCGACTTCTGCGCTACCGCCTCGGGATTGGGTCCATGCAAAAGGCGGGAGCCCGGGCAATAAAGCCCGGGCTGGAAGGGCAGGAGTCACAGGTTGGCGTAAAGGAAGATCCTAGACAACCGCCGGGCTGCATTTCAGTCTTCAAAACTGCGCACACCGCCGCGGAAGCCCCGCTTGACGTTCTCCCACATCCACTTGATAACTCGCTCGTCCTTATAACAGTAGGCAAGATTGTGATTTAGCGTGGAGAAACAATGTTTCTGGCAGGTCTTCTTCATACCGTCAAGTTGATCGCGATCAAGCGTGAACTGGTCGATGTTGCCCCAATCAAACGAGGCGGAGTACATGGGAAAACAGGGGGCCACAGTTCCATCGGTCCGGACGATCACGTTGTTTTGACCAGCGCGACAGTTCCATTCGCCGAAGCCGAGATCTCCGTCATCCCCTTGCACGATCCCAGCGGCCCTCTTCAGCATCTTGGAGGTTTCGGTCTCTGATCCATTGCCGTCCCCATACCAGCCGACCTCACGAATGTCGAGGCCTGAAGACATACGCACAAATGTCTTCATCTCTTCGAGCCGCTGTACGGAATTCACCATCTGATAGCCGGCCTTGTTCTTCTCGATGATCCAATCGATGAGGTTGTCGAGATCGCGCCAGTCTTCCGGCCGGAAGTAGGTCGGGTTCTCGCTCAGGTGTTTGAAATGCTCATCCTGTTCGAGCATTGGTGTTTCGTTAATGTGATAGTCGGTGGCGATGTGATGATCGTGTGCGTACTCAGTCAGCAGCTTCACATCTTCGAGATTATTGCGGCAGATATTGATATTGAAAAAGACGAGGTAATCGTAAACATACTGCTTTCTCAAAATGTGCTCGAGGTTTGTCTGCGCAGGAATAAAAGCCTTTGGCAGACTAGGCTGAAGTTCCCAGGAGTCCAGGGCAAAGTTGAATACCGCAACTCCGGCGTCTCCGAGACGGTCGGCCAATTCCGGCCGAAGCAGCCTGCCGTTGGTCGCGATATAAACCCAGAAGCCTTTCTTGGCGGCGTAATATACAACCTTGTGGATGAATTCCGGACGCAGCAGGGGTTCGCCACCCATGCAGGCGAGAACGCGGCACCCATGATCATATAGCCAGTCGATAGACCGTCGGGCGACGTCCTCAGTCATACCTTTCACGCGATTATCGAAGGACCAGCAGTACCAGCAATCCAGATTGCACTTGTACTCGACAAAGAGGTACGACGTGATGGGGTGGAAATCTCCGGGCAACACACGCGATCGTACGTAAGGAAATAACCACCCGCGCATCGCACGATAAATAGGTTTCATGCCCCATTGGCGATTTCCTTCGGGCGCTCGCTCCGGTCCTGGATCATTCAATTTCTCCGGATATTGCGGGAACACTGGCACGGGAAGAGTGAACCCTTTCGGCTCGGCTGCCCGCGGATTTCCTTTGGAATCCTGAAGAAGATTGCGAATGCTTACATCTATGCGAAACTTAGTTGCAACAGTTGCCATGGGTGTCATTCCTCTCAGAAGGTTGTGATTACAAAACGGTACGAGCCGCTCAGCGTGCAAATCTTTCAGGGCGCCAAGTTCCTTGCCATGCGTCGTGTTCGCGATCTGCCAATTGCTCCACTCTGGTCACGATCCTCATGCGATCCAGCGAATAGGGCAGCTCTCTGCCGCAATCGAGGCACGCGACATACGCGAATCCGGCCCGGTGACGGTGCGGCCAGGTGGTGTGGGTATGGACGCAATCAAACAAGTAAGCCAAAATCCAACTCAGCCAGCTCATGATGTTTCTCCTAGGCGAGTGCAGGCTCCTCGAGAAATTTGCCGCCTGAGACCTGCTCCTCAGAGTGAACCGATGCCAATCGCAGGTAGGCTTTTCGCAACTGCGCGCGATATTCTGCCTCGTCCATCTGCGTTTTCGCAGCCGCTTCCCCAAGCTTGTACCCGAGCACATGGTGCAGAACGAAGGCTATCCGGGAAGTGGAATCGAGCAGCAAAATGGGGTTGCCGCTTAGGTCCTTGAGCGATTGAAATGTGGGTGAGTTGATTGCTGCGTCTTCTCCGCAAAGCGCAGCATCGAACGCCGATGATTCACGGTCCCCTTCCATTCTGGATTCGCGGTCTAACTGTTCCAACGCAAGTTCGACCGTTCGTTCGAGCAAATCTGGCGCGGAGGTGATTTCTTCGAGAGATCCTCGAATCGCCGTCATCACAACTGAAACAGCCACTCCGGGGTCGAGCGTCAACAGATAGGCGGAGTATGTAAGCCGATCGAGTTCGGACTCGATGTGCTTGTCTGCCGTTTGTCTGATTTGTGGAGTCATCGCTTTGTACCTCCAACGAGTGAACCAGCAGGCAAGCGACATGCCAAAACGGAGTTATAGGCTGGGGACCCGTAATTTGCTGGAAACACTGGGTCCCCGCGATTGATGGACCGATCTCTTTGTGTCGAAGGGTTGAAGGTGTCGAAGGTCGTTGACGCCCCGCCACAACAGAGGCATTCGATTCCGAATCAGCGCAGAAGATCAGGGATAGACTCGACTGGCTTCAAATAACTGAGCTCCAAGGTAGGTCCGACCGATGCAGTGACGGCTCCTCTGATAACAACAATTCTTGCCTGCTGGGCAGGATTGTTAGCCATCCCTCCAAATCAGCGCCGGCTCGGACTTCATCATTCTTTGGGCGCTCAAACCATGTTGGGCACTCGGCTCGCGCTAAGCTGACTTGATCCGCTCGCTACTGACTTTGTATTGCGGCTGATGATCCCTGGGCTCGTTCGAGATCACCGAGTTTCTTTTGCTGCTGGGGACTGAGTGTTCTGTAGATTTTGGACTGCATGCGAGCGTTGGCTACGATCAGTCTCGCCAGTAGAGCCGCCTCGGCTTGGGCCAGGTTTTTGATCTCTTTTTCGTTTATACGATCACTGCCGATGGCAAGCAGCTTCTCCCTGGTGATGCGCAGCTGTGTCATCAGGGGCTGTAGACTCTGCCGTTCGAGCACCATAACTTGCTGGATGGCTACAACCTGTGAGGGCGTTAAACTCAGATATTCAGAGAGGGAAGGATTCAGCTGAAAAGACGAGAATGGGAGAGCCACCATCACAATTTCGCTGTCCTGTGACGCAGCGGGTTTTGCTGCAGCATCGGGGATTCGCGCCATGTCTTCTTGGTCGATTTCACGCCACAGGCTAAGCAGTTCAACCTGCATGTGCGTCAGCTGATATTGCACGGCACTCATTTCCTTTCCCTGCTCGCTGCTGATTTTTCCTTGTTGCACCGCCTCGGCAATTGCTGCGAGCGTCGCTGAAAACCTCTGGGTGATCGCTATCATCGCCCCCTCGTAGTTTTCAGGTTCTTCCTGCTGCTGGCTCGTCCTGACATCCGGACTACTTGAGTGGATTGTCGAAGTCGCGTTCTCAGATTCAGAAATAGGCGACCGAGAGACCCTAATTTGATCATTCGCCTTCGCGTCGTCGGTAGCAGACAGCGCGACGGATGGAATAGCGATGCATAGAGCTATGATAACGACCAGCTTGTTCTTCATTTCAACTGCCTTTCTTCCCACGCAAGAGGCTTTCGATCGCCGGTTCGACGCGTGCCTTCGGGCGCAGCGGCTTCTTTCAAATGCGACCCAGATTGCGGACTCGGCAACTGCGGTCCTGAAAATGACCCCTTCTTCATTAGTTGGCAGAGCAACGCCCGTGCCAAACTGACAAGTGTAAGTCCTTGCTGTCCCATGCTCGAAAGGGGAGGCAAGTTTCATGCCAGTCGGAGGTTTCGGCTAAATCCTTGAAATAATGCGGGCAGCAGCGAGCGGATGACGAAACTGTCGATCGACAGTTGAAGATGTTAAAACAGCGTTGACGATCAACGGGAAACCGAGCAGCGCTCAGTAAAATGAGGAACTCCGTCAAGCGTACTGACCGGGGTCGATGCCGAATTTTTTCATGCGTGACAGAAGCGTGGTCCGATTGACGCCCATGCGAGAAGCTGCTCCGTCGGCACCGCCAACGCGCCCCTTGCTTTCGCCAAGCGCGCGCACAATCTCCTCGCGTTGCTTCTGAGCCCTTTCATCGGCGGCAGTCTTGTTCCCATTGAGCACATGGAGAGTTTCCTTTACGATTTGTGCAATGTCCTGCTTGCCGGAACCCTGCATCGTAATGGCGGGTTCTTGAGTGTTGGATCTGCGAAGTTCTGCCAGCGGCGCTTCAAGCGATTTGCTGCGGGTCAGGATCACTGAACGCTCGATGAAATTTTCGAGCTCTCGGATGTTACCGGGCCATTCCCATGCTGTCAGCCCTTTCATTACGACCGGTGAAATACCTTCTATTTTCCTCTGCATTTGCTTGGCAAACTTTTGGACAAAGAAGCTCACCAGCAGGGGAATATCTTCCTTCCGTTCCCGCAGGGGTGGTATACGGATCGGAAACACATTGAGGCGATAGTACAAATCACTGCGGAATTCCTTTTTGGCGATCATCTCCTCCAGATCGCGATTAGTCGCAGCCACCAGTCGCACGTTCACTTTTCGGGTATGTATGCTGCCCAGACGCTCGAACTCTCGTTCCTGCAAAGCGCGCAGTAACTTTGGTTGAATCTCGATCGGAATGTCCCCCACTTCATCCAGGAAGAGGGTTCCCTGATCGGCTAACTCCAGCCGCCCGACTTTCTGCGCGATGGCGCCGGTGAACGCTCCTTTTTCATGCCCGAATAGTTCGCTTTCCAGTAGTCCCGTTGGAATCGCGGCACAGTTCATCTTTACAAATGTGCGATCCTTGCGGCGGCTGCGATCATGAATGGCGCGGGCGATCAACTCCTTGCCCGTACCGGTCTCGCCAAGCAGCAGAACTGTAGAGTCGTTTGGAGCGACGGTCTCAACCAGTTCCAGAACGTGCCTTAATGTCGGGCTGTTTCCGACAATATTCTCAAAGTTCATCTCGCCGCGGATCTCTTCTTCGAGGTACAACTTTTCCTGCGCGAGCTTGTCCTTAAGTTCCGAAATCTCGTGGTAGGCCAGCGCGTTTTCAATGGCGATGGCGATCTGTCCTGAAGCCTGTGTCAAAAATTCGACGTCGTATTCGGTGAAAGGAGCCTCGGTAGTCCGCGCAATGGTCAGGAGTCCGAGTGCTCGACCCCGATTGACAAGCGGAAACAGACAGGTGCTCTTCAGGCCTTCGGCAACCACTTCTTGGTAGATCTCAGCGGGGACTTCAGAGGGATCGGCCTTGTTAACCACTGCCGGTTTCAACGTCTCCAGAACGCGCCTAGCGGCGCCGGCTATCGTGAGGACCCGCTCCTCCTTAATGAAGCCTTTGCCCTGAGGAAAATCAAGGACATATAACTTGGACGTGCCTGAAGCCGAATCTACCAACGAAACCGCAACAGCATCACACTGCATGACCTCGCGAATGTTAGCTGCGACGGCACGCAGCAGTTCCCGAAGCCGAAGATTCGACGTAATTCGATTGGTCAGGTTCAGAAGCAATTGAAGGCGCTCGTTTTGACTTTGCAGGCACGCATGCACACGCTGCGCGCGCCTCAGATTCAAACCATCATCAACCGCGAATGCGACAACGCGCCCGACCAGCCTGAGAAAGCCTATGTCTTCCTCACTGAATGGATTCACGGTGTCACGGCTGATTCCAAAAACACCCAGTCGTCGATGCGGTGTCGTCAACGGTACGCGGACCCCCGAGCCGAGCCCCATTTTCTGGGCCCACTCTTTGAATTGTGGAAATCGCTCCTCAGTATCCCAATCGGGAGTATGTTGTGGATCCCCGCTCGCCATAGCCTGCCACATTGGCAACTCTTCAACAGGCAGGTCCGGCAAAGGCAGAGGGCCCTTACCCCAGACGAGATATTCGATTTCCTTGGAGTTTTCCTTGAATACAGTGAGGAAGAGGTGGTCGAAGTGGAGGAAGTCGTCGATTTCATCCGCGAGAGTATTGGCCAGCTCTTCAGGATCACGACAAGCCGCGATCGCCTCACTGATCCGCACCACAGCCTCATAGCGATGGCTGCTCGTTTCACGCATGATGACAGGTACTGTGTTGTTCATGCCCTTTTCCGATACACCCACTCGGGGCGGGTTGCGGGCCAGCTTTACCCAAAGATTGATGATCCCATTTCGCTAAAGGTCGCATAATTCTGAGAAATGCGGCTGCACAAACCAGGCATCAGCTTCCGCTCCGCAGGTCACTCGAAGCTCCAAAGTGACCAACACACAAGAATCTGCGGTTGGAAACGGTTCTTGCGATAATTTCTGGGGACTGGCTTGGATTGCTAACCTAGGTCGTCTATTAACAGATTTTCTCGATGTAGATTGCGAATCTTGGAGCACATCCCAGTGCTCGACAAGAATGCTGCCTTTGATGCGGAGAACGTCCGCAGCAATCCAGTTCACGGGCAGGTGATTGGGAATGTGCGGGCCTCTCAGGCTCCATGTTTGATCCTTCGCGGACCGGGTTTGTGCAGAACAACGGCCGCACCTGTGCGGTGCGGCCAGAGGGGAAGCGGAACGGATTGAGTTAGTTCGAGGCGCCACTCCGCGGGCGCCCCAAATTTCATTATCAGAAGCGAACGCGGGCACCCACCTCGATCTGCCGGTTGCCTCCTGGTTCTTCCTGTGCTGATCCTCCGGACAGGGTTCCGAAACCACCTGGCCCTGAGCCGCTAAAAAGGCCGGTTTCGTAAAAGCCGTTCGGGTCCAGGAACTGATCGTGGTTGAAAACGTTAGCAAAGACTCCTTGAATTTCCATGCTGATGCCTTCTGCCACTCTGAAATTCTTCCGGACGCTGAAGTCCATATTCCAGTAAGGCAGCCCGGGGATACAGCCGAAGCCGCAGTCCTTGTTATCCAAGCCTAGAATCGGGTTGCGGAAGTCGTTCACGGCAGCCGGGCCGGCCTTGAAAAGATTAGGAAACTGGCCGCCGGGTTGGTCGTAGCGGTGACCGCTCGTGGCGGGCGCCACCGGAACGATATTTTCGTTGCCGAAGTAGTTGACGTTATCACCGGCGCCATACTCCTGACCATCTCCGGTCGAAGTAAAGAGTTCGACTGGCGAACCGCTGCCGGCAGTGAAGACCGTCGAGAACGTCCAGCCCCCCAGCGCGCGTCCCACCAGCCCTGACTGTCCCTTAAAGAAGGGCGGCTGGTAGACGAAGAAGAAGTTGTAAACGAATTTGCGGTTAAAGGTCTGGTTGCCGTACATCGTCCCCAAATTGAAGGGATCATCCGGAGTGTATCCGCCGGTCGCCTGGACAAGCGCTCCAGTTCCCAGCGCCTTGGAATATGTGAAGTTCGACTGCAGCGTCAATCCCTTCCAGTCGGCCATCTTGAGGGATGCGAAACCAGCATTGTAGTTTCCGTAGCCAACGCTGGCGTTATCCCCTGGTCCCGACGTCATCTGGGGCGACGCACCCCCGATGGCTGGGTTGGTGTTGTTCATCATGGTGGTACCAGGAACTCCGTTGAAAACGAGGCCCTGGCCGTTGCAAGTGGCGCAACCGACGCCGCCATCCATGTCACTCCACATGGACCAGACCCGCGCCGTAGTCAAGTTCGCGAGTTCGTTGGTGACGACAGCCGCAGTGCAACTGGTGGCTCCAGCACAGTAGGCCGGGTTCATCGCATGCTCGAAAAACGGTTGCGGCGTGACGCTTGCGGCCGCAAGGGGTCCGCCAGCACCATTGCCATTGCAACCGCCTCCAGCGAGACCTTGAACGCCGCCGCACAATTGCAATACGACATTCTTATAGGCTTGAGCGAATTGCTGGCCGCCCTGCGTCATCATGTAAGGCACAGCGTTGAGGTTGATGGGTTGGTACTCGTGGGTAATCCTGCGCCCTATGTAGCCGACTTCCAATATGACCTTGCGGGATAACTGACGCTGAATGGTCAGGTTAACCGAATCAACCTCGTTGGGCCGGAAATTCGGATCCAGTATGGAAGCGGTAGCAGATGAAATGCCGTTGACTCCGGGATAATACGGTTGAGGCAACGTCGTCGAAGGTTGCTGCAGCGGCGCGGTCGAGCCATCCACACCAATGCGGAAAGCCGTAGCGGCAGTATTGCTGCCAACGCCGCCGCAGTTACCGTTACTGAGGGCAGTGACGCACTGTGTGGGCTGGAGCAGGCCCGGTCCAAGCAAGGGCACCAGCACCAAATCCACACCGTTCAAGCGACCAAAAATGCGGCCGTAGCCGACACGTACCACCGTATCTTCGTGACCGAATAGTTTGCCTGCAAGGGAATCACTGTCGAAGTGCGGGCTCCAGGCGGCCGCAATACGCGGGCTGAACGAGCCGTAGAACGGGTTATAGGGATACTTTGGCCCATTGGCGGTGTTGCCCAGTAGGGCAAAGCCGATTTCGGGATTGTAGTTTTGGCCCTGCAGAGCAGCGCGCTTGCGAGCATCCAGGTAGGCCGCACCCGAAATTACCTGGTCTGAGGAATCCACAAGTTCCACCTGTTTGCCATTCTGTTCGACCGGCGGCATCTCCAGGGTCCAACCCAATCCGTAAGTCAGGGTGAAGGTCGGCTTCATGTGCCAGGTATCGCTGAAGTAGACGTTGTAGTAAGGGATCGTGCTCTTGTCGAATGCCGGGGATCCGATAGGATCCAGGGTGAGATTCTCGCCGGAGCGCGTGTAAGCTACCTGCGAGATGGAAACGATGCCCAGCGCTGCTGCGGTCAGGGAACTGCAGTTAGTAATGGCCGGGACGGTCTTGCCGTCGACCACATGGGTCAGAGAGCAGAGTGGGATGTCTTGCGCCAGCCCTGATCCAGTAGTTCCATTGCCCAGTTCGTAGACGACCTGGTTGTTGATACCTCCGCCGTTGTCGGTGCGCTGGTGGTAATCCCAATTGTGCTCGTAGGTACCGCCAAACGTGAAGAGGTGATTGCCCTTCAACGTGGAGATATCGTCGCGAAGCATCTGATCGTGCCCATCCCAGAAACGGTTGCGCGTGTTCTGCGTGTCCACATTGTAGGGCCCGAGATCATTAACTTGCCCGAACCCGGCTGACTGGCCGCTATCGATTTCAAGGGCTCCGCCCAGCGCGGCCGTCTGCGGCGTATCTCCAGTCCGGTGCCATTGCCAAAAATTGCGCAGGAAACTGTAGTGGAGATCGTTAGTGGTGTTGGTGCTGATGTTCGTGGTCAAGCCTGCCGTCCACAGAAAAGCCTGCTGCGGAAGACTAGACTGGGAAGCCGGAGTGCCGAGCGTGTCTCCAGCGAAAAAGCCACCGATATCGACCTGAGCATCCGCGGCAGCGTGCAGGCTAAACCAACGATAGCTGGACATGAAGTGCCACTTGGACGAAAAATCGTGGTCCAGTCGTCCAACAGCAAACTTGCTGGTCGTTGGTTGGGCAAGATTGGCCGAAAATCCTTGAACGTTGAAAGTGTCGCATAGCGTCTGAGTGCAGTTAGCGTTCGAAGTTGGTTCGTACTTATTCCAGATCTGTTGCACCAAAGGATCGATTCCAACCGGAGTGGGGCGCGGATCGCAGGGACCGCCCGGGCAGTTTGCGTTAGCCGGGTAATTGACACCGTTGTAGGTCACCGAATACGGGTTCAGGTTGTAAAGGGTTCCAGTCACGTCGTCGGTCAGCAGCCCCAGTTGCAAGGTCGGCGAAGGGACGTTTCTAGCAATGGTTTCGGAGTTGGGGAAATTGAAAGCTTCGTAATTGAAAAAGGCGTATGTCTTACCGCCCAGCACGTCTTTGGGGAGAAGCGGGCCGCCAATCGCTCCACCGTAACGGCTGTAATGGAAGCTGGGAATCGGAGTGATGGGATCGTTGTGATTATTCTGCCAGCTATTCGACGACCAGTTGTTGTCTTTGTAATATTCGTAGGCCGTGCCGTGCCAGGCGTCGGTTCCGCGCTTGGTGACCACCTTCACCTCGGAGCCGGAAGAACTGTTGAAGTCGGCGGTCTGGCCGGCGGTATTTACTTTGAACTCCTCGACGCTGTCCTGGGGAGTGGGCAAGACTCCCGTGGCGCCGCCCACCCCCTTGCCGGCCACGGATGGCCCAACGCTATTTTGGTTGGCCACACCCCCGGTCGGATCACCTGCGAAGCTCTTGGTGTAGACGTTCGAGCTGCCATCCATGTCGTTGCTGTTGTCGCCGCCATCGAGCGTGAAAGAGCTTTGATCCACAACCGCCCCCGCAACGGAACCATCGGGGCTGACACCCGGCTGCAAGGCGATGAACGTGCTGACGTCGCGGCCCAGGCTCGGCAGGTTGTCTATGGTGAGGTTCGTGATGGTGTTCCCGACGGTTGCATTCATGGTCTGCAGCTCATTGCCAACCGCTGACACCTCCACGACGACGTTTGTGCCGCCAACTTGCAGAGTTAAGTTGACAGTGAGGCTGGCTCCGACTTTTACCTCCTGGTTCTCAGTCTTCGTGGTCTCAAAGCCTGACTTGCTGACGGTGAGGTTGTAGGCGCCCGGGTTGACGTCGACGTAAATATAGCGCCCGGTTTCGTTGGTGGTCGTGGATCGCGCAACATTGGTCGCGGTATCGGTCAAGGTAACCGCTGCGCCCGACACCAGCGCACCCGTAGGGTCGGTGACTGAGCCCGCAACCGTGCCAGTTGAAGTCGATTGCGCCCACGCGGACAGAACGCTACCCGCACAAATCACCAAAAGCAGAACCAGAGCCAACTTCACGCTACGGATTTGCATTGCTTCCTCCGACCAAAAAATTAGTGTTGTGACTCATCGAGAAATAAATGAGTCACTCCCCACTGCCACTACGTCGGGTATTAGCAATCAGGAAACCAGAGTGTGGCCGTCGCGTTTTCAATCGGTTACATCGACGCTCGGATCCGCGGTTATGAAATGCGGGATGCCAACTGCACAGTACTCACGGCCTGGGTCCTGCGCGTGAGGTCGCGTGTTTGTAGGACCGCGACAGCGGCGTGTAGGACTACTCCAAACAGGAGATGAATTTCCAAAATTCCAGATTTCCGAAGATTCTTTTCAAGATTGACTCCAGAGATTCGAAGACACATACTCGATGGTATGTTGCACGCACGCAAGAATCCGAAACGTAGAGCGACCAGGCTGCGCGATCCTGAGCGCACGCGGGAGCGCCTGTTGCAGGCGGCATTCCGCGAGATCTACAGATCGGGTTTCCAAAGTGCCGGCCTGGATACAATTCTGGCCTCAGCGGGCGTCACCAAGGGAGCGCTGTACTACTACTTCAAAAGCAAGCAAGCTTTGGGATACGCCGTCGTCGAAGAGGTCATCGGTCCCGACAACTACGGCGAGTGGGTGCGTCCTCTACAGGGCAGCGGCAAGGACCCTATCGACACTTTGATCGGCATTGTTCAGGGGCTATCCGTTCGGCCCAAAGATGTGCGGGGCGGCTGTCAACTGATCAATCTGGCGCAGGAAATGTCTCCTCTTGACGCGGGATTCCGGAAGCGGCTGGCGATGGTGTTCGATGCCTGGCGACAAGGCCATTGCCTCCGCTTTGCGAGAGGGCCAAACCCAGGGAAGGGTTCGCCGCGACGTCGAGCCTGCCGACGCCGCCGGCTTACTGATCGCGATGGTCGAAGGCTATGGCTCGCTGGCAAAGAATGCTCAGGATCCGAAGGTGATGAAAGCGGGGATCAGAAACATCGTGGACTGGCTGCGGTCGCTGCGCGCGCCGGGCAACCACAAGCGGGCATAACGGCATCGGTACTGATGGACGGTTTGACGCTGGTTACATACCAACTGGTTTGTAGGCTCGGCGAACACAGGAGGAAGTGATGAACCGAAAGAGATTCCAGGCGATCGCCTCGATAAGCGTCGCAATGATTCTGATTCTGGACGCAGGCTGGCAAGCGCGAGCACAGGACGCCAATGGACTTTATCCGAACATGGTTCCACTTGAGCAGTACTTAATGGATCGTGATGCCGAAATCGCCCTGGCTCGAAGCGCGGCTCCGCCATCCGTTTCAAAGGACGCCACAGTTATGGTCCTCGGAAGACATGGCTATGAAACTGCCGTCGAAGGCACGAACGGCTTTGTCTGCAACGTGGACCGCTCATGGATGGACCAATTCGAAAACAGTCCCGAGTTTTGGAACCCTAAGAGGCGCGGTCCGGTTTGCTACAACCCGCAGGCTGCCAGGACGTTGCTGCCGATCACTTTGATTAGGACGAAATTGGCATTGGCTGGAAAATCGAAAGCTGAAATGAACGAGGGCATGAAGGCCGCGATTGAGAACAAGGAGCTGCCGGCCCTCGAGACTGGGGGGATGGCGTATATGCTGTCGAAGCAAGGGTTGCTTAACAGCAGATGCGGGAAGTGCTCTCCCCATCTCATGTTTTATGTTCCCGTGAAAGACGCTCACACTTGGGGTGCAGCCCCGCTTGGCACCGACGCCCCGGTTCTGCTGGCTACACACTTCAATGGTGCTCCGGAGCCAATAACCGAGTTCATCGTTCTAGTGTCCGAGTGGTCGGACGGAACGTCGGCGGACTCGGGCGATCATGCTCACTGACGTCCGGTCTTACGCGAATTCAAGGCATGACCATGCGAAAGAAACTACGATCGAAGGCAAGAACGGCTTTGCTCGCGTCGTAGAACACGCGTGGATGAGCCCATCGCGGACGAGCAAACCCGAGGCCGCGGCTGGAACGCCGTCCCCTGTCAGTAGGAGCAACGCGAAAAGGAGTTTGTGATCTATGAAGAGCGTGTTGTGTTCTGTGCTGGTTGTGGTTACCTGCCTTGCGCTGCTACAAGCCGACGCCCAGGACGCGTGCGAACGCCTGACTGCGGCAAAGATTCCCAACACTACGATTACGCTCGCGCAGACGGTTGCGGCGGGCACGTTCAACGGCCCTCCCGCGCCGAAGAGCGGTGGCGAACTCTCCCTTTTATATAAGAGTCTTCCGGCGTTCTGCCGCGTCGTTGCCGAGGCGAAGCCGACCTCAGACTCCGACATCAAACTCGAAGTCTGGCTTCCGGTCTCGGGATGGAACGGCGAGCTAGAAGGGATCGGCAATGGCGGATTCGCCGGATCGATTGACAACGCGCAACTCGCAACGTCGGTGAAGGCGGGGTACACCGCGACGGCGACTGACACGGGCCATACCGGATCTCCGATCGATGCGGGCTGGGCGATGGGGCACCCGGAAAAGATTATTGATTACGGTTATCGCGGAATTCATGAGATGACGCGCGTCGCCAAGACAGTGATCGCCGCGTACTACTCCAAGCCTCCAGACCGCTCATACTTCGCCGGATGCTCCGGCGGCGGCCGTGAGGGGTTGATGGAAGCCCAACGTTATCCCGAGGACTATGACGGAATCTTAGCCGGCGCTCCGGCGAACTACTTTACCGCTCTGATGGCGACTTTTGCTTATGACACCCAGGTCCTGACGACGGATTCGGCCAGCTTCATTCCTCCGGCGAAGATTCGCACGATTGCAGCGGCAGTGAACGCCGCATGCGACGAGGTGGACGGCGTGCACGATGGGATTCTGGACGATCCGCGGCAGTGTCACTTCGATCCCGCGACAATCCAGTGCAAGGAAGCGGATTCCGACAAATGCCTGACGGGCGCGCAGGTCATTGCGCTGAAGAAACTTTACACGGGAATGCTTGATTCCGCAGGGCACGTGGTTTATCCCGGCTATCTGCCTGGCGCCGAAGATGGCCAAAGCGGTTGGGAACTCTGGATCACCGGCCCGACGCCCGGCAAGAGTTTCACGGCGTCTTTCGCAAACGGATTCTTTTCTGAATTTGTGTTCGGGAAATCCGATTGGGACTATAAGACGTTCAAGGTGGATGCGGACCTGAAAGCAGCCACTGAGAGAACCGCTCAGGCCCTGAACGCTACCGATCCCGACCTCAAGCCATTCAAAGCCCGCGGGGGAAAGTTGCTTCTCTATCACGGCTGGAGTGATCCGGCGATCACACCGTTGAACACGATCGACTATTACGAGAACGTCGTCAAGAGGATGGGGCAAAAAGATGTCGACTCTTTCGTCCGCCTCTACATGGTGCCGGGCTTCCAACACTGCTTCGGAGGTCCGGGGCCGGATTCGTTCGGAGCATTCTATGATCTGACATTTGACGACCCGCCGCACAGCGTGGACGCGTCTTTGGAGCAGTGGGTGGAAAAGGGCACGGCGCCGTCGATAATTATTGCATCGAAGTTCGAGGGCCAGGACCAAACGCACGCGAAGATGACGCGGCTTCTATGCCCATATCCGCAGGCAGCGAGGTACAAAGGCAGCGGCGATCCTAATGACGCCGCGAACTTTGAGTGCGAGCGGCCAAAGAAATAAGCTGGATTTTCTGGCGCCTGAATGTCCCGGATGGAGCGCCGGACCCTATCAAGCCAGATTAGAAATGCGAATGAGTCTGACCGATGTGTTCTCCAGAGTCGGGAGCCGACGGCAACGACGACGTTCTTTGAAAATTGGAAACCGTCTGATGAAAAATGGAAACCAGATGATGAAAAACCTGTTGTGTTCGATCCTTGTTCCTATCACTTGCCTTGCGCTGCTGGCCGCCGCGCCTGACGAAAAAGCGCCCAAACCGCAATATGACGAGAAAGGCCAGCTTATCCGGCCTGCCGACTACCGTGAATGGATGTTTCTGTCTGCTGGATACGGCATGAACTACAGTCCCGCGCCCGGCAGCCACGAGATGTTCACCAACGTCTTCGT
>Ga0070764_10000268_pt1 | contig 19437 bp, 17 predicted proteins | sample HubBroMetageWRM4_FD_67287 | JGI IMG/M metagenome (GOLD analysis project Ga0070764, IMG submission 67287) | Warmed soil microbial communities from the Hubbard Brook experimental Forest, New Hampshire - Hubbard Brook CCASE Soil Metagenome WRM 4 | ecosystem: Environmental > Terrestrial > Soil >... | reverse complement strand
TGCGCGGGGCGGCGCCGACGGTCACTTTCACCTTCGACGATGTACCGGTTTCGGCGTGCGAGTTGGGGGCCAGCATCCTCGAGAGCTATGGCGTGCGCGGCACCTTTTACGTCGCCGGCAGAGGCTGCGGCAGGACCAGTCCGGACGGTCCGGCATGCGCTTCAATCGACCAGTTGCGGCCGATCTGGGCGAATGGCCACGAGATTGGATGCCACACTTACTCGCATCCTGCGGTCCGCCACATGCCGCTCGACGAATTGAAGTCCGAGCTCGACCGAAACCAGGCGGCACTCGCCGAAATCAACGGCAACATTGTCTTGCGCAGTTTCGCTTATCCCTACGGCGACCTTTCGGTTCGCACCAAACGTTATCTCGAAGGTCGTTTCGATTCGTGCCGTTCGAGCCACGCCGGCATCAACACCGGCCTTGCGGATCTCGGCGCGCTCGATGCCTGGCCGCTGCAGAACGCCGCGCTTGATCGTGACAAGATTGTGCGGCTGATCGCCGAAACAGTGCACCGGCGCGGGTGGCTGATTTTCTACAGCCACGAGGTCGCCGAGCAACCCGGCAGATTCGGCGTCTCGCCTGACCTACTCGAATGGGCGGTGAGCACGGCGAAACGCGCCGGATGCGTTCTCACCAACGTCGCCGAAACGCTGAAGTTCGTCAGAGCCGCGCCGGATGGACGTCGCGCGCATGCGGTGTGGTGACATGGAAACATCGGCTATCTCGCCCGCAAGCAACCTCTCCGCCAGCGACGCGTCCACGCCCAAAGTAACCGTGGTGATCGCGGCCTATAACGCCGAGCGATTCATTCGACAAACGCTCGATAGCGTCTTTGCGCAGACCTTGCGCGAAGTCGAGTTGATCGTTGTCGATGACGGCTCGACGGACGGCACCCCCGCCATCTTGCGCACGATCGACGATCGGCGTCTTAGCGTGTTGCGCCAAGCTAATGGCGGAGTGAGCGCGGCGCGAAACGCCGGGCTGGCGCTTGCGCGCGCGCCTTACATTTTCTTCCTCGATGCCGATGACGTTCTCCTACCGGACGCGCTGCAGCGCATGGTCGCCGCCCTGGACAACAACCCGGATCGCGTCGCGTGTTTCGCGCATCACGTCAGGATAACGGAAGACGGCGCCGAGCTGACGCGGCGGACCGATTTGTCGCTGAAAATGTTTCCGGCCGACGACACGTTACCCAACCTGGTCACCAAAAACTTCATTGTTTGCGGTGCGATTTGCATCAGGACCGAGGCCGCCCGGCAGGTCCGCGGCTTCAACCCCGAGCTGAAGTGGGGTGAAGATTGGGAATTCTGGTGTCGCCTCGCGGTACTGGCCGACTTCGTCGCCATGCCGAACGACATCGTGCTGATGTATCGGCAACACGGTGGCAGCGCGAATTTTCGCTGGCGTAATTCGCCGACCCGGCCCGATTACAAGGCCATCGAGGCCGTGTACTCGCACACCGCCATTGCGCAACGGTTTCCAGCGGTCGAACTTAAGCACCGGAAGCGGCTCGCCCACATCGACGCCTTCTGGACTGCCGCGCGCAACGCTTACGTCCAGGGGCGAACCATCGAGTTCTTGACCTATTTGTTTGTCGGCGCACTGCGCTATCCCGACAGCATTTTGCGACCCGGCCTGGTTTATCTGTTTCTGCGCGGTCTGCGCCGCGCCAAAGCGCTGCCGGCGACTCCGCTCCGGTCCGGCGGCGCGGTCGGATGACGGCGCGACCGATCACAGTTTTGGGTTCCGGACAATGATCAACCCGTACGCGGTCATCTATCTCGCGGCCTACATGGTGCCGGCGGCGGTCGGCTTCCTTGCGCTGATCCTGTACACGCATCTTCTATCGCCGGCTCAATACGGCATCTATGTCGTCGGCATGAGCATCGCCGGAATCGTCTCGGCGCTGTTCTTTACCTGGATACGGTTGTCGGTCTCGCGGTATCAAGCACGCTCGCCTGATCTCGATCTGCGCGGCGCGGCGGCGGCCGGCTACGGCGGTACCGTCTTGATCATCGCCTGCGTCACGCCGCTGGTCATGGTGATCGTGCGGCCGGATGTCGGCCTTGGGTTTGTGGCAGCAAGCCTGTTTCTGTCGCTCTCGTCCGCGGCCTTCGAGATCAGTCAGGAATTCAAGCGCGCCCGCTTTAATCCGGTGCGCTTCATGACTATCGCGATGATCCGCGCTGTAACTGGATTGACGTTGGGTTACGTCGCTATCAGGCTCGGAACCGGCGGCCTCGGTCTTATTGTCGCGGTGGGCTTGAGCTATCTCACGGTCAATGTCCTTAACCTCCGAAACGGCGCGGCAAAAACGTTGCCGGTCTTTAAGACTGAAAATCTGGTGCAGTTTCTGCGCTATGGCTTGCCGTTCACGCTCGGCGCGTTTGCGTTCTCGCTGCACGCCGCGCTCGACCGTCTAGGTGTTGCTTATTTGCTCGGCGAAAGCGGCGCCGGCCATTATGGTCTAGCCGCCGATTTGACTCGGCAGTTGGTCGCCGTTCTTGCCGCCAGCGTGGCGTCAGCCATGTTTCCGATTGCATTTCGCAGCTTCGCCGAAAAAGGCGCCGGCGCGACGCGCGAACGCTTGAGTGAAGGGTTCGAAATCCTGCTGGCGCTACTCGCGCCGGTCGTCGTCTGGCTCGCGCTCTCCGCGGACGTTGTCGCCGGCGGTCTGCTCGGTCGCGAATTCCGCGATAGCGTAGTTGCCCTTCTGCCGCTGCTGGCCTTCGGCCGCATGTGCGGCGCGATCAATCAATACTATCTGCAAGCCAGTTTTCAGCTCGCGGAGAAGCCGTTGCTGCAAGTCACCCATGACACCCTCATTCTGCTCTTGAATATGGCGCTCCTGTTTCCTCTCACGCTGACGTTCGGATTGCGCGGCACCGCGGCGGCGGTGCTATTGGCCGAGGGGCTCGGTATTGTCATCGGCATTGCGCTGTCGCACCGCGCCTTCCGATTGCCGCTCAATATTCGGGGCATCATCCGCGTATCCGCGGCAACAGGCGTGATGGCGGCGACCACGCTAGCGCTGAAAATGACGCCGGCCGATCACGGATTATTGCAGCTTATCGGCTCTGTGCTGATCAGCGGAATAGCTTATGCCGCCGCGGCGCTGGCATTCGATGTCGCGGGATTTCGCTCCATGCTGGTCGCATTTGTCCGCTCGCAGCCACATGACACCCGGCTTTTGCCGCTGACCCATAACCTCGCGCAACCGCGCGAACAGCCTTAAGCACCGACTTCTGAAGGGCGTAGCGGGCAGGTCTGAGCGGCGGACCGCCTATTCCTTCTGGCAAAAATAATCGACGACCGTCCACAGCGGCTTTCGCTGATAATCCCGGTCGAGCGGTAACGGCCGATTAGGCAGGCCATCCGAGCGTTTGAACCACATCGGCATCCACGTGTAGCGGTCGGTGATCCCCCAAGTGGCGATGACTTCGGGACGCGCACCTGCGAATACCGCCGCAAGGAAGTCGTGAGCGCGCGCCGCGACCATGGCATCGCGCGACGAAACCTCTGGCGGCAAGTCCGCGTCAATCACGTCAAGCTCGGTGACATGGACCGATAGCCCGAGCGATTTCATTTCGGCAACGAAGCCAGTCACACCATCGCTGTCGATTTGATATTTGCCCCGGAGGTGGCCTTGCAGCCCGACCCCGTGCAACGGCACGCCGCGCCCGAGCAGATCGCGCACTAGCGTCGCGAGCGCCTGGCGCCGCGCCGCAAAGTTTTCGCCGACACACTCGATGTCGTAATCGTTGAGGATCAATTCGGCGGACGGATCGGCCTGGTGCGCCAGCCGAAAGGCGGTGTCGATGTAACGATCGCCGAGATAGCGCAGCCAGATCGAGGGCCGCAGGCCCGGAGCCTTTCCCTTTGTTTCCTCGATTGGCTCATTGACTACATGCCACGTCTTGACCTTGCCGCGGTACCTGGAGACGACGCGCTCGATGTGAATCGCGAGCTCCCGCTCGGCCTCGGCGGCGCTGCTGATTTGCTTGGTCCATTCCGGCATCGCCGCATACCAAACCAACGTATGGCCGCGCATCAGCATCTCGTTCGCCTCGGCAAACGCGAGTACTTTGTCGCCGTAATCGAAATTGAATTGGTCGCGGGTCGGACGCAGATAATCCCAGTACAGGCCGTATTCCGGAGTGAGCTGCTGACAATAGCTTTCCAGCGCGGCGCGGTACTCGGCCTCGTCCTGCAGCGGCGCAATGTTGACGCAGGCACCGTACGGCACGCGCCCCTCCACGCGCGAAGCCGAGGCCCTGTTGCCGGAGGCGGTTGCCAGTGCCGCGAGAAAGCCGGCGCTACCCGCCAGCGTCTGTCTGCGTGATAACATCGTGATCCGTTTGCGAATGCCCGCGGACTTTTAATGCCGCGTCGGTTCGCATTATGAGCGGGCCTCCGCTAAGGCGCAGGCCCGTCGCAAAATTCAATCGAATTAACCTTTACGCGCTCAATCGCTTCTTACTGGGTGCTGCATGTGGGACTCTCATGTCGCGGTATCCCCATCCCGCGCAAGAGGTCATTTTTGTGAACGTCCTGGAGCTGGCGCGGCTCGGCGCCCACCACGCACGCAACGCCGTGGCCGAAGAAATTTATCTGCGCACCGGCCGCGACATGACCGTGCCGGTGTCGATCTATGGCGAAGTGATCGAACGGTGCAATTACAAGTGCCGTTATTGCGAGTATTGGCGGTTTGCGCATTACCGCGATGAAATGTCGATCGACGAGTGGAAAAATGCCCTGCGCGATCTCAAACAATTCATCGGGCATTACCACATCGAATTTTCCGGCGGCGAGCCGTACATCAAAAAAGGCTTCCTCGATCTTATTGAGTTTTGCGGCGAGGCCGGAATTAAATGGGGCGTCACCACCAACGGCGGCGCTTTCGGCAACGAAAAGGTGGTCGAGAGGACGGTAGCGGCCGAACCGTTCAACATCAACATTTCCATCGATTCACACGACGCGAAAATCCACAACTACTCGCGCGGTATCGACGACTCGCTCAGTGATATCGTCACCGGCATCGGCAATGTCATTCGTGCGCGAAGCCGGCACGGCGCCAACTTTCCCATCATCGTCAAGCCCGTCGTACACAAGCTGAACTTTCGCCTCCTGCCCGAGATGATCGCGTGGGCGAGCGACATCGGCGCGACCGCGATCAACTTCCAGCCGCTCGAACAACACACCGCCGAAGCCAAGGACGAATTCTGGATCGGTCCAGAGGAACTCGACGACCTTATTGTCGTGAAAGACCGCCTGCTGGCAATGAAACGCGCCGGAGCCCCAATCCTGAATTCGGAGCTATTGCTCAATCTTTGGCCGAACCATTTTCGGCGGGAAAAAGCGCCGCGCGAAGCGATGCCGTGCCGCATCGGCTTGCGAAACTTCTTCATCCGCTCCGACGGTCGCGTCGAGGTCTGCTGGAATTTTCCCGCGATCGGCAATGTGCGCACCCAGACGGCGCGAGAAATCTGGCGGGGCAAGGAGGGCGTGGAGCGTCGCAAGGAAACTGTTGCCTGCGAGACGCTGTGCCTCTTTACGTGCCTCTCGCAGAAAAATCTGAGCGACAAGATTGGCATGGGCATGAAGCTGCTCGCCAAACCGAAAGCCGGCGCCCCGAAGAATATTGCCTCAAGACGTATCGGCTGATCGCGCGCTTCGGGTTGGAAATTCAACCCCAGCGCGTTCAAAATACTCCCACGCCTTTTTCATCGAAGTGTCACACAGGGCGCGCAAGGTGCGCCCTGACTTCGAATGCGAGGGATCTCCATGAGTGACATCGCCCTACCCGGTTCGATCGAACCGGCAGCCCGCAAGGGCCCCGACCTCACCGGCGCCGTCAATCCGCTGACCGGCATAATCTTCGGCGGCATCATCGCGGCTGTTATTTTGTTCGTCGCCTACAGCATCTATTCCGATATCGATGCGGCCGGCGGTAAAGTTACCAGCTATGCGCCCTTCCTTCTGCTGTTTGTCGCGCTTCTGATCGCCCTCGGCTTTGAGTTCGTCAACGGCTTTCACGACACCGCCAACGCGGTCGCGACCGTCATCTATACGCGTTCGCTGCCGGCAAACTTTGCAGTGATCTGGTCGGGCTGTTTCAATCTGCTCGGGGTTCTTGCATCCAGCGGCGCCGTCGCCTTCGGCATCATTTCGCTCCTTCCGGTCGAACTCATATTGCAAGTCGGCAGCAGCGCCGGATTTGCCATGGTCTTCGCGTTGTTGATCGCCGCCATAATCTGGAATCTCGGTACCTGGGCGTTCGGCCTGCCGGCGTCGAGCTCGCATACCCTGGTCGGCTCGATCATCGGCGTTGGCATTACCAATGCTCTGTTGCATGGCCGCAGCGGCACCTCGGGCGTCGATTGGAGTAAGGCCAAGGAAGTTGGCGAAGCCCTATTGCTGTCGCCGCTATTCGGATTTGCCCTCGCCGCCGTCTTGCTGCTGCTGTTGAAATCGGTCGTTCGCATCCCCGCGCTCTACGCCGAGCCGAAAGGCGATCAACCGCCGCCGTGGTGGATTCGCGGCATTCTCATTCTGACTTGCACATTGGTCAGCTTTTTCCACGGCTCGAATGACGGCCAAAAGGGCATGGGCCTGATCATGCTCATTCTGATCGGCACGGTGCCGACCGCTTACGCTCTCAATCGCGCGCTGCCGCCTGATCAATTGCAGGTGTTTGACTCGCGATCGCAGGCGGCAAGCGCCGTTATTACGCAGAAAGCCGCGGGCCATGCCGTGCTCGGCAATCCGCGCCCGGCGGTCACGGCATTTGTTGCCAGCCACGAGCTCAACGAAGGGACCTATCCTTCGCTGGCCGTGCTGGTGAGCGACATCGCCAGCCAAGTGACGAAGTATGGTTCGCTGGCCAGGATGCCGTCGGAGACGATCGGCAATACCCGCAACGACATGTATCTGGCATCTGAGGCGATCCGCTTCCTGATGAAGGATAAGGCCGCCGACCTTTCCGCCAACGATATCAGCACGCTCACCGCCTATAAGTCTTCGCTCGACGGCGCGACCAAATTCATTCCAACTTGGGTCAAGGTTGCGGTCGCCATCGCACTTGGTCTCGGAACCATGATCGGTTGGAAACGGATCGTCGTCACCGTCGGCGAGAAGATCGGCAAGACGCATTTGACCTATGCCCAAGGCGCCTGCGCCGAGATCACTGCCGCCTGCACCATCGCCGCCGCCGACATCTACGGATTGCCGGTATCGACGACCCACGTCTTGTCGTCAGGCATCGCCGGCACGATGGCGGCAAACGGCTCGGGGCTACAGCTTTCGACCGTGCGCAACATTGCGCTCGCCTGGATACTTACCCTCCCCGCAGCGATGGCGATTTCGGGGATTCTGTACTGGTTCTTCTCGACGCTATTTGGCTAAGCAACACTGCCTACGTCCAGCGAGAAGGGCGCCGACGTGATCGGCGCCCTTTTTATTTACGTTCGATCAGATTTCGGTGCGCAGGACGCGGTTGAACAGCGCGCTATCGCGAGCCGGCGTCGAAAAGGACCCGTTCGCAAAGCCGCTCCGGATCGCGCTCCCCACGTCGCGCAAGCTCGACAATCCTGACCGCCACAGTTTCGCGTTCGCGGTCCGCGGTGTCCGGAAGCTTGAGTGCATGACACGCTTGATCAAGCGCGGCCGACATCGCGCGCAACGCCTCCGGATCGAATACGGACTGGCCTCTCACAAATGGAAGGATAGTGCCCATTCGGTCCCCGTCACGCGGTGATGAAAGCTGCTGCGCTCAAAACATACGCTGGTTCGGCGCTAAATGTCAATTTCTCTTTCGATATAACACTTTGACTTAATTGATGTTTTTTGCAGTTTCCGCACTAAGTATGTTAAGACGGTCAATGGCGGTATTGACTTATAGAACATCGGTAGCTAATTATACTCACATAACTCAAACGAGGGAGACTGGCGTCATGGTCGACCGTTTGCGGGGCGAGCGCCTACAGATCATGCTCTCACCGGAAGAGCTGGCGCTGATCGACGATTTCCGTTTCGCCAAACGCATGCCGTCGCGAGCAGCGACGGTGCGAGAATTGTTTCGCCGCGGATTGGCGGCGGAAGGATTTGTGATCGCGCCTTTGGGGCAACGCTCGAAAGACTTTGGGGTCGATGCCAAAGCGGCGCGGCTGCGGCGTTAGGCAGCGGTGTGGTGCCCGCGCTTAGGCTACCGGCTTGCCGGCGGGTACTTCACGGTTATCGGACTTCAAATCGCTTGATGATCTCGGCGGCGATCGGCACCGCCTTGATGATCGAGGGATCCGCCGGGTCGCGAATAGCCCAAACGCGCTTCTCTTGCCCCGTTACGGCAAGTTCGCTGCGCACGCTGATGCGGTGCTCGACGTCAAAGCTCGAGCGGCGAAATTCGACGACTTGCGACGTCATTTCCATGACCTCGCCAAAGCGCACCGCCGAAAGAAATTGAGCATTGACCTCCACCAAGGGAAATAACGGGTTGGAGGCGAGGCCATAGGCGCTGGCCATTTCGGCTGGCTTCACTCCCAGTGCCGTTTCGAACAGCGCCCAAGTCCCCCAATCAAAAAATTCAAAAAACCGGCCGTTGAAAGCTATCCCGGCGGGGTCGCAGTGTCCCCATTCGAGGGAAAATTGCCGCCGGTTGATGAGACTGCCCATGTCTAGTGATTGCCTGAATTAAACGGCCCAAGCGCCGCGCGGCCAACGGTTGCCCGCGTGTCTCCGCGTGTTTCTCTCGTTCATTTCGACTCCTGCACGCCTGCTTAAAAAATAGGCAATGAACAAAACCTGGGCGGAATCAAATTGGGCGTTACTCTTGCGCGTCTGACTCGGGCTTCGCGGATTCCACGAGGAGAGACAGTGACTTAACCTTCCCCCTCGATTGGCACGCTCCTTGCGATTTCCTCTGTGCGCGACGGCGACGTGCCGATTGCGCGCGTCTAACAGAGGAAAACGCGATGCTCAACCCGATAGACGCGGTCGCTAAGCGATCGCGAGGTCGCCGCTGGCTTGCCGCCGCGGCCGGCCTGACCCTTGGCCTCATGGCGGCGCTGCCCGCTCGGGCCGAAGATACAATCAAGGTCGGCATACTTCATTCTCTATCCGGCACCATGGCCATCAGCGAGACGACGCTGAAGGACGTGGTCCTCATGCTCATCGACGAGCAGAACAAGAAAGGCGGCCTGCTCGGCAAAAAGCTCGAAGCGGTCGTGGTCGACCCGGCGTCGAACTGGCCGCTATTCGCGGAAAAAGCTCGCGAGCTGATCAGCAAGGACAAGGTGTCCGTGGTATTCGGCTGCTGGACCTCGGTGTCGCGCAAATCGGTCCTGCCGGTCTTCAAAGAGCTGAACAACCTTCTGTTCTATCCAGTCCAGTACGAGGGTGAGGAAAGCGAGCGCAACGTGATCTACACCGGCGCCGCTCCGAACCAGCAGGCTATTCCGGCCGTCGACTACCTTGCAGGATCTGAAGGCGGCAACGTGAAGCGCTGGGTGCTGGAAGGCACCGACTACGTCTATCCGCGCACCACCAACAAAATTCTCGAGGCCTACCTGAAGGACGTGCTGAAGGTCGCGCCCGAAGACATCATGATCAACTACACGCCGTTCGGCTTCTCCGACTGGCAGACCGAAGTGTCCAAGATCAAGGCCTTCGGTTCGGCCGGTAAGAAGACGGCGGTGGTGTCGACGATCAACGGCGACGCCAACGTCCCGTTCTATAAGGAGCTCGGCAACCAGGGCATCAAGGCGACCGACATTCCGGTGGTCGCATTCTCGGTCGGCGAAGAGGAACTTGCCGGTCTCGACACCAAGCCGCTGGTCGGCCACCTCGCCGCCTGGAATTACTTCGAGTCAATCAAGACTCCGGCGAACGAGGCCTTCATCAAAGAGTGGCACGACTTCATCAAAAACCCGAAGCGCACCACCAATGACCCGATGGAAGCCCACTACATCGGCTTCAACATGTGGGTGAAGGCGGTGGAGAAAATAAAGTCGGCAGACCCTGATAAGGTCATCGAAGCTCTGCCCGGAACGAAGCAGGCGAATCTCACCGGCGGCATCTCCGAACTTCTGCCAAACCATCACATCACCAAGCCGGTCTTCATCGGCGAGATCAGGCCGGATGGCCAGTTCGACGTCGTATGGAAGACCAAGGATCTCGTGCCGGGTGCGGCATGGTCGCCTTACATCGCGACATCCAAGGACCTGATCGGCGACTGGGTGAAGATGAAGTGCGGCAATTACAACACCGTGACCAAGAAGTGCGGCGGCGCCTAGTAACGACGACGCCGTGAAAGTGAGCATGCGGGAAGGCGGCGTATCGCCTTCCCGCAACATCAAGGCCGGGAACCTTGCCATGCGTATCAGCCGAGCTTGCCTCGTTGCTTTGCTATTGGCCTTGAGTTCCTTAATGCTCGGCCAAGCGGCTGCTTACGCCGCGAGCCTTGACGACGCGCTCAGCCATTTCACCACCGACGATTTCAGCGAGACCAGCACCGGGATCAGCGACGTCGCGACCAGCGGCAGTCCGCGCGCCGAGATCATTATTCGCGCGCTGCAGGACGGCAGGCTGTTGTTCAGCGCCGAGCGAAAAACGGTTTACGTCAAGGACGAGACCGGCAAGCTGACCGACGCCGCGACCGGCGTGCCTATCGCCGGCGATGCACCGGCCGACATCGATACCGTGCGCGTCAACAATCGGGTGCGTGGCGCCGTTGACGCTGCACTAGGCGGACTGACGCTCTTCGCCAAGAATCCCGGGGCACGCTACGAGGCAGCGCAAGCAGTCTACAAGTCGCGCAAAGCGAGCGTGTTGGCCACGCTCGACAGCGCTCTCGCCAAGGAACAAGACGCCTCCGTGCGCCGCGCCATGACTGAAGCGCGCGCCGCCATCATCCTCTCAGGCGACAAAGGCAGCGATGAGGAAAAGCTTGCTGCCGTCGATACTATTCGCGAGCGAGCCGACCAGGACGCGCTCGGGCTTCTTCAAAGCCTTCCCGCAACCACTTCGGCCCCCGTGATGAAAAGCGCCACGGCGGCAATCGGCGCCATCAAGAATCGCCTGGCATTGTGGGAGGCGGTGCAGAACGCCTGGTACGGTCTTTCGCTCGGCTCGGTGCTGTTGCTCGCCGCCATCGGCCTCGCCATCACTTTCGGCGTCATGGGCGTCATCAACATGGCGCACGGCGAGATGGTGATGATCGGCGCCTACGTTACTTTTGTCGTGCAAGAAATTATCCGCAACAACAATCCGGCATTGTTCGACTACTCCCTGGTGATCGCCGTGCCGCTGTCATTTGTGGTGGCGGGCGGCATCGGCATCGTCATCGAACGCACCATCATCCGCTTCCTTTACGGCCGGCCGCTCGAGACCTTGCTGGCCACCTGGGGACTCTCATTGATCCTCCAGCAGGCGGTCCGGACCGCCTTCGGCCCGAACAATCGCGAAGTCGGCAATCCTTCCTGGATGAGCGGCGCCTTCGATGTCGGCGGGATCACCATCACCTATAACCGCCTATGGATTATCTGCTTCGCGCTTGCAGTGTTTATCGCGCTCCTGGCGCTGCTGCGGTTCACGCGATTCGGCTTGGAAATGCGCGCAGTGACGCAAAACCGTCCGATGGCGGCATCGATGGGCATTCGCACCAGCCGCGTTGACGCGCTCACCTTCGGGCTTGGCTCCGGCATCGCCGGGATGGCAGGCGTCGCGCTTTCCCAGATCGACAACGTTAGCCCGAACCTCGGACAGGGCTACATCATCGACAGCTTCATGGTCGTGGTGTTCGGCGGGGTCGGCAATCTGTGGGGCACACTCGTCGGGTCGTTCGTGCTCGGCATTGCCAATAAGTTTCTCGAGCCCTACGCCGGCGCCGTGCTCGGTAAGATTGCGATTCTCGTTCTGATCATTCTGTTTATCCAGAAGCGCCCGCGCGGCTTGTTCGCGCTCAAGGGCCGCGCGGTCGAAGCATGACCGGACACATCCTCATCCGCTCGATCGATCGCGGCGCGACCATCTTTTTGATCGCCGTCGTCCTGATCGCGATCTTCGTGCCGGTGCTCAATCTGGCGGTTCCGGCTTCGTCCAATTTTTATGTCCCGACTTATCTGGTGGCGCTATTCGGCAAATATGCCTGCTACGCGCTGCTGGCGCTGTCGATCGACTTGATCTGGGGATTTGCCGGCATTCTCTCGCTCGGCCACGGCGCGTTCTTCGCCCTCGGCGGCTACGCCATGGGCATGTATTTGATGCGCCAGATCGGCACGCGCGGCGTCTACGCCAATCCCGACCTGCCGGATTTCATGGTGTTCCTGAACTGGAAGGAACTGCCTATCTACTGGTACGGCTTCCAGTTCTTTCCCTACGCGCTGCTGATGGTGGTGCTGGTGCCCGGCGCGCTCGCCTTCGTCTTCGGCTGGTTCGCCTTTCGCAGCCGCGTCACCGGCGTGTATCTCTCGATCATTACCCAGGCGCTCACCTTCGCGCTGATGCTCGGCTTCTTCCGCAACAATTTCGGCTTCGGCGGCAATAACGGTCTGACCGATTTCAAGGACATTCTCGGCTTCAACGTGCAGGCGGAAACGACGCGCAACGCGCTGTTCTCGATCACATGCGTTGCGCTGATTGTGGCGTTTCTCCTATGCCGAGCGATCGTCACCTCGAAATTCGGCAAGGTGCTGATCGCCATTCGCGATGCGGAGGCGCGCACGCGTTTCCTCGGTTACCGCGTGGAATCCTACAAGCTGTTCGTATTCACGCTCTCGGCATGCATCGCCGGCGTGGCCGGGGCGCTCTACGTCCCGCAGGTCGGCATCATCAATCCGAGCGAATTCGCGCCGGCCAATTCGATCGAGGCGGTGATCTGGGTCGCGGTCGGCGGCCGCGGCACACTGACGGGCGCGGTCGTAGGCGCCGTGCTGGTCAACTACGCCAAGACCTACTTCACGTCGGGATTCTTGGCGCCGTACTGGCTGTTCATGCTGGGCGGGCTATTTATTGCTGTCACTCTGCTTTTGCCGCGCGGCATTATCGGCACGATCTATCACTGGACCGGGCTGCGCCGCGACCGCGCATCCGCGGCGGCCGAAGACGGCGTAACCGAGCCGCTGCCGGCCGAATGAAGCACGCGCGAAGGACCGCAATATGGAAGCGCTGACTTCCGCACTTCTTTACCTGAACGGCGTCAACGTCTCGTTTGACGGTTTCAAGGCGCTCAACAATCTCTCGCTGGCGATCGAGCCGGGCGAAATGCGCGCCATCATCGGTCCGAACGGAGCCGGCAAGACCACGATGATGGACGTGGTCACCGGCAAAACCCGCCCGGACACCGGCGACGTCATGTTCGACGGATCATACGATCTCACGCGGCTCGACGAGGCCGAAATCGCCGAACTCGGCATCGGCCGCAAATTTCAAAAGCCCACGGTATTTCAGAGCCAGACCGTCAACGACAATCTCGAACTCGCGCTCAAGTCCGACCGCCGCGCCCGCGCCGCTTTGTGGTGGCGCGAAAGCGCCGCGGAACGGCGCCGGATCGATGAATTGCTCGGCATCATACGGTTGACGGCGGTGCGCCACCGGTTGGCCGGGAGCCTTTCGCACGGCCAGCGGCAATGGCTTGAAATCGGCATGCTGCTCGCCCAGGAGCCGAAACTTCTTCTGGTCGACGAGCCGGTCGCCGGCATGACCGACGTCGAAACCCAGCAGACCGCGGACCTGCTCAAACACATCAATATCGATCGCACGGTGGTTGTGGTCGAGCACGACATGGCTTTTGTGCGTGAGCTCGGTGTCAAGGTCACATGCCTTCATGAAGGTTCAGTGCTGGCCGAAGGCACCATTGAGCAAGTTTCAACCAATGCCCGCGTCGTCGAAGTTTATTTGGGAAGATAACGGCCATGCTTGAGGTCAACGCCATCGATCTGCATTACGGCGCGGCACAGACACTGCGCGGGGTTTCACTCAAGGCCGAACCCGGCAAGGTGACGTGCGTGCTGGGCCGCAACGGCGTCGGCAAGACGAGTTTGCTTGATGCGCTGGCCGGTCAACATTCCGTTACCCGCGGCACCATCACCTGGGAAGGACAAGACATCACCGCGCTGCGGCCGCCGGATCGTGCCCGGCGCGGGATCTCTTACGTGCCGCAGGGCCGTGAAATTTTTCCGCTTCTGACCGTCGAGGAGAATCTGCGAACCGGCTTTGCTCCGCTCAAACGTGACGAACGAAGCGTGCCGCCCGACGTGTTTCAGCTGTTTCCCGTGCTCAAGGAAATGCTGCGCCGGCGCGGCGGCGATCTGTCCGGCGGCCAGCAGCAGCAACTGGCCATCGGGCGGGCGCTGGTGATGCGGCCGCGGTTATTGCTGCTCGACGAACCGACCGAAGGCATCCAGCCGTCCATCATCAAGGACATCGGCCGCGCCATCAGCTATTTGCGCTCGCTTGGCAAAATCGCCATTGTGCTGGTCGAACAGTATCTCGACTTTGCCCGCGAACTCGGCGACCATTTCGCGGTGATGGAACGCGGCGCCATTGTCTATTCCTGCGACCGCGATACGCTCGATGAAGGCGCGCTGCATCGGGCGATGGCGATCTAACGCCGGATTAGACTAACGCCATGGGGCGAGAACGTGCTTGCCAAGCTGCCGGCCGACACTGCGACCTTTGCCGGCAACCGGGCGGTCGGACGCATCGAGCTTTCGGTCGCCGCCGAAGCGCGCGGTAGCAGCCGCCGCCGCGTGTGCGAAGCAGGCTCGCTGCGGGTCCGCTTTCCGAATGTCGCCCGCGGCGGCGCCCTCGATGCGGTGATCATCAACACCGCGGGAGGCATGGCCGGCGGCGATCGCTTTGATCTCGATTTCGACGTCGGCACGGGCGCTCGCCTGACCGTTAGCACGGCGGCCGCCGAAAAAATCTATCGCTCGCTGGGGCCGGATACGATTGTCAATGTGAGGCTCACAGCCGGCGCGGGCGCGACGCTGGCCTGGCTGCCGCAAGAGACCATTCTGTTCGACCGGATGCGGCTTCGGCGCACCATCGAGGCCGATCTGTCGCCAGACGCGCAGCTCATTATCGCAGAGATGCTGGTGTTCGGCCGCTCGGCCATGGGCGAGACGCTCGTCCAGGGACAGCTCTTCGACCGCTGGCGTATTCGCGCCGGCGGCACCCTGGTTTTTGCCGAGAGCCTGCGGCTTGACGGCGCGATTGCCGAAAGTCTCGCCCAACGCGCGGCAGCGGGCGGAGGCTGCGCCATCGCTAGCGTATTGAAATTTCCAGCAAGCGAAGCCGACATCGCCGCCGTCCGGCAAAAAGAAAGCAGCTTTGCCGGCGAGTTCGGCATCTCATGCTTTAATGGACTTGCGCTGGCGCGTCTCGTCGCCGCCGACGGGGCTGCGCTGCGCCGCGATCTGATTGGCGTAGTGACGGCCTTGGGTGATATGCCGCTGCCGCGGCTATGGCTAAACTAAGGGCTCCACGATGAACCTCACTCCGCGCGAAAAAGACAAACTCTTGATCGCCATGGCGGCGATGGTTGCGCGCCGGCGGCTCGAGCGCGGCGTCAAGCTCAACCATCCGGAAGCAGTGGCGCTGATTTCCGATTTCATTCTCGAGGGTGCGCGTGACGGCAACAGCGTCGCCGAACTGATGGAGCGCGGCGGCCACGTGATTTCCCGCGCGCAAGTGATGGACGGCATCGCCGAAATGATTCCGGAAATCCAGGTCGAGGCGACTTTTCCAGACGGCACCAAGCTCGTTACCGTCCACGAGCCGATCAGGTGAGGCAGAGATGATCCCCGGCGAATATTTCATCAAAGACGGCGAGATCGAGCTCAACAAAGGCCGCAAGAGTCTCACCTTGACCGTGGCCAACTCGGGCGACCGGCCGATCCAAGTGGGTTCGCATTACCATTTCTTCGAGACCAATCCGGCGCTGAAATTCGACCGCGGCAAAGCTCGCGGCATGCGGCTCGATATTGCCGCCGGCACGGCGGTGCGCTTCGAGCCCGGACAAACCCGCGAGGTGAAATTGGTCGAGCTCGCCGGCACGCGCACGGTCTACGGCTTCCGCCAAGACGTCATGGGAAAGCTCGACAAGAAAAGCGCCAAACCTTCGCTAAAAAAGCCTTCGCTAAAAAGGCCGCCACAAAGAAAGCGGCCGCAAAAATCATGACGGGCCGGCTTGCGCAAGCCTGCCCGTCACGTTCTCAGCGCTGCTACCGCGGCTGGGACCAAAATCTATCGGCAGCTTGGCGCGACGCTGGTAGCGGCTTCGGCGCCCCGGTCCGACCCGATCTTGGCGACCTCTCTCATCTGGCGAACCAAACGCGAGGGATCTGAGAGTGAGAATATCGCCGGGCGGTTCGGATGCAAGCAAAAGCGTGTAAAACCATACGGCTGAATATAATGGGGATAACACTGGGGATTTTCGTCGTAGCAAATAAGAACTTGGCCAATCTGCGATGAAGCCGGCGAACCGATCAAACAACAGGAAGCCATCATGCCAGCACGCATAAGCCGCAGCGTTTACGCCGATATGTTCGGCCCGACGACGGGCGACCGCGTGCGGCTTGCCGACACCGATCTCATTATCGAGGTCGAGAAAGATTTCACCATCTACGGCGAAGAGGTGAAATTCGGCGGCGGCAAAGTCATTCGCGACGGCATGGGGCAAAGCCAGGTCACCAACAAACAAGGCGCCGTCGACACCGTCATCACCAATGCACTGATCCTCGATCATTGGGGCATCGTCAAAGCCGATATCGGCATTGTCGACGGAAAAATCTCCGCCATCGGCAAGGCGGGCAATCCCGACATCCAGCCCGGCGTCACCATCATTGTCGGGCCCGGCACCGACGTCATCGCCGGCGAAGGCAAAATCATCACCGCCGGCGGCTTCGACAGCCACATCCATTTCATCTCGCCGCAGCAGATCGACGATGCGCTGATGTCGGGCGTCACGTCGCTGCTCGGCGGCGGCACCGGCCCCTCGCATGGCACCTTCGCCACCACCTGCACGCCCGGTCCGTGGCACATCGCCCGCATGATTCAGTCGTTCGATGCCTTCCCGATCAATCTCGGCATTTCCGGCAAAGGCAACGCCTCGCGGCCTGCGGCGCTCGAGGAAATGATCAAGGCCGGCGCCTGCGCGCTGAAGCTGCACGAGGACTGGGGCACGACGCCGGCGGCGATCGATTGCTGCCTCTCGGTCGCCGACGACTACGACGTCCAGGTGATGATCCACACCGACACGCTCAATGAGTCCGGCTTCGTCGAGGACACCATCAAGGCGTTCAAGGGCCGGACCATCCACGCCTTCCACACCGAAGGCGCCGGCGGCGGCCACGCACCGGATATCATCAAGGTCGCGGGGCTGAAAAACGTGCTGCCGTCGTCGACCAATCCGACGCGGCCCTACACCAAGAACACGATCGACGAACACCTCGACATGCTGATGGTGTGCCACCACCTCGATCCATCGATCGCCGAGGATCTCGCCTTTGCCGAAAGCCGGATTCGCAAGGAAACCATCGCCGCCGAGGACATTCTGCACGACATCGGCGCGCTCTCGATGATGTCGTCGGATTCGCAAGCCATGGGCCGGATCGGCGAGGTGATCATCCGCACCTGGCAGACCGCGGACAAAATGAAAAAGCAACGCGGCCGGCTGAAACAAGAAAAAGGCGACAACGATAACGCGCGGGTCAAGCGTTACGTCGCCAAATACACCATCAACCCGGCGATCGCGCATGGCGTATCGAAGCTGATCGGCTCGGTGGAGAACGGCAAGCTTGCCGACCTCGTCGTATGGTCGCCGGCGTTTTTCGGCGTCAAGCCCGACTGCATCATCAAGGGCGGCACCATTGTCGCCGCGCAAATGGGCGATCCCAATGCCTCGATCCCGACGCCGCAGCCGGTTCATTACCGGCCGATGTTCGGCGCGTTCGGGCGCGCGCGCACCGCATCGTCGGTGGTGTTCGCCTCGAAAGCGGCGGTCAAGTCCGGGCTCGGGAAGAAGCTCGGCATTCAGAAAGAACTTTTCGCGGTCGAGAACACCCGCGGCAAAATCTCCAAGAAGAGCATGATCCACAACGACGCGACGCCGGAGATCGAGGTCGATCCCGAGACTTACGAGGTACGCGCGGACGGCGAGCTTCTCACCTGCGCACCGGCCGAAGTCCTGCCGATGGCGCAACGGTATTTTTTGTTTTGATCCGCGCATCGTCACCACCGGGCATAGCCGTTTGAAGAACGGCGTCGCTTCGCTCGCCTATGACCCGATGGTTCATGCCAGCGTGAAGGCAGCATGGATTGCCGGATCATTTTGCATAAAGACAGCGCTTACGCGCCTTTTGTCCGGCAATGACGAAACAGAATTATTTCGCCGAAAATTTCGCGTAAAGTCGAAGCCGTGAGCGAAACCCCAAATATGTTCGCCGCATTGCGCGAGCGCGCCGATGCCGGCGCCGCGGCAGCGATCGAGCGGCTGGTCACGTCCGGCGCCGACGGCGATCTCGCGCGCATCAATGTGCTGGCGTTCGCCGCCGCGCAACATCTCGACGAGGAAAAGACCATCGCCGCGTTCCTGCACGCCGCGCAGCTCGGCATTTTCGAATTGTCCTGGGACGTGCTCTGCCCCACCTGCCGCGGCGTGCTCGATGTCACGACCACGCTCCAGGACGTGCATAACGAGCCCTATGACTGCGCGCTGTGCGGCCGCTCCTTCGAGGTCTCGCTCGACGAGCTGGTGGAAATCGTGTTCACCGTAAGCCCGCGCGTACGCAAGATCGCGGCACACGATCCGGGCACGCTGCCACTCTGGGATTATTACCGCCACGTGTTCTGGAGCTCTGCCGTCGACCTCTCCGACGACGGCCTCAAGAAGCTGATTTCCGACTTCACCCTGTTCGCGCGCGAGCTCAAACCCGGCGAAGCCGAGACCGTCCAACTCGACGTGTCTGAGGGATGGGTGCTGATTTTCGATCCGGTCTCGCACTTTGGGCATTATCTGAAAGTCGCGGCGGAGCGCGCAGAGGCGTTGCAGAAAGTCTCGCTCGCCTTTGAAGGCGTGCACGCACCGACCACAACGACCCAGTTGCAATCCGGGAAGGTCGAGCTGACGCTGGCCAACCGCACCACCACGCGCGCGCTGCCGGTGGTGTGGCTCGAAACCAAAGAATATGACGCGCTGGTCGGCCAGCGCCGGCCGCATCTGACCGCGAAACGCATCTTCACCAATCAGACGTTTCGCGAGCTTTATCGCACCGACACGCTTGCGGTCGATCAAGGCCTGAAAATCGTCAGCCTGACCTTCCTGTTCACCGATCTGAAGGGCTCGACCGAGCTTTACGCCCGCGTCGGCGATCTGGTCGCCTACGAACTGGTGCGTGGGCATTTTCGCCTGCTCACCGAAATCGTGGCGGCGGA
>Ga0070764_10000266_pt1 | contig 19457 bp, 20 predicted proteins | sample HubBroMetageWRM4_FD_67287 | JGI IMG/M metagenome (GOLD analysis project Ga0070764, IMG submission 67287) | Warmed soil microbial communities from the Hubbard Brook experimental Forest, New Hampshire - Hubbard Brook CCASE Soil Metagenome WRM 4 | ecosystem: Environmental > Terrestrial > Soil >... | reverse complement strand
CGTTCGCGCAGTTCGTCGCGGCTTTCGGCTCGTCGCCGCTTCTCTGAGAGTTTTGCGAGTTCGTCGTGCAGCTTTCGCTCGCGCGCGTCCAATCGTTTGATGAGCGCGCGCCGGCGCGCGGCGGTGCGGTCGTTGCCCAACCGCTTCGATTGCTCGTCGCGCAGTTCGGCGAAGATCTCCAGCAGCGAGTCCTCGCGCGAGAGTACGGCATCGTCGAATCCTTGCAGCGGCGCCACCGATGCCTGCAGCAGCCGACCGCCGTTTCGATAAACGTAGAGTGGCTCCGACCCCTCCTCGGCGCGTTCCGACGGAAGCGGCGCCAACGCATTTGGACGCTCGGGTAACGGCGGTAACGCGTACGGCTGCCCGATCAAGACCGCACGACGGGGATTCTCCGAGAGCGGAAACTCCTTGCGCGCGGCGATCACGTTCCCGCCCTTGACGAGTATCAGATTCCCGTAGCGAGGCACGAGCTCGAGGTAAAGATCGATCTCTTCGCCGACGCCAAACCGCGAGCGCGCGGCAAAACGCAACCGTACGAGGCGGTCGTTGCGGCGCGAGGTCGCACCGACCAGCATCATCCCGCGCAGCGTACGCGCCAGCATGCGTACGAACCCCGGCTCAACGACGATGCCGAGCTCCCCCTCTTCGAGCGTCACGAGCGGAGGCGAGGAGAAAAGATCGATCGCCAGCAATGCCGCCACGCCGCGGCGACGGAAGAGCAGCGCGATGCGTCCGTCGGGCAGCAGCCCGGCGTCGTCGAGACGCGCCCCGCCCAGCCGCAACTCGATTTCGCGGGCAAGCCGATGGATAAGGACCCAGTCGGTCAGCATCAAACGTACTTATCGTGAGAATCGCAATCGCCTTGGCCGCCGCAGCCTTGTTGGCAGCCTGCAGCAACGCTCCGTCGTCGCCTGCGCCGCATGGGTGGCAGCCCATAGCGGGCGCGACCAACGCGTGGTCGACCGGGCGCGGCGCCGAGCATGAAGAGTACTACTACGTAACGACGCCGTTCAGCGGAACGCTTTCGGATCTCGCCTCGCACGTGACGGTCGAGGCGCTGTTACGCTACCGCGGCTCGCGATTTCGCGGAAGCGTCCCATTCGCACCCTGTCCCGGCGCGGCCGGGATCGCGACGTTCGTGCTGCCCAATGGGGCTACGCTGGAGGAGGGCTTCGCCGTCCGGAGGGGCCAGGCGATCCAGGTTCGCTACCTGCGCCCGACCGGCGCCCCCTTCGATCCAAACGTCACGCTGGCGATGCACACCGCGCTCTGCACCTTGTAAACGGCAGCCGACCGCCCGCTAAGTCCCGGCATACCGCCGCTAGGTCAACCACCCGCGCAGCGTGAACGGAGGAGAGTTGATCACCGGGCCGGGCCTGTTGTTCGTCGTGTCCGGGCCCTCGGGGGCCGGCAAAGACACGCTCGTTGAAGGGCTGCGAGAGCAGCGCTCCAGCGTGCGGTACTCGATCTCGGCCACCACACGCGCCGCCCGCCTCGAGGAACGCGACGCCGAACATTATTTCTTCGTTTCGAAGGGGGAGTTCGAGCAGCGCCGCGACGAGGGCGGTCTCTTGGAGTGGCGCGAGTACGGCGGCAACCTTTACGGGACGCCGCGTGATTACGTCGAGCGGAGCTTGCGCGAGGGCTACGACGTTGTCATGAAGCCTGAGGTCAACGGCGCTCTCGCGGTGAAGGCGGCGTATCCGGACGCCGTGCTGATCTTTCTCGTCCCGGACCGGTTCTCGCATCTTCGCGAACGACTGCTCGCCCGTCGCACCGAGACGAACGAGGAGATTGCGCGGCGACTCGAGATCGCGCAGCAGGAGATGAAGTTCATTCGCAGGTTCGATTACATCGTCGTCAACGCCCAAGACCATCCCGAGGAGGCGGTGCGGGACCTAGACGCAATCTTGCAAGCGGAGCGCTTTCGGATCCATCGGTACCCCGACGATTCGATCCGGCGGGTCGAATCGTCTTGACAACGCCAAAACACTAAGGAAAGAATCAACCATATATGAGTAAGTCTGTCTTCGGCGATTTGGACGCGCTCCTCGAGCATGCCGATTCCAAGTTCAGCCTGGTCAACATCGTTACCAAACGCGCGCGCCAGCTGAACAACTGGATTCGGGTCGCGCAGCTCCCGGCAACCGATCGCCGCGAGTATTTTGCGAGCGAGCCGCTCGTCGACCGCGAAACCATCAATCCCAATAAGCCCGTCTCGATCGCTCTCGACGAGATCGCCGAAGGAAAAATCAGCTACCGCCGGACGCGCGAAGGAATTAAATAACCATGCGGTGGGTGCCCCAACGGCTTAGCCGTTGGGGGGCGTGGAGGCGCGAAGCGCCGGAACGCCTCTTAAAAAACACGTGCGGGGTTCCCGCCGCGCAGAGCACGGAGGGGTAGCATGTGCGGGATTGTCGGATATATCGGAGAGCGGGATAGCGTCCCGATTATTCTGGACGCGCTGGGGCGCTTGGAGTACCGGGGATACGATAGCGCCGGCATCGCGGTCATCGACGCCGATGGAGCCTTGGCGGGTTCGAAAGCCGAGGGAAAACTCTCACGGCTGGCCGAGCGGCTCAATAACGGCGAGCACCTTTCCGGGGTCGTCGGCGTAGGACATACGCGCTGGGCAACGCACGGGGCGCCGACCGACGCCAACGCACACCCGCACGAGGATTGCCGCGGCAAGATCGCGGTGGTTCACAACGGCATCATCGAAAACTACGCCGCCTTGCGAGCGCGCTTGATCGAGCTCGGCCACGTTTTTAGCAGCGAAACCGATACCGAGGTCCTCGCGCATCTGATCGAGTTGCACTACGACGGCGACCTCGAAGCAGCGGTGCGCCGCACCGTCCATGAAGTTCGTGGGGCCTACGCCCTCGGCGTCATATCGAGCGACGATCCGGATCATCTCGTCTTTGCTCGCAATGGCGCTAGCCCGCTCGTCATAGGGATAGGTGACGGTGAAATGTACGTCGCGTCCGATACCCCGGCGATTTTGCCGTACACGCGCCGCGAAATCATCCTGCAAGAGGGTGAGATCGCCGTCGTCGGACGCGACGGTTTTCGCCTCACCGATTACACGGGGGCTCGCATCGAGCGCGAGCCGATTTTGATTTCCTGGGATGCGACTTCCGCCGAGAAGACCGGCTTCAAACATTTCATGCTCAAGGAGATCTTCGAGCAACCCCACGTGATCAAGGAGACGCTGAGCGGTCGCGTCGACGACGGCGGTAACGTCCATCTCGGGGCCGAGCTCGGCGCGATCACGGCGGAAAGCCTGGAACGAGTGAGCAAGATTGCGATCACCGGTTGCGGCACCGCCTATCACGCCGGGATGATCGGCATGTATCTGTTACGCTCGCTCGTGCGGCTGCCGGTCGAAATCGAACTTGCAAGCGAGTTCCGCTATGGCGATCCCGTGATCGACCCGACGGCGCTGGTGATCGCACTCTCGCAATCCGGCGAGACCGCCGACACGATCGAAGCGGTACGGATCGCAAAGAATTCGAACTGTGCCGTCCTGGGCATCTGCAACGTTTTGGGATCCCATTTGACCCGTCTCGCTGACGGCGTGCTCTTTACCCGCGGAGGCCCCGAAATCGGCGTCGCCGCCACGAAGACCTACGTTTCGCAAGTCACCGCGATGATGCTTTTTGCGCTGTATCTCGCGCGGCTTCGGGGGACCGCGGACGAACGAAGGCTGCGCGAGGTTGCCGAAGGGACAAAACTGCTGCCGGCGGCCATCGACCTCGTGCTCAATACCTCCGATGAGATCCGACGCGTCGCACGCGAGTTGCGAAAGGCGCAGAGCGTGCTCTTCATTGGCCGCTACGTTAATTTCCCAACCGCGCTTGAAGGCGCGCTCAAACTCAAAGAGATCTCGTACATTCACGCCGAGGGCTATCCGGCAGGCGAGATGAAGCACGGGCCGATCGCGCTGCTCGACTCAGGCGTGCCGGTCGTCGGTATCGCTACCCAAGACCGCGTGCGTGAGAAGATGATCTCCAATTTGATGGAATCCAAGGCGCGCGAAGCTCCGGTTATCGCCGTTGCGAACTACGGCGATAAAGAGGTCGCGAGCGTCAGCGATCACGTGTTTTGGGTACCGAAGGTCGACGAGTTGCTCTCGCCCATCGTCAACGTCATTCCGCTCCAGTTGCTTGCCTACCACATCGCCGACATCGAGGGCAAGGACGTCGATCAGCCGCGCAACCTCGCCAAGACCGTCACGGTCGAGTGATGATTCGCAGCGACCGGCGTGCCCCCGACGAGCTGCGAGCGGTGACCATTGAGCCGGGCTTTTTAAAGTACGCCGAGGGCAGCGTGCTGATAAGCGTTGGGAACACGCGGCTCATCTGCGCCGCATCCGTCGAAGAACGCGTGCCCGCATGGATGAAGGGCCGCGGTCTCGGGTGGGTGACCGCCGAGTACGCGATGCTGCCGCGCGCCACGCAGGAACGCACCCAGCGCGAAGTCTCGAAAGGACGTCCGGGCGGCCGAACGCAGGAGATTCAGCGCATCATCGGGCGCGCGTTGCGCGCCGTGACCGACACGGCGAAGCTCGGCGAGCGGACCATCTGGGTCGACTGCGACGTCATCCAGGCTGACGGCGGTACGCGCACCGCCGCGGTCACCGGCGCGTACGTCGCGCTGGCGCTGGCGTTACGCGGGCGTTTCGATCCGTCCGACCGGGCGCGCTGGCCACTGGCCGCGATGGTCGCGGCGACCAGCGTGGGAATCGTCGCTGGGCAGCCGATGCTCGATCTTGCCTACGACGAGGATAGTCAGGCCCTCGTCGATATGAACGTCTTCATGACCGACGCCGGCCGCTTCGTCGAGCTGCAAGGGACGGCCGAAGCGGCACCCTTCGACCGGCGCGACCTCACGACGCTCCTTGCGCTAGCGGAGAGCGGAATCGAGCGGCTCTTCGAGCTCCAGCACGCGGCGCTCGACGCAACACCCTCCGTCCATGTCCATTGACCCTCGATTGACCGATCTCGTCACGCGCGTCGGTGCTTTCCACATTACCCATCGCGCGACCAAACGGGCCCAGCGCACGATCGAGGCCGCGATTCGAAACGGCGCCGTCGATGAGGCGACGCGCAGTGCATACGTGAGTACCGTGCGGCGGTACTTCGAGGAGTTCGACCGCGAGGCTCGCGCAAATCTGCGCGACGTTGACCGGCGGCTCGAGCACGTCAATCAAGTGCGGTTTAACCTCACGGCCGAGCGCGGCGTTGCGGTCAAGCGAATCGAAGGCACACAAGGCGTGCTCGCCGCACTCAACGAGGTCGAGGCCGGAGCGCCGTGAGACTGCTCGACCGGTTCGGGCGCGCCACGGTCGATTTCTTCGAATACGCCGGTGGTCTCACGCTGCTCTCGGCGGAGTCGGCGGGGTTCATGGTGCGCTTTCGCATTCGCCTCTCCGAAACGATTTCGCAATGCGCGCTCTTAGGCGTCCAGTCGCTCGTCATCGTCATGCTTACGTCACTCTTCACCGGCATGGTGATCTCGCTCGAATCGGCGCAGCAAGCCGTCGCCTACGGCTTCGCCAACGTCGTGGGCGGCGCGGTTGCCTATGGTACCGTCCGCGAGCTCGGGCCGATGCTGACGGCGGTCGTCGTCGCCGGTCGCGTCGGCTCTGCGATCGCCGCCGAGCTCGGTTCGATGGTCGTCACCGAACAGATCGAGGCGCTGCGTTCGATGGGCCTGGAGCCGCCACGTTTTTTGGTCGTGCCACGCTTAACCGCTCTCCTGCTGATGCTGCCCCTGTTAACGATCTTCGCCGACGTGGTTTCGATTCTGGGCGGCGCGTGGATCGCACAGACCTACGCGCACATCCCCTATAGCTCGTTTTTCACCTCGGTGCGCCAGTCGATCAGTTTCACCGATGTCCTCAAGGGCGTCTTCAAGGCGTTCGTCTTCGCTACGATCATCGCGATGGTCGGGGCGTACCAGGGCCTCTCGACGCGCGGCGGCGCCGCCGGCGTCGGGCAGTCGACGACCGGAGCCGTCGTGATCGCGATCATCCTGATTTTTGTCTCGAACTTCATCATGTCGTTTCTGCTCTTCGGTTAGCGGCATATGAGCGAGAACAACGATTCGAAGATCATCGCGCGAATGGAAGACGTTTCGCTGGCATTCGGAGCGAACGTCGTTCTCAAGAATTGCAGCCTGGACATCGTCGAGGGCGCGATTACCTGCATCATCGGACTCTCCGGCGCTGGAAAGTCGACGATTTTGCGCCTCCTCGACGGGCTGATGCTTCCCAACGAGGGGCACGTCTACATCCGCGGCCGCGACATCTGCCACCTTTCCGAGGAGCAACTCAATCGCGTCCGGCAGAAGATCAGTCTTTCTTTTCAGTTTTCAGCTCTGCTCGACAGTCTCACGGTCGGCGAAAACGTTGCGCTTCCACTGCGCGAGCACACGACGATGTCGGAAGCCGAGATCCGACGCACGGCCACAGAAGCCCTCGACAGCGTCGGGCTTTCGCACGTGTACGAAAGTTTACCGAGCGAGCTTTCCGGCGGCATGCTGAAGCGAGCCGGTTTCGCGCGCGCGATCGTTACGCGCCCCGAGCTGGTGCTCTACGACGAACCAACGACCGGCCTCGATCCGATCGTCACCAATTTGATTACCGACACGATCGTGAAACTTCGCCGCAAGCTCAATGGAACGGCGGTCGTGATTTCGCACGACCTTCCGTCGATTTTTGCGATGTCCGATTACGTCGCGATGCTCTTCGAAGGTGCGATTATTGCTTACGATACGGCCGAGCGCATCCGCAACTCGGCGAATCCCATCCTCGTTCAATTTCTCCAGGGCTCGGAGGTTGGGCCGATCCCGATTTAAGGGCGTTACCCCGCCCGCGAGGCTCTTCTTGCCGAAATGAGTAATAGGTAGCTCGTATGACCAGGCAAGCACAAGTTGGCGCGTTCGCGATCGTGGCGTTGCTGTTGCTCTTCGGCATATTCTATGTCGTCACGGATTTCGGAACGCGACACACGGGCTACCGCGTCGGCGTGCATTTTCGGTCGGCGGCAGGGCTGACCCCGGGAGCACTGGTCTACTTCAGCGGCGTCTCCATCGGCTCGGTCGATTCGATCGTGCTCCTGCCCGACAACACGGTCGATGTGATTTTAGCCGTCAATCGTGACGTCGACATTCCGGCCGCCTCGCGCTTTTTGATCACAGCGCCACTGACGGGAACGCCCTCGCTCACGATCGTTCCACCGCGAGAAAAGCCGCCGCTGCCGATCTTACCGCGTCAGGTCTTGCCGATTGCCGATCAGCCAAAAGGCAGTAACACGGCCACCATTGCCGACTTGCTCGAGCAGGGGCAAGGGGAGCTCAAGCGTTTTGACAGCGTGATGGGGCTGATCGAGCAGCGCACCCCAAAGTTGCTAAACACGCTGCAGACCACGCTGAATAACGCGAACGATTTGACCGTATCGAGTAAGGCCGAGCTGGAGCGCCTTAGCAGCGAGTTTCTCGCCCTCGGCTCGAGCTTGCAAGGAAACTTGGGCCAAGCCAGCGCGAACGTGCTCCAGCTGTCATCGACCTTAAACAGCGCGGCCACGATCGATTCCCAAAAAGTCGGCACACTGCTCGATCAGTTTCAATCGACGGCTGCCTCGCTGAATCGCTCGATGACCGCACTGCAGGATTTCGCGACCGATCCTCGCCTCAAGGCGAACATCATGGCGACGACCCAGAACATTGCCGACACGACGCAGACGCTTGCCGCGCTGACGAAAGACCTGCGCACCGTGACCGGCAATCCGCAGACCCAAGCGCAGATGCGCGAGACGATCGCGAATCTCGACGCCGTATTGCAAAAGGCGAACTCCCTGCTCGCCGAGCTGGGCGGCACGAGCAACGTCTACGGCGTCGATGCCGGCGCGACGCCCGCGCCCCTAACGGTACCAAGCGGCTCACCCTATCCAAACGCCTATCCGAACGGCTCTCCGGCGCCGGTGGCTACGCCCCCGGGCATCTCGCCCGAAGCGAAGGCCAAGCTGCAAGGAAAGCTCTCCCAGCTGGCGCGCAATTTAATCGCCATCCAAGTGCGGTTGAGTGGGCTCTCGCCCCAGCACAACCCAGGGTTGAACCCGGTCCTCACGAGCAGTCAAGGTCCGCTTGGCGACATCAATCTCGTCGTGCTGCCGCACGGCAGCACCAGCGTCATGTTCGGGGCGAATGCCATCGGTAACAACACGACGTGGAACGCCGTGCTGCAGAAGAATATGGGCGAGTTTCACATCGCCGGCGGCGTGCTCTATTCGCAAGTCGGCGTCATGGGTCAATACGCTCCGATTCACGGGCTTGGTTTCGAAACGCGCATCTACGATTTGACCTATCCGATGATCGACGTCTACGGCAACCTGCACGTCGCTCCGGGTGCCGAGCTCTTTTTCGGTCAACGCGACATAACACACGCATCGCGGCGCAATACTTTCGGCCTCCAATACCAGTTCTGATGGCTTCGGAATCGGCGCGCCCGCGAATTGGAATCATCGGTGCCGGTGCGATGGGTACGCTCTTTGGCTTCCACCTCGCAGCGGACTGCGATGTGACGATGCTCGACGACAACCCCCAGACCGCTCGCGCGGTGGAACGCGAGGGCCTGCGCGTGAACGACGAGCCGGCACGCAGAGTGCGCGTCGCGCAGCGCGCCCGCGATCTCTACGGCTCGCAGATGCTCTTTCTGTTCGTCAAAGCCGTCGATACGCTGCGTGCTCTGCGAGCCTTCGCCGGGGAGCTCGATCCCGCCGCGCCGGTCATTTCGTTGCAAAACGGCATCGGTAACGAAGACGCGATCAAGACGGCGTTGGGCGGAGCAGTGCCGGTCATGTTGGGGATCACCACCGAGTCGTCCCAGACGGTTGGGCCTGGCCACGTGCGAAGCTCGGAAGAAGGGAACACGATTATCGGCACGACGAGCGCGTCCTCAACGACGGCGCGAACGGTTAGCGAACTGTTGACGCGCAGCGGCCTTCGAGCCTCGGTCGTCTACGATATTCGGCCCCACCTGTGGGGCAAATTGGTCGCCAACGCGGCGGTTAACGCACTCTCAGCGCTGCTGGACTGCGACGCGGGCGAGATTCCTCGCGACCCGAATGCCGCGCGTCTGGCCGAAGCACTCGCCGAAGAAACCGCGGGAGTTGCCGCAGCGCTAAGAATCAACCTTCCGTTCGTGAACCCCTGGCAGTACGTGACCGAGGTTGTGGCACTGGGTGCCGATGCCAAGAGCTCGATGGCCTACGATCTCGAATCCGGTCACCCGAGCGAAATCGACCACATTAACGGAGCGGTCGTGGCGTTTGGACGACGTACCGGAACACCGACGCCTTACAACGACGCAATGGTTCGTCTGATCAAAGCCCGCGAAGCGATGCTCGGACACTCACGGTTGGGGCTGGAGACGCAACAAACGGATCGCGCCGGATGACGTCTCCACGTCAATTCGCTGCGTCGTTCCGCCGTTAACGCTGCCGTCGATCGTTTCAGCTCCCCCGCTCGACGTTCCGCGCAAGCCAAAATCGGTAAAAAGGACGCCCCCGCCGGTGTGAAGGTGCACGCCGAAGGCGGCTTTCGCGCTGATCCGGAGCACGATATCACCGCGGCGCGTCGAAAAACGCAGCGTCCCTGGCCAGGTCGCCGCGCCCATCGTCACGGAAACGTTTCCTTCACCGGTGGCTGCCTGCGCATATCCCGGCAACATCACGTTGACGTTGCCGCGCTCCGCGAGGATGCGCGCGCTTCCGGGGATATCGGTGACGTTGACGTCGCCCTTGCGCGAATCAACGTCGAGGGTCACTCCGTCGGGAACTCGCACGAGCAGCGAACTCAACGGCTGCGGCGCCGTGACAAACACGCCGTGGGGCATCGGTCGCAACCGGGGCGGAGCAGGCGAGCTCTTCGGGAGTGCCGTCGCGGCGATCGTGAACAGGTCGCGCGGCTGGCCCGCGGCCGGCTGATAGGCGTTCACGGTGCCCGAGCCGGCTCTGACCGCGAGCGTCGCTCCCGGCTTGAGAATGCCGACGGTCGTAACGAAGGGCGCTGCGGTGCTGCACGCCGCTAGGATGCAGAGCAGGAGAAGAAGCACTGAGACTCTCACCAGCGGCGCCTTCGATGCCTCAGCATCCGGCTACTTTGCACGCTGCGCGCATGACCACGCGGATGGTTAGGCGACGGCTTCGTCGAATTAGCCTCCAAGACCGGATCCCCCGGGAATAGGAGCATTTTCCCTTGCAAAAATCAGCATTATCGCTGGCGATCTGCGTCGCTGCATCCTGCATAACCGCCTGCAGCAGCGGCGGACTCTCTCCCTCCATGTCGTCGATTCCCGCGGCCAGGGCGCAGATTACGCAGCCGCAGTCTGGCCCCTCACCAATCGAGCACATCGTTCTCATCGTCCAGGAGAATCGCACCTTCAACAACCTCTTTGCCACGTTCCCGGGCGCAACCGGTGCGACGAAGGCAGAGAAAAAAATCAGCGGCCGTGACGAATCGATCACGTTGAAAGAAACGGGCCTGGGCGGCCAAAGAAACTTCAACCACAATTACAGCGGCTGGCTCACCGCGTACGACAACGGCCGGATGGACGCGTTCAATTTGGTCCGGTTCCCCAGCAGCGGCAAGACGGAAGGGGCCGGTCCTTACGAATACGTCAACCCGAGTTCAGTCGCGCCATACTGGCAGATGGCCGAACAGTGGGGTCTCGCAAACGCCATGTTCACGACGCAAGGTAGCGCGAGCTTCCCCGCTCACCAGGATCTGATTCGCGGGGGCACCGCGATTGATTCGAGCGATAGTTTGATCGATAACCCGCCGTACGGCAAGGCGTGGGGTTGCGATTCCGCGCCCGGCACAAAGACGTCGCTGATCAGCACCTATCTGCAAGTCAACCGGAACGGACCGTTCCCGTGCACTCAGGACTTTCCGGGATCCGGCACGAGTTACAAGACGTTGCGCGACCTGCTCGACGCGGCTTCGGTCTCGTGGAAATACTACACCCCCGAAATCGGAGTGAACGGCTCGATTTGGGACGCATTCGACGTGATTTCGCCGGTTCGCTTCGGTGCTGAGTGGGGCACCAACGTCAACTGGCCGGAAACCAATATCTTTAACGACATTTCGAACGGCCAACTCGCGAACGTTTCCTGGGTCATACCCGACGGCGCAAACTCGGATCATCCCAATCGCGGTACCGACACCGGTCCGTCGTGGGTTGCAAGCGTCGTCAACGCGGTCGGACAGAGCCAATATTGGAACTCGACCGCCGTCATCGTCGTTTGGGACGACTGGGGCGGCTTCTACGATCCGGTCGCGCCGCCGCTGCCGCGCGACGATCAGGGGGGCCCCGGGTTCCGCGTTCCGATGATCGTCGTCTCACCCTATGCGCGGACCGGCAGCGGCAGCCAAGGCGGTTACATCTCCAACACCGTCTACGGGTTCGGCAGCATCGTCCGGTTCGTTGAAGATACGTTCAATCTCGGACGCCTCGGCACGACCGACGGCACCTCCAACAGCATGGACGACATGTTCAACTTCTATCAATCCCCGCGTCAGTTCCAATCGATCGGTTCGAAGTATTCGCGTTCGTACTTCATACACCAGAAGCCCTCGGGACTTCCGGTCGACACGGAATGACAAGGTCTGGCGTCGCCGGCGCGATCGCCCTGCTATCGCTGCTGCTTGCAGCTTGCGAACAAGGCCCGATAACGCCGGCGGCACCGATTGCGGCCGCTGCAACCGGTAGTTCGGCCGATCGCACTAGCGCGCGGTGGATTCCGGCGCCCGACGCGTCGTATCAGATCCAGTACGACGGCCGGCTGGACTTGAAGGATCCGGCCGATATCTACGATCTCGACATGTTCGATACACCGCCGAAGATCGTCGCGAAGCTGCACGCGATGAAGCGGCGCGTCATGTGCTACGTCGACGTCGGCACGTGGGAGAACTGGCGCCCTGACGCCAAAGACTTCCCCAAGAGCGTTCTTGGCCACTCCGACGGACACTGGAAAGGCGAACGCTGGCTCGACATTCGCCAGACCGCGATTCTCGAGCCGATCATGGCTCGCCGGCTGGACCTTTGTAAGAAGAAGGGCTTCGACGGCGTCGATCCCGACAATCTTGACGGCTACCAGAACCGGACCGGTTTCCCACTCACCTATAGCCAGCAGCTTACCTACGATACGTGGGTTGCCAAAGCTGCGCACGACCGCGGGCTAACGGCCGACCAAAAAGGCGACAACAGCCAAGTCAAGGACCTCGTGAAAGTCTTCGACTTCGCCGTCGTTGAGCAGTGCTTCGCTCAGGGCTGGTGTAACCAGTTCGCGGTCTACACCAAGACCAACCGGCTCGTCGTTGACGTCGAATACTTTCATAACCGCACCCGTTTTCTCGATAAGACCTGTCCTGAAACGGCGAAGTACGACGAAACCGCGATCCTCAAGAGGCTGGAACTAACGGCCTGGATCCTAACCTGCCCACACAACTAAAACGGTAGGCTCGCCCGTGGCGTCATCAGCTTGACGTAGACGAGCACAAACCGCGGCGACCGCGATGCTAAAAAAGCTCCGCCTCACGGCGCGGATCGTCACCGGTAGTGCTCGTTAGTCTCTCTCGGTAGCAAGACGCCGTTTGGGGCGCCAAAGTACGCGGTAGAAACCCGACACGCGATCCGGCTTACGCATAGAACAGGAGCTATTCGATGCACAAACCATGGTCGTTTTTTTTGCTTGTCGTCGTGGCGGGGAGCCTGACCGCGTGCGGTGCGTCATCGTCTTCGGCGGTAACGCCGATGGCGCGGATTCGTCGTCCTCCGCTCGCGCGACGGGACTCCGGCAGCACGCCGATTCATCATATCGTCGTGGTCATTCAGGAGAACCGTACCTTCAATGATTTTTTCGCAACGTTTCCCGGCGCAACCGGCGCGACTTCTGGTTACGAACTGATCGACGGCGCGAGGCAGCCGATTGATCTCAAGGAGGTCTCGCTGGTCGGGCAGCCCGCCTTGAATCATTCTTACAGTGGTTTCACCGCAGCCTGCAACTATAGCTACTCGTCGGGTTGCCAGATGGACGGCTTCAATCTGATCAAGTATCCGAAGAATCCGCGCCTAGAGAAGACGGCGCCGTACGAATACGTCGATCCTGCCGATATCGCGCCATATTGGAGTATGGCCGAGCAGTACGGACTGGCTAATGCAATGTTCACGACCCAAGGGAGCAACAGCTTCACGGGACACCAGGATCTGATTCGCGGCGCAACGTTTATCGATCCCAACGACAGTATGATCGACAACCCGGGCGTCGGCGGCGCCTGGGGATGCGACTCCCAAGCCAACACCCGGACGTCACTAATCACGACGCAACTCAAATTCGAAGAGAATGCCGGGCCGTTCCCATGCACTCGCGATTTTCCGGAATATGGTGGCTATAGTTACAAAACGCTGCGCGACTTGCTCGATGCCAAACATGTCTCCTGGAGATACTACACGCCGCAAATCCCAGACTCAGGCGCGATTTGGAACGCCTTCGACGTTATTTCGCCGGTGCGCTACGGCCCTGAATGGGGCACGAACGTGACTTGGCCGGAGACCAACGTCTTCAAGGACATCGCGAGCGGTACGCTTCCGGCGGTCTCGTGGGTGATCCCCGACGGACGTAACTCGGACCATCCCAACGGCGGACAGGACGATGGGCCGTCCTGGGTTGCCAGCGTCGTCGACGCGATCGGCGAAAGCGACTATTGGAACTCGACGGCAATCATCGTTGTCTGGGACGACTGGGGCGGCTTTTACGATCCCGTTCCGCCCCCGTTTCCCCGCGACGACCAAGGCGGCCCAGGCTTCCGCGTTCCGATGCTGTTGATCTCTCCTTACGCGAAGATCGGATCCGGCAGCCAAGGCGGTTATATTTCAAACACCGTTTACTACTTCGGCAGCATCCTACGATTCAGCGAAGACACGTTCGACCTCGGACGTCTCGGGACGACCGACAGCACGTCAAACAGTATCGGCGACATGTTCGACTTCAACCAATCCCCGCGGCCGTTCCATGAATTCCGCTCAAAGTTCTCGCGCTCGTTCTTTCTCCATCAAAAGCCCTCAGGAATCCCAGTAGACACAGACTAGACATGCTCAGGCCAGGTAGGAGTGCCGCCCAAACCAAGCTTTTGTCGCATTCGTGCCCCCCGGCCACGTAGGAGCTCCGCCCGCCCCGAGCTTTTGTCGCATTCGTGCCCAAGGCCAGACAGGGGCTCGGCGAGTTCCGCACGAATGCGACAAAAGATTTATTATGTCGTATTCAGGTGGTAGGAAGAAGCCCAGCCCAGGCGGGGCGCCCGACCCCGATCCGCTCGTCCGTGACCTGCGGGGCTACCTGCTGACCGAGCGCAAACGCAGTCCATTGACGGTCGCCGCCTACGAGCGGGATCTGATGGAGTTCACGGCGTTTTTGCGGGACACGGAAGCCTCGGTATCGCTGCAGGCCGTGAAGCCGACGCAGATTCGACGGTATATCGCGCACTTATTCGATCGGCGCGGCTGCGACAGCCGAACCGTCTGCCGGAAGCTGTCGTCGATCCGTGCGCTCTATCGCTTTCTCAAGATCACGGGCATCCTCGAGAACGATCCCGCCGCGGCCATTCCCGGCCCGTCGATTGCAAAAAAGCGTCCGGCGCCGCTCAAAGTCGACGAGGTCATGAAACTGCTGCGGACCTCGCTTGCCGGCCGGACGGATGCCGCCCAGCGGCGCGACAACGCCATCATGGAGCTTTTCTACGCCAGCGGGATGCGCCGGGCCGAGCTCGCCGGCGTACGGCTCGCCGACGTCGATCTCGCCGAGCGTACGATTCGCGTAACGGGAAAGGGCAACAAGGAGCGTTTGGTCGTGATCAACCGAGCGGCCGCAGAAGCCATTGAAGCCTACCTACGAGTTCGGCCGCGCAGCGCCGATCCGGCGCTCTTCTTGGGCCGCGGCGGCAAGGCGCTTACGCCGAAACACGTTTGGCGAATCTTCCGCGACATCTATCGCGTCAGCGGAATTCAGAAGCACGCAAGCCCGCACACCCTGCGCCACTCGTTCGCAACGCACCTTGTCGAGAACGGCGTGGACCTTGAGACCGTCCGCGAGCTGCTCGGGCACGAAAGTCTGGCGACGACCGGCGTCTATCTGCAGTTGGCGATGGGACATAAGCGACGCGCCTACGACGAGGCGCATCCGCGTGACCGCATGCCCGACCACTGATCCGCTGCGCTATTTAACGGCGATTCCGATTGTGTGCGGCCGGACGGACATCCTGACGATCGGGTGACCCGTGGTGCGTCCGCCCAGGCCGGCCGTTCGCAACGTATCCATCTCTCCGGGAGTTGGCGACGCTTCAGTAACTCCCGGCGTAAGGCCCTGCTGCCAGGCGGTGCACGCCGTGAGAATAAGGGTGGACGCGATAACGCAGATTAAAGGCTTGGTTCCCATGTTTGGCTCCTTTTTGGTGACGGGAGGGCGCTCGAGGCGCCCCAGCGGCTGCAGCATAGCGTCTCCGCCGTCCAGCCGGCGTCCAAGAGCTTGCGGCGGCTAATCCTCGATCCAGTCGCGGGTCAAATAGAGCCAGAACGCGAGACCGGCATACGCACCGTAGCGCGCGAATGCGCGCCGGATCGTCGAGTCTTTCGCGCGTTTTTTGCCCGCCAGGCGCAGGTATTTCGGACGTGTCCAGGAGTCGAAGATCAGCTGCCGATGGCGCCCGAGAAGCTGCATGACGTGCGCGGCGCCGTACGGTCCGATGCCGGGCAGCGCGAGGAGCCGCTGCTCGACGTCATCATCGCCGTATCGATCGCTGCGCAGCGATTCCAGGTCGAGTTCACCCCGCGCAACGTCCGTGGCGATCGCTCGTACGTAGGCACCACGATAGCCCATGCGTGCTACCTCTCGGAACCACGACTCCGGCGTCGCCGCAAGCCGCTCCGCCTCGGGAAACGCGCCCTCGCCGAGATCGGCCAAAGCCTGGGTCATTCGAATCGTTCCCGACCACGCGCAGTTCGTCGTGCAGATCGTCTTGATCACGTCTTCAAAGACGGTCGGGCTGGCGAGGATTCGGCCGGCGCCGGCGGCGGCCCAGCCGAACGTTTCGTCGCCGGCGATCTGCGCGTAGAATGGCGAAAGATTGTCGTCGAAACGGAACATTCGCGCGACTGCTGCTCGCGCCACCTCCGCGTCGTCTTGGCGGAGCCGCACGTTGGTTTCGACGATGAGTTTACCGTCACGCTCGCGCATCGAAAGCACGACGACACGTTTGCCGATGCGCAACGCGCGGCGATAGACCAGCGGCGGCTCTTGTATTTGCGCCGGCGCAAGGCGCGCGCAACCGTGCGAGTGAACGGTTCGCGCGAACGAGATCGGCTCGCCGCCCGCGCCGCGCAGCGGCAGCTCGCAGACGATCGCCACCGACGCGGCTAGGCTACGTAGGAAATGTTCACGGCGACGCCGGCAGCCGCGGCGCGCATGAGCACGCCATAGACTTCGTCGAGCTCGCTTTCAATCGCAGAAATCTCACGTGCGCTCACGCGGAAGCGAGCGGCATGCGTCCAGAGCAGGCTGCGAGCTCGTTCGAGTGCGCTGTGCAACCGCTCGGGGGTTGCCTCCAAGACCGGCCAGTCCAGCTCGCCTTGAGCCGGCACGACCCGCCAGCCAGGACCCGAAACGAACGCCACTTCTTCTTCCGCACCGAGCGCATGGGGCACCGCCGCCAGGACGTCGACAGCCTCTTGGTCGGCCAGCGACAAGGACAAGCCGAGCTCGCCCAGGCGGAGGATATAGCGGAAAAACGAGGCGCTCCCGACGGTGTACGCGCCAGCAACCGAGGCTACGTTGACGTGCACCAGTTCGAGGTCCGGTCGGTCGCTGCGAGAGTCGCTCATGAGTCAGGAAGCCTAGTTCGCGGGAATCAGCCCGGAATCAGCCCGAGTTCTTTGACCGCGTCCCGTTCTTTACGAAGTTCCTCCAGCGTAGCCTCGATCTTGGTGCGGCCGAAATCATCATGGGCGAGCCCTTCGACGATCCGTGAGACGCCGTTTTCGGTGCGCGACGGGAACGAGAAGACCAGGCCCGGATCGACGCCGTACTCGCCGTGCGAGGAGCGCCCAACGGAGTAATATTCACCCGCCGGCGTATCGTGAGTGAGGTTGTAGACGCCGACGATCGCGGCATTGGCGGCCGACGCTGCCGAAGAGGCACCGCGCTGTTTGATCACTTCCGCGCCCCGGTTTTGTACGGTCGGAATGAAGTTACTCTCGAGCCATTCTCGATCCGCGACGACATCGTACGCGGGACGTCCACCAATCTTCGCGTGGATAAAGTCGGGATATTGCGTCGTCGAATGGTTACCCCAGATCGCCATCTGCGCGATCTCGGTGACGTCGATGCCCGCCTTACGCGCAAGCTGCGCGCGCGCCCGTAACTCGTCGAGCGTCGTCATCGCAAAGAACCGGTCGGTGGGAATTCTCGGTGCGTTATTCATCGCGATCAGGCAGTTCGTGTTCGCGGGGTTCCCGACGACGAAGACCTGCACGTCGGCGGCGGCGTTCGCGTTGAGCGCTTGGCCCTGCTCGGTGAAGATCGCGCCGTTCACGCGAAGGAGATCGGAACGTTCCATGCCGGCCTTGCGAGGAACCGCACCGACCAGGATCGCCCAGTTCACGTCGCGCATCGCCTCGCCGGCATCCGAGCCGTAGCGAACGTTCTTGAGCAGCGGAAACGCGCAATCTTCCAACTCCATGGCGACGCCGCCGAGGGCTCCGAGCGCCTGCTCGAGCTCCAGCAACTGAAGTTCCAGCTCGGTGTCGGGTCCAAACATTTGACCTGACGCCATGCGAAAAATCAGCGCGTAGCCGATTTGCCCGGCCGCCCCGGTCACCGCCACCTTAATTCGTTTCTTCACGCATCCTCCCCAACAGCTAATTTGCAGCGTACGTTTCGGCAGGAGAGCTAAAGCTCGTTCAACACGAACCTGCCATATCGATGAGCGAGCACGCGGTGACAGGCTTCAGTGGAACCGACCAGCCCCGTGCATCCATCTACGACACCTGCATTCGTTGCGGCCTCTGCCTGCCGTCGTGCCCGACGTATCTCGAAACTATGACAGAAACCTCGGGACCCCGCGGCCGGATTAGTCTGATCAAGGCCGTCGGCGAGGAGCGGCTCGACCTCAACAGCCCCGGCTTCGTCGGGCAGATGTGGGAGTGTCTGGATTGCCGCGCGTGCGAGGCGGTCTGCCCTTCGGGCGTGCAGTACGGACAGCTCGTTGAAACGGCCCGCGCTCAAATTCGCCGCGCACAGGCTACCAATGAGTCCGGCGCCGTGCGCGCGGTTCGGCGGCTGCTCTTGCAGCGGCTCTTCGGCCGGCTCGATCTGATGTGCCTGGCCGCAACCTTCCTTCGATTCGCACAGCAGACGCGGCTGACGTCGCTCGCAGCACTCGTGGGACTCGGGCGAATCGCGAACCTCGCACCCCGAGTTCGCGGCGCATTCTTCGTTCCCAACGACCAGCGTTTCGAAGCGGCCGCTCCGCAAGGGCTCGCATTCCTGCACGCCGGCTGCATCATGGCTGTCGCTTTCGGCAACGTCCATCGCGCAACGGTACGCATGCTGCGTCGTGCCGGGCTTTCGGTCGTCGTCCCCAGCACGCAGGGTTGCTGCGGTGCCATCGCCGTTCACGCGGGTGAGATGGATCTCGCACGCGAGTTTGCCAAGCGTAATATCGTCGCGTTCGAACGCAGCGGCGCCGACGTTTACATCGTCAACGCGGCGGGCTGCGGAAGCGCGCTCAAAGAGTACGGCGACCTTTTTGCCGACGACCCTTCCTGGGCGCAGCGCGCGGCGAGTTTCTCGGGGCGCGTTCGCGATGTCGTCGAGGTACTCGACGCGATGGACTTCGGAACCGCGAGACGCGCGATCGACGCAACGGTCACTTATCAAGAACCTTGTCATCTCGCGCACGCGCAGCGAGTAGCGGGAGCCCCGCGCCGGCTGCTCGCGCGCATCCCCGGCCTCCGCCTCATCGAGATGCGGGAAAGCGCGGTCTGCTGCGGCAGCGCGGGAATTTACAGCCTCACGCAGCCGGAAATGTCGGCGCGTCTTGCACGGCGGAAAGTAGAAGCGATCCGGCAAACCGGCGCGGAGATCGTCGCAACCGCGAATCCCGGCTGTGCGTCGCAAGTCGAGGCGGGATTACGCGACGTTCGTTATCAGGCCTCGGTAAAGCACATCGTCGAACTTCTCGACGACGCGTATCGTTAGAGCGTCGAGGAGACCCGCTCGTGATCGCTGCGTGCGTCTTCCAATGAGTGATACACCGCGAAGACCGTGATCAAACCGGTGATGTTCAGCAAACGCGCGATGGGACCGTCGCTGATGACGACCCGGAACGAACCGCCGCGC
>Ga0070764_10000261_pt1 | contig 19591 bp, 18 predicted proteins | sample HubBroMetageWRM4_FD_67287 | JGI IMG/M metagenome (GOLD analysis project Ga0070764, IMG submission 67287) | Warmed soil microbial communities from the Hubbard Brook experimental Forest, New Hampshire - Hubbard Brook CCASE Soil Metagenome WRM 4 | ecosystem: Environmental > Terrestrial > Soil >... | reverse complement strand
GCGTGAATTGGTTCGTCCTCGACGACGGCTTCCAACATCTGCAACTAGCCCGCGACGTTGACATCGTCCTCATCGACGCAACCAATCCTTTCAGTGGCGGCCGCCTCCTGCCCGCCGGACACCTCCGCGAACCGCGGTCCGCCCTAGCCCGCGCCGACATCATCGTAATCACGCGCAGCACACACGCCCCAGCCATCGAATCCGCCATCCGCCGCGATTCCGCAGTCCCGATTTTCTATGCGCGCGCCAGGCTCGACGCCATCCACAGCGTCACCGAAGGCCAAATCGCTGGTACCGTCGCTCCGGAAGCGCTACCCAAAGTATTCGCATTCTGCGGCATCGGCAACCCCGGCGCCTTCGTCACGGACCTGCGCGCCTGGGGCCTAGAGGTCGTCGGCCACAAATTTTTCCCCGATCACCACCGCTACACCGACGAGGACGACCAGGAAATTCTCCAACTGGCAAGCGAAGCAGGCGCGAGCGGCCTGATCTGCACCGAGAAAGACTTGTACAATCTCCACTCAATCTATTCTGGAAAATTGCGGACGTACTACTGCTCGATCTCCATGCAAATAGACAACCCCGACAATTTTTGGCGCACAGTGATAGCGGTTGCCGAAAAGCACGCTCGATCCACGTGAATCGAGAATCGGTCGCGCGCGAAAACGCGATTGCCGAGTTGGCGAGAGGGACGGACGGTGCACATCGTGACTTTGAACTTGCGAGAGAGGAAATTGCCATCATGAACATCGGACTTGAATTTCAGGAAATCTGGAACGACGCAGACATGATTGAGGTCCGAGTCTCCGCGTGGAATGGAACTTTTGGCGGCGCGACTCGCGTGTACGTAGGAAGCGGCCGACTGGACGAAGCAGCCGCAACGCTGCACGGCTTTCCAGACAATCCTTCAGATAGCCGAGAACTCAAGTTTGCAGGTGTTGGCGTGGGCGGCGCTCCCGGTGGCATAGGCTTGCGGTTTTACTGTATTGGCGGCGCCGCACATGCTTGGTTGGAGGCAAGAATTGAGTCCGTCTGTGATTTAGCGGCTCCTCCACAGTCCGTGGTTCTTTCGCTGCCCATTGAACCCGCTGCGGTCGACCTATTTGTGGATCAGCTTCACAGCGTAGGAGCTAGCGGGTTTGGCATTGCGCGGTTGAATGGCGTTGTCCGATTGTAACAGTCCGTGTTCCGATTGCTGCGCTCTGCGAGCCTGTGATACGTTTCGACGCGGCGCTCAACCGAAAACACGAAGTCATCAAGGAGCTTGGTTGACCAAAGCACGCAAGCAGCGCAAAGTTTCCGCGCCACCCGAAGCATCCTCGGGCGCCACCACGAAAACAGACGCCAGCGTGGACCTAACCCGCCTGCTCGACCTCGTCGCCAGCCTCCACCGCCAAACCATCGGCGTAGTAGGCGATTTCGTTCTCGACGAATTTGTCTCCGGTGAAATTTCCCGTGTCTCCCGCGAAGCCCCAGTCCTCATCCTTCGCCATCGCCGCACCGAATCCTACCCAGGCGGCGCAGCCAACGCCGTCTTCAACCTCGCCGACCTCGGCGCCCGCGTCCTGCCTGTCGGCGTAGTCGGCGACGACGACGCCGGCCATCAGCTCCTCAATCATTTCCGCCGCAAACGCATCGACGTCTCCGGCATCCTTCGCGCGCGCGATTGGGTCACCCCCACCAAGACCCGTTACCTGGCAGGATGGACCCACACCACCGAGCAACAAGTCCTCCGAGTGGACCGCGAGCCGAACGCAAAACTTTCCGCGCGCACAGAAAGCGCAATCGCAAGCAAAGCCCGCCAAATCGCAAAACGCGCGGGCGCCGTCCTAGTCTCCGACTACGGCTTCGGCGCCGCTTCCCCCGCACTAATAAAAAAACTAAACGCCAAGCTCCTGACTCTCGACTCGCGCTACCGCCTGCTCGAATTTCGCGACGCCGGAATCACCGCCGCAACTCCCAACGAGCCAGAAGTCGAAGCCGCCTACCACGCCCGCGTCGGCACCGACATTCACAAACTCGAAGATTTCGGCCAACGCGCCCTCCGCGCTCTGAATCTCCAAGCCCTGGTAATCACGCGCGGCAAAGACGGCATGGCCCTCTTCGAACGCAGCCGCGTCCCGCGCAATATTCCGATCTACGGCTCCGACGCTCCCGTGGACGTCACCGGCGCGGGCGACACAGTAATCGCTGCCTTCACGCTCGCCCTAGCTTCCGGCGCGTCATATCTCGAAGCCGCGCATCTAGCAAATTATGCAGGCGGAATCGTAGTCATGAAGCGCCGCACCGCCACAGTAACCAGCGCCGAACTAACAGCCGCTCTGCGCCAGGACGCCACCACCATTGCGCAGCACCGCTGAAACCAGCATGGACACCCGCGAAAAAATTGTTTCACGCCAAGGCCTCACCGGCATTCTCGAAGAACATCGCCGCGCCAGCCGCAAAATAGTATTCGCCAACGGCGTCTTCGATCTTCTCCACGTAGGCCACGTCCGCTACCTCGAAGCCGCCCGCGCCGAAGGCGATCTTCTCGTAGTCGGGATCAACTCCGATTCCAGCACCATAAAATTGAAAGGCCCCGGGCGCCCCATTCTCACCGAACGTGCCCGCGCCACTTTGGTCGCAGCATTAAAATGCGTAAGCTACGTCGTAATCTTCGACGATCTCGACGTGAACTCACTTCTCAAAGAACTTCAACCAGACGTCCATGCCAAAGGCACGGACTATACCGCAGACACCGTCCCGGAACGCGAACTAGCAGCCCTGCTCGGCATCCGCGTAGCCATCGTCGGCGATCCCAAGCAACATTCCACGCGCGATTTGCTCGCGCGCCTGCGTCACGACGGCAATGCTTGACGCGCGCTTCCTCTTCGTCCGCCTAGGCTCGCTCGGCGACGTAATCCACGCCTTGCCCGCCGCCTCGGCGCTACGCGATGCCTTTCCCCAAGCCCGGATCGACTGGCTCATCGAACCAAAGTGGCGTCGCCTGCTCGAAGGCAACCCGGATCTCACCGAAATAATCTCGCTCGAAAAGAAAAACGCCGGCGGGCTTATCACCACGGTACGAAAGTTGCGTGCCGCGCACTACACCTGCGCCATAGACTTTCAAGGCCTGTACAAATCCGCGCTCCCAGTCTTCGCGTCCGGCGCGCCCCGCCGCATCGGTTTCGCAAGCACCTACGCTCGCGAAGGTTTCGCATCCATGCTTTACACCGATAAAATCAATCCTCGCGGCGCACATAAAGTCGACCACAATCTCACCCTCGCCGAAGCAGCGGGCGCGCGCACTTCCTCTCCGCGATTTCCTTTGACCCTGCGCCCGGAAGATGAGAAACAAGTCACGCACGAACTCGCCCGCTACAACATCGGAGATTTCTACGTGTTGAATCCCGGCGGCGGCTGGCGCTCGAAATGTTGGCCGCCTGAACGCTACGGCGAACTGCATCACCGTCTCGCCGTACAACACGGCTGGCGCGCAATAATCAGCTTTGGTCCTGGAGAAGAAAGCTTGGCGCAAGAACTCGTCAGCGCAGCAGGAACTCCCGCGCCCGTTGCCGTTCCGCTGGGGCTGGGTCCGCTGATCGCGCTGCTGCACCGCGCGAAATTCGTCGTCTCGGCAGACACGGGTCCTTTGCATCTCGCGTCCGCGTTAGGCACGCCAGTCGTAGGCCTCTACGGACCCACCGACCCCGCGCGCAACGGCCCATATAGCTCCCCACAGCAAACCCAAAGCATCGTCATCCGCAATCCCAGCAAAAGCGAAACGACTTACCGCCGCGGCGCGTCCTATGCTTCGCCCATGCTTTCGATCACCGTTGACCAAGTCGCCGACGCCGTTGCACGTCTTATCAGCAGCGCGAAATCGTGAGGCCCCGCGAGTGATAACCTTTTCATGACTGAAATGCTAGCGGCCCAACCCCGGAAATTCTGGATGCGCTGGCGCGTGCGCATCGGCTACCCTGTCGCGCTGTTGTACTTGCTTCTTGCGCATCCCACGCACCACTGGATCGCCATGGGCGCGGCCGTCGCCGGTTTCGGCATCCTCATCCGCGCGATTGCCGCAGGACACCTGAGCAAAGATCGCGAACTAGCCACTTCTGGTCCCTACGCCCGCACGCGCAATCCACTTTATTTGGGCAGCGCATTTCTAGCCGCAGGATTCGCCATCGCCGGACATTCCTGGTGGGCTGGCAGTCTCATCGTAATTTATTTCGTGGTGTTTTATTACGCCGTCATGCGCAACGAAGAAGAAGACCTGCACGCCCGCTTCGGCACGGTCTTCGACGAATATGCTGCGAAGGTCCCATTATTCCTGCCAGATTTCTTCGGCTCCGGCTACATGCAGCCGCACGAAACCAAATCCGCCGAAGCATTCTCGTGGGAACTCTACCGCCGCAACCGCGAATACAAAGCCCTCATCGGCACCATTGCCGCCCTGGCAGTAGTCTGGCTCCGCATGTGGCTGCTGCGCCGCTACGGCTATTAATTAACTGGAACGGGAACTGCGCACCAAGTGGCGGGCTCTACTGCAACCGATAAACCGCGTGCATAACGCGCTGAAATTGCGGCCGGTAAATCAGATCAAACGCCCGCTCTTTCCCGGGAAACATATCCAACGCAATCTTCCGCGTCTCCGCTACCATCTGCGCCGCATCCTCGGGCGACAAATCTCCACCCGCAATCGTTTCCAGCGTAATATGCACCAGGATGCGCAGCCTGCGAATGCGGCGGCTCTCTTCGTCAATCTCTTGCTGCGTGGGCTGAACCGAGGGGTCGTCCATAATTGACCGTGGCTACCGAAAACTAGTATGGACCCAAGACCCGGAGGCGCACAATAGTACTGTCGCACTGTTTTTGAGGAGCCCAAGCATGGCCGAGGAATACTCCAACGAAAAGGTAGTCATCGCCCACGTCGCTGAAAACGCCACCGAAGCGCTGGTAATTCGCGGCCTGCTGCAAAGCGCCGGCATCCAGTCCCCAGGCTCGGTCTCCACCGATCCGTTTCCGATACCGGAGAATCCCGAAGGCCCCCACAACGTCGAAATCTTCGTACTCGAATCCCAAGCCGATGAAGCCCGCAAAATCATCGCCGAATATCAATCCGCCAACAACGTGTCGCTAGAAGATTCCGACGAACCTGCCGATTCCAACACCTAGAGTTCCTCGATCTCTGCTGACTTCCCGGGCGGTCGCCTGCATATCATCCGCGAGTTCGTGCCGAGGAAATTGCTCGGCGGTTCGTCGCCTCCCGCTTCACTGCGGGTGTGCCTCCACGAAAGTGTGCACCACCAACTCATGACCATCCGTCACGGTCGTCACCGCCCCATCCCTATCCATTCGCAAAAATCTCACGCCTGCCTGGGCATAACGTTCCACAACGCTGTCCACCGGATGCCCGAACTGGTTGCCCTCGCCCACGGAAACCACCGCCACCCGCGGCGCCACTGCCCCCACAAACGGATCGGTCGAAGAAGTCTTGCTCCCATGATGCGGGACCTTCCGAAAATTCGCGGCCAGCGGCGCGTGTTCGTCCACCAATTCATTCTCCACCACGGACGTCGAGAGGTGATAGAGGAGCCGGCGAGGCGCCAGCGCCACAGAGGCAACGTCAACTGCGCCTACGTAACCGCACGACGGTCTCCATGTGGAACGTCTGAGGGAACAGATCAAATAAATGTACTTCTGTGCAGTCGTAACCCGCCTTCACAAATAACGCCAGATCGCGCGCCAGCGTGGGCGGTTCGCACGAAACGTAGGTGATCCGTTCGGGCCGCAGCTTGTCTAGCCGCTGGACCGATTCGGGCGTCATCCCGGCCCGAGGGGGATCAAGCACCACTAATTCCGGATGCTCCTTGTTGCGTTTCAAAAATTGCTCAACTTCCGCCGAACGCACTTCGATGGATCCTTGTCCGCGCATGTTCGTCTCCAAATCGCGCGCCGCCGCCGGATTCGATTCCACCGCCAGAACCCGCGCGAATCGCTTCGCCAGCGGAATCGAAAATAATCCCACGCCGGCAAACAGATCCATCGCCAAGCGCCCACCCTCTTCGCGCTCGACAACTTCCCGCGCTAGTTCCTCCACCAAAAACCGGTTCACCTGGAAAAATGAAAAATGCCCCACGCGATACGAAATTCCCCCTGCCACATATTCCGCAAATCCGGGCCCGTACAATTCCATGCGATCGTGGCTTGGATCATGAAACAGCAAGCTCGCAATCTCCGGCACCACGCTTCGAAAAGTCTCAGCATGCTCCGCCGCCCGCGAAGGGAATCCGGCAAACGTCGCCGTTAGCAACACCTTCGTGTCCGCCGCATCGACGAACGCCTCAATTTCCCGCAAACCGCGCGGCAAAGCACCCGCGGCAAGGGCCGTGCGCAACGAAAGAAGCGTCTTCAGCAGTAGCGGCGAAATTATCGAGCAATCCTCCACGGCGCACAGCGCCGTGGAATTGGCGCGAAAATATCCAATGCCCAGCTTCGCCCCTCCGTTCGCACCGATTTCTGGCGTCGCCTCGTCGCCCGAATTTTCCAGCGGCCGCACCTTCCACTGCGCGCGATTGCGATAAGCCCACGGCGGCGATCCATGCGCCGTGATTTCCCCGGCCCACTCAATCTTGCCGATCCGCCGCAAAGTTTCGCGTAAAATCTCAGCTTTGAATTGCAGCTGCGCCTCATAAGGAATGTGCTGGTAATCGCACCCGCCACAAATTCCGAAATGCGGGCAGCGCGCTGCCACACGTTCCGGCGCGGCCTGCAAAATCTGTTCCACCCGCCCGCGCACAAATTTCTTCTTCTGCTCGACGGTCTCCACGGCTACCCGCTCCGTCGGCAGCACGAAGGGCACAAAAACAGTGGACCCATCGTGATGAGCCAACCCCTCGCCACCATAAATCAGTTTTTCAATCGTAATGTCCAAACGAGATCACCTCTTGATTGTTTCGCCGTAAGCTCGGAGGGCTAGAAATCGTCGCTTCGCAAAACTTATTACGTCAAATAAAAGAGACTGAGTCGCGGCACTTCAAAATGTTCGAACAACCGCTTCTGCGTGTATTGCCGCTCCAACTGCAGCAATTGCTCCGCAGACATCTTACGCCGGTAAGGCGCCAGCGACCGGTCCATTTCGCGCCGGATCGCGAGCAAGGCTTCTTCGTCCGCATCCGCGGCGAGCGCCGCTGACAATTTTTCCTCCAACACCGTCATGCGCCGCTCGAAATCCTCCAAATCAAAGGCTCCCGGCACATCGAGCAATGGCAAAGCGTCATCGAGCTTCTGCGCGGTGTCATCAAATCTCGCCGCCAATCCAACAGCCGAAGACGCGGCGCCCGCTTTCGCGCGCAACTTCCCAGCAGCCGCTCGCAAACGCGCCGCATTCCGCTCCAAATATTTCCGCAACTCTTCGCGCGAAAATGGTTCCTCCGTCGCGCGCGCTGACTTCACTTGCGGCCCCGTGCCCGCAGCCGCCTCCGCCGCTTCCGCCGCTGCATCCAAAACCGCGTCCACGCAATACGCCAAACTTTTCAGCTGCCGTCCGCCCGCCGCACGCCGCGAGCGCGCCCAACTTTCAAACGCCCGGTCAATCCCCTTGAGCACCGCCCCAATCGGAATCCCTGCCTTCTGCCAAGTTTCCAATATCGCCCAGTCCAATGGCGAAACCAGCAGATGCGCCCCGCGCTTCCGCCAAAAATACTCCTCGATCTCCGTAAAATAATTGAAGTAGTTAAACGATTCCATGAGTGGGGGCAAAACCAAGATCCCGTGGATGCCGATTCTGTGACCGGCGCCAATATTCTTCGCGCCGCCGTTTTCAAGACTGTCTTGAAAGATTACGTTCGTCGCGCCGCGGGTGTTTTCCTCTGCGCGGCTTCCTGATTCCGATCCCAAATAATCCGTAAACCTTCCAAAGTTAGAAATTCATCCACGGTCTCAATATGCCGCGATGCTCCGCCGATCAACGCCGCTTGGCCCCCGGTCGCCACGACCTTCGTCTTCGCTCCCATCACCGCCTTCATCCGATCCAAAATTCCGTCCACCATATCCGTGTACCCGTAAAAAAGCCCCGCCTGCATCGAAGCGGCCGTATTCGTCCCGATGATTTTCCCCGGATCCTTAATCTCCACGCGAAATAATCGCGCCGCACGCGCAAAAAGCGCATCCGCCGAAATACCGATCCCCGGCGCGAGCACTCCGCCCATATATTCGCCGCGCACAGACACAGCATCAAAATTAATCGCCGTCCCAAAATCAACGATGATGCACGGCCCACCGTATTTCTCGAACGCGGCTACGCTGTTCACGATGCGGTCGGCGCCCACCTCCTGCGGATTATCGTAATGCACCGGCATCCCTGTCTTGATACCCGGCTCCACAAACAGCGCCGTCTTGTTGAAATATCTCTCGGCCATTCCCGCCAGGCGCGAATTCAGTTGCGGCACCACCGAGCTGATAATCACGCCGCCAATTTCGCGCGGCTCCAGCACGGCCAAAGTAAACAAATCGCGCGTCAGAATTCCGTATTCATCTTCCGTCTGCTCCCGCGCAGTCGTCAGCCGCCAATTCGCCACCAATTCCTTGCCGCGAAAGACGCCCAGCACGGTGTTCGTGTTTCCCACGTCCAGCGTCAGCAGCATCAATCGGCCTCCGCCACGTCGCCGGAAAGCACCAGTTCGATTCCGCCGCCGTCGTCGCGCAACACGCGCAACACGCCGCTCGGTTCCAGGCCCGCCGTGCTTCCCGTAAAAGTCTCCCGCGCCGTCGTGATGCGCACGCGTTTCCCCTGAAAATAACTGGACACTTCCGCGAACCGCCGCAGAATCGGCGTCGCGCCTTCGCTAAGGAACTGATTGTAGTAGCGGTCCAGGTGGCGCAGCAACCGAATCAGCACTTCCAGCCGCGAGTGTATTTTCCCCGTCTCCACGCGCAGCGAAGTCGCGATGTCTTCGAGGCCCGGAGGCATCTTGGTCTGATTCACATTCATCCCGATGCCCACCACTGCGTGATGCATACGGTCCGGCTCAGCGTGCATCTCCGTCAGAATCCCCGAAAATTTTCGCCCGCGGACCAGCAAATCGTTCGGCCAACGAATGTCTGGCGCGGCGTCAAGTTCTTCTGCGGCTGCGTCGCGCGCTGCTAGGCCGGCGACCAACGTCAGCAGCGGCGCATGCGCAGGAGGAATCTGCGGCCGCAGCAATACCGTGCAGTTAATACCTGCAGACTTCTCCGAAATCCATTTTCGCCCCGCGCGCCCGCGTCCTGCCGTCTGTTCTTCCGCGAGCACTACCGCCCCGTGCGGTTCGCCCTGCTCGCCTAGCTGCATGGCGACGGAGTTTGTCGAATCAATTTTGAAAAAATGATAAATGCGGCGCGCGAACGGTGTGCCGTACAGGCGGTGGCTCAGCAACTGCGCCGCCAGAATATCCGGAGCGCGCTCGATGTGATAACCCGTCGCCGCATGTCCCTTCACGCGCACACCCAGCTCACGCAACTTCTCGATCCAGCGCCAGACTTGTTGCCGCGTCACGCCAATTTCCTTGGCGATCTTTGCTCCGCTGATCACAATCGTCGAATTCTCAGCGAGTAAAGTCAGCAGCGCGTCCAGCCGCCGGTCGGTCGTTCCCGGCAAGTTAGCCATCCGTTTAGTAGCCATATGAATTGTTCTGCGTCTAAGATTGCTGTAGCTGTGAAAGGCGATCGAGCAGTTTCTGATGTTCGATCTCTCGTGCTGCCCGCGTCGTCTTCAAATCCTCCACAATTTTCGCCGGAGCCTTACTCAAGAAGGTCTCATCCGCCAGCCGGGCCTTCTTCGATGCAATGTCTTTCGCCAGCCGCTCAATTTCCTTCTTCAATCGCGTGAACTCCACCTGCTTGTCCACCGCGTCGTCGTAGTTAATCCGCAAATCAAATCGCGCGGTCGAACGGACCGCCGCACCGGTCGCTTCGCGATGCCCAGCAGAAATCGACAGGCCGGAAAGATTCGCCAATCGCAGCAGAGACACCAGGTTCGCTTCCACCAGCTTCCGAACCGTAGCGTCCTTCGTGGAAAAATCCGCTGCGACTTTCTTTTTCTGGTCCACCTTCATTTCTGCGCGCATATTGCGCGCCGCCGCAATTATTTCCTGGATCAACGCCATGTCGCCGTCCGCACCGGCATCCATCCAATCTTCGCGGCGCGAAGGGAACCGGTCCAGCGCAATAGACCGCGCCCCTTCAGGCTGCGGCAATTTGTGCCACAACTCCTCAGTCAAAAACGGCATCGCCGGATGCAACAATCGCAGCGCCGCGTCCAAAACCGCGAAAATATTGCGCCACGCGGCCAGCGCGATTTCGCGATCCGTCGCGGACAGCTGCGGCTTCACCCACTCGATGTACCAATCGCAAAAATCCCCCCAGAAAAAGTGGTATATGGTCTGGCAGGCCTCATGAAAACGAAATTCACCCAGCGCCTTGTCCGCTTCCCCTGCAGCGGTCGCCAGCCGCGAAAAAATCCAGCGATGTACCAATTCGCCTTCACCCTTTACAGCGTAAGGCGCAGCAGCACGTACAGCCGGTGCTGCCAATTCCTCCAAGGTGAATCCCGCCGCAGCCTCCGCCTTCTCCAAATTCATAAACAAAAATCGCGCGGCGTTCCAAATTTTGTTTGCAAACGCACGCGCGCCTAAAATCCGGTCCTCGGCCAGCGCGATGTCCGTCCCCGGCGCGGACATGCTCGCGAGCATGTAACGCATTGCATCGGTGCCGAACTCCGCGGTCAGCTGCAGCGGATCCACGCCGGTGCCCTTGGTCTTGGACATCTTGGCGCCTTCCGCCGTGCGCACTAATGAATGCAAATACAGCCTGCGGAAGGGAATTCGCTCCGCTTCGGTGGCGCCACCGGAAAGGTGCAAGCCCATCATGATCATCCGCGAGTCCCAGAAAAATAAAATGTCGTACCCGCTAATCAACAAGCTATTTGGATAAAACGCGCGCAGATCCGCAGTGGAGTCTGGCCATCCCAAAGTCGAAAACGGCCAGAGCGCCGAGCTGAACCACGTATCCAGCACGTCGGGATCCTGGGTTAACTTGCCACCGCCAGCCGCGCCGCACTTCGGACATTTCGTCGGCACGCCCGCCGCCCGCGCATGTCCATCCACAATCTCCACGCTCGAATTCGTCGCCGGCACCATCTCCTTGCAGTCCGCGCAATGCCATATCGGAATGCGATGTCCCCACCACAGCTGCCGCGAAATGCACCAATCGCGAATATTCTCGAACCACTGCAGCAAAATCGTCCGCTGATTGTCCGGTACCACTTCAATTTCTGCCGCAGGCCCAAAGGCGCCAGTCACGGCCTTTCGGGCGTCCGCCGCCAACGGCTTCATCTTCATGAACCACTGAGTCGAAACGCGCGGTTCCACAATCGCCTTGCAGCGGTCGCAAGTTCCTACCGAATGCGTGTGCTCGGAAATGTGATCCATCAACCCATGCTCTTCCAGGTCCGCAATCACGCGCGCTCGCGCCACAAAACGGTCCAGGGCAGCATATTTTCCCGCGGCCTTGCTCATATGCGCGTCGTCGGTCATCACATCAATCTGCGCAAGATTGTGCCGCTTGCCGACTTCAAAATCGTTGGGATCATGGGCCGGGGTGATTTTCACGACGCCGGTGCCGAATTCGCGGTCCACATACTCATCCGCGATGATCGCAATTTCGCGCTTCATCAGCGGCAGCAGCACGCGCCCCCCCACCAGATGCCGGTAACGCTCGTCCTCGGGATGGACTGCTACAGCCGTATCGCCGAGCATCGTTTCCGGCCGCGTCGTCGCCACCACCAGAAATTCCTTCGAGCCGACAACGGGATAGCGAATGAACCACAAATTCCCGACGCGCTCGTTGTGGACCACCTCCAGATCGCTGATCGCCGTCTGGCAGCGCGGACACCAATTCACCATGTAGCGCCCGCGGTAAATCAATCCTTCGCTGTACAGACGCAGAAACGCTTCCAGCACCGCGCGATACAACGCCGGCTCCAGCGTGAATTTCTCGCGCGTCCAGTCGCACGAAGCGCCCAGGCGAATCATCTGCTGTTTGATCACCCCGCCGCTTTCGGCCTTCCATTTCCAGACGCGCCGCTCGAATTCCTCTCGCCCCAAATCCTTCCGCGCAATCCCTTCCTTCGCCAGCATTCTTTCCACAACGAATTGCGTCGCAATCCCGGCGTGATCCATTCCCGGCAGCCACAAGGTCCGTTCGCCGCGCATGCGATGCCAGCGCACCAGCATGTCAATCTGCGTGTGCTCCAGCATGTGGCCGATGTGAATCGAGCCGGTCACGTTCGGCGGCGGCAGCGCAATCGAAAAACGCGGCTGCTGGTCGCTCGGCTTGCCGGGCGTGCCGGAATTTTCAGCGCGGAATAATTTCTCGTCGAACCAGGCCTTCGCCCAGCGCTCCTCGATTTCCTGCGGCTCGTAAGCCTTCGATATTTCTCGCGCCATCTGCTCCCCGATGTGAATTTGACTTGGCGATTAGACTGCGTCGTTGCTGCGAAAGAGAATCAATCAATATAAAGGTCAACGAACCAAGCCGTCAACGGAGGGCGTCAGTGAACTGTGCGCAAAAGCGATGAGTGCTGAGAGATTGGCGGCGCGCGCCTCGCAGTGGACACGCTCGCGAAATCGCTATCTGCTCCGCAAGCGGTTTCCAGAAAAACGCGCGGCCGATTTGACACTCCCGGTGACGGTGCTGCTCACGTCGCCAAGTCAACCCTGCATTCTCGCGTCCCGTCGCTCCACATCCCGGTTCATCGTGCGCGACCCCAAATAAAGCACGATCGCCAGTGCCACCGACAGAATTGGCATGATGACCATCGCCTTCTGCAAGCCCACCGCGCGAAATCCCACCAGGCTCGCGGCCCCAGCCGCATGCATCGCCCGCCGCGCCATAAAATCACTCAGGCGCCCTGTCAAAAGCGGGCCAAACGACGCACCGCACAAATACATCGCCATGAAGTACACAGACATGGTGAGGGCGCGCTGGTTGGCAGGCACGATATCCTGAATCGACGCGTAAACAGGTCCGTAGTAGGTATTGAACGCACCGTAACCGACCCCAATAGCCAGCAGCGCCGCCCCCGCGAACCCCGCCGGTCGCGTGACCCCGTAATACATAATCGGCGCGCCGGCCAGCGCGATGATCGCCGCCATCCACAGGCGAGCGTTCCGCGCACTACTCGCCACCAGATCACCCAGCTGTCCGCCCAGCAGCCCTCCGCACACGCCGCCAATCAGATACACAATTCCGCACGTCACGCCCGCCCGCGCCACCGAGTATCCGTGCACGCGCGTCATGAACGCTGGCAGAAAAGTAGCCAGCGCGTACATGTTGAAGTTCAGCAACGCGCCCGACAAAATGATCCACCACAAAGTGCGTATGCGCAGCAAGGCGAGTACGGATCCCTTTACCTCGCTCGTCGATGCAGGCCCCTCCTCCGACGCCCCACGCGCCGGTTCCCGCACCAGCAGCAACAATGGCACCAAAATGATCGCCGGCGCCGCCGCGCTCACCAGCGCTGTCCGCCACCCCCACACCTGCGCGATCGGCCCGCACAGTAAAAAGCTAAGCGCCCCACCGATCGGCACGCCTAGCATGAAAACTGACAGAACACGCGCCCGCCGCTTCGCCGGAAACAGATCGCCGATCCAACTCGTCCCCACTGGCGCACACACCGCCTCGCCCACTCCCACACCCAGCCGCGTGAACACCAGGAACGAGAAGTTAGCCGCCAGTCCCGATGCGGCCGTCAGTGCGGACCATACAGTCACCCCGATCGTAAGCAGCTTCTTGCGGCTCCATACATCAGCCACTCGCCCCAGCGGTACGCCAGCCAGCGCATAAACCCAGATGAACATGCTCCCCAGCAGCCCGATCTGCGTATCGGACAGCCCGAATTCTCTCCGCATCGGCTCCACCAGCGCCCCAGGCGCCTGCCGATCGTAGAAGTTCAATAAATTGATCCCACACAGCACCAGCACAGATAAAAGTGTGTTACGTGGTAAAAAAGTGTTTTTCGGCAGGGGAGTGCTATTCGCGCTCACAGTTCGGCGATGGTATCACGCCAGTAGCCGGTCATCTGAATCCGATAGAAACAAACAGCAGAAAGAATGCGCACTTTGTCGAGTGGAAGTAAACAGTTCTGAAATCGATCGATATTGTCATTTCGGTATCAGCAATCCTTTCCTAGGGGACGGGGGCCACCCACCCGCCAACGGTCGTAACTTGTTCCGCTGCGTATTCATGTCATAACTCTCCCAAGCAGGTGCGAGATCGCATGACACTTTGAGGAGTCAGCATTGGAACTCACAACAAGGATCGAACAGAGAGCGAGTGATGCCACAAAATTAGAGGCATTTTTGTACGTGAATCTATACGGAATTAAGGAAGGCGTAGCCAAACTCCTGGAATTCATCGGCAAAGACCGTATTTTCGATGAATACACTCGCGACGATATTTCGCACATTTACAAGCTCTTAGAAATCATGGAGTGGATCATCCCTGCTACCACTTTTTCCAAACTCACGATGGCGGATTGTTTGATACTAACGCTCGCCGTCTATTTTCACGACCCGGGGTATGGTTGTGACAAGTGAGGAGTATGAGCGGCGGCATGAATCGAGTTTTCCAGAATTCAAAAGGACGGTTTTCGACGGAGATCAGGGTAAGGATTACCACGAAAAAGTTGCAAAGATGCCCGACGGTGAGGCGGAGCGATTCCTGTATCAAGGGTTCGTGCGGCAACACCATGCCGAGCGTATTCGACAGTGGATTTCCGGAAAGAGCAAAGGAGATTTGGGCATCGCTGATCGCGTAATTTCAGAGGTGGATCAAGTGCTAAAAGGGCTTCACGATAGATTTCGAAAGGATCTCGGTCTCATCTGCGAGAGCCATCACCTTGACGATCTGGATGATCTGGCGAACTATAAGCTGTCGCAGCCGTACGGTTCCGGACCTCAGGAGTCTGCAAATCTGCAGTACTGCGCAATCGTACTGAGGACCGCGGACCTTTTACATGTAACGAAAGACCGCGCTCCAACGATCAGTTTTCGAATGATTAATCCCTCTGACCCAAAACGTACCGAGGAATGGCGTTAAGCAAATGCAAACCCTTCCACACTACCCATACGAACGCCGTTGAACTTCCGGGTGCCGCGACCCTTCGGTTTTGAAGGGTGCGGGTTTAGACGCTCCACCACCAGCCACCACAGCGAACCAAACCTCTCAATTCATTTCGGCCAGTGAGTACCAGCGCTGTCCCGCGCCGCCGGGCTTACCCACTCCTGGATCGCCGAACAGAATCCGCGAATCATGCGCCATTGCCTGTTGACGACGCCAGAACTCCGGGTCTTATGGTTCTGCGTTTCACCACTCTCAAGGCTTCGGATGCTACACACATCGTGCTCAGTTCTTCGCTGTTCTGAGGACTGTCACGCAGTTCCAGTTCCCGCTTAAACATTGCTAACTCAGCTTCCGGCACAAGCTGGGCCAACTTTTCAGGATCTGTTTCATCCAGAGTTTTTAGCAATATTTCCTTCCAGGATACGAATTTGATATCGCTCAACGAATCCCCCCTCTCTTACAAAGCGCGTACGAGCCAAACGACCAGACAGATAATTAGCAGCGTGCCCAAAAGTCCGTATCCAAACATCGCAGCCTCCTCCGAGAGCAAGATCCTCGGCTTGTCACTACCCAGAACTCTTCGCGGAAGCCAGACTAGCGAGACACACAGTCGAAATCTGTACCGTTGTGAACACCTTTGGGAGGCCTGATGAGATGACGTTGTAGGCTCCGTCCTCCCAGTAAACTTGGCAGGCCGGGTGCCCCATCCTACGCGTCGTTGGTTCATGCGAAGGCTGGGGGTCTAGACGGCGGGTGGCGCACTCTTCGGGGAGTTTGGACGCCGGACCGTTCCAGCCGTCCCCGTCAAGCGGTCCGTGTCCCACTCTTTGGGGGTCGAAGGACTCCGAAAAAAAATCGATGCCGCGAAGCGGTATGCCTTTCGCCGTGCATTTCCCTCGAGTTTTCGAGTTCCTCTACCTCATCGAGCACGCTCCGTTCCCGCGCCACTCGCGCGCTCCGCGAACTTTCGAATGTCCCGCCGCGAAATCAATGTGCGCCGCGTTCAGCAAGCAAAAAACCTCCGCGCGCGCGCCGCAAAAACCTGTAACAAATCTGTCCGTCGCAATCGGTACAGGTTTTCCGCGATTTCGTACAGCTAGTACTGGTTCTGCACCATTTCTGTCCCGTCGGCCAGCTGTTTTCCCCGCGCCTTCGCGCTGTCCTCGAACGGAAACTAAAATATGAAACCGCACACACAATTCTTTACGCTTCAAGCCTGCCAGCACCGGGGTCGAAAGGCGCGGCCCGAGCCTATATCCTTCCAGCGGCAAGGACGCAGCACTGCACCCGCGCAGCTGCCCACATTTCCATCTTCATTTTCTGGCTGCGCGGTTCAGCCAATTCTAAACGGTAGTCGCCAATTGTTAGAAATCGACGCAAATGACTGAAAACAATCATCTGCGACCCATTCTAACCGGTGGTTTTTCGGTCTTTTCCGCGCTCGCGCCCGCCCATGCCGCACGCTCCTCGGTTCCAGACACTCGACGCCACGCGATTAACGACGTATTGCCTATCGGAAACTACAGGGGTACACTCTGCGCGACGGAATGCGGGGAAGCAGACAGCCCCCTCGATTGTTCCGGTGTGTCCCTCTCCTGCTGCCTGCGCCCCGACCTAGGAGAAGGCCTATGCGAAAACCATTTTTGTTTGCGCTGTTGGTGGTGTGTCTGCAGCCCGCCGCAAAGGCACAGGCAACACTGATACCTGCAGGAACTCTGCTCCATTGCACGATAGACGATCCGACAATTTCACCGAAAACCGCCCAAGTTGGCGACCCGGTGCTTTGCCACCTCAGCCAGTTCACCGAGTTCGGTCACGCGGCCTTCCCGCGCGGCTCCTACCTGGCCGGACATCTGGAAGCGGCCAAGCAACCCGGGCACTTTATTGGCAAGGGATATCTGGACATTGTTTTCGATCACATTGGACTGCCGAATACAGATGCCGACCTGAACGCCAGAATCGTGGCAGCGCAGGGCCAGCACGTGGATAAACAGGGCGACATCATGGGCCACGGCCACGCCAAGCGCGACGTCATCGAATGGATGATTCCCCCGCTGTGGCCGTGGAAGGTGATCACACTGCCCGCGCGCGGACCACAACCAAAGCTGAACAGCGAGCAAATGATCACGCTAAAAGTGATGCAGGATGTGGAGCTGCCTCGGCTAACGGCATATCTGTCGCCGGCGCCATCGCAGTATGTAGCGCCGCGCGTGCAATCCTACGCGCAACCATCCAGCGGCCCGGTCGCGCCACGATCTTCGTCGGGAGTGTATTACCTGCCGCCTAGCACTCCGGCGATGGCCCCGCCCGTTTCGCTGGGCTCGGCGCAACCCGAACTGCCGAGTCGCGCACTCACGCTGGTAGCGTTGAAGTCGGAGACGATCCTGCCAGCGAGGGATTACTGGGTGGCCGGAAGGTTGCTTTTCTACGTGCTGCCCGACGGAAGCGAGGCGTCCACGGACCTCAACCGCATTGATTGGCAACGCACCACGGACTTGAACGCTGAACGCGGAGTCCGCGTGACATTGCGGACAACGCCCACGCAGTTCTAGAGCTGAAAATTCTCGGACACGCGCGCGGCGGCAATCTGGCGTGGCATGGAAAGAGATTGCCGCACTGCCTGGTACCGGTGCGTGCTGCGCCCGCTGGAACCCGCCACGAAGACCGTGGCTGCACAAGAGCTGCACTTGGAAACAGCGCTACGCGCGAGAACGCGGCGCCACGAGGTCCGTGGTAGCATCGCTGCAAGCTCTTATCGCCAACAGAACAGCTGAGCAGTTGCAGCGGAACCGCCGGCCAGGTAGTCAAATCAGAAATCCGGTTTAAGGTTTTCGCGCGGGCGAATGCGGAGGCACTTCATTGTTGAAGTTCAAACAGCTCGCGCAAATTCTTCCTTTGCTCTCGATTCTTGGGTTGTCCGGTTGCATCAGCTCCGACGTGAGCAACCTGTTCATCACCGGGGTCAAGCTCACTCCCGCGAATCCGACGATTGGGGCTACAGGGACGCAGCAGTTCGCGCTGACCGTGACATTTCTCGACGGCCAGACCTCGAACGTAACGACCAGCGATTCGACGTATGCCTCGGACAATAAGGCCGTGGCAACCGTCAATGGTTCGGGTTTGGCAACGGCTGTCGCCACGGGGACGGCGAACATCTTGGCCAGCTATCGTGGTAACAATACCAAGACGCTTTTGACAGTGACGGCTACGCCGCTGCTCGTCATTGCCGTGCAGGGCGATTCGCGCGTGCTGCACGTCATGAATCTGCGCACCGGCCGGCGGATGACTTTCGCGGCGAATGGTTTGGGAGATTCGCTGATGGTTGCGCGCGACGCTGAGCGTATGGGTGCGACCGAGGTAACCGTTTTTCCGGAACATGGGCCGGGCTGGCTGGCGATCGATCCCTCTGGCAGCTACCTGTATGTGGTGAATCACACTTCTCAGAGCGTTTCGGCTTTCAGCATTAACTGGAAAACCGGCGAACTGAATCCGGTTGTCACCTCGCCGTTTCCGGTGGCCGCGAAACCCTCAAGCGTCGAAGTCAATCCAGATGGCACAGGGCTTTCCGTGGCACATTTCCGGGATTCCACCGTTTCCTACTTCCGCATTGACCCCGCGACCGGTGCGCTCACGCCGGAGCCATAACGAGGCTGTTGGTCCAGGGCGGGTGGCACAGGAAGGTCCAAAATCTGGTCACAGGCAGGATTGCCGCGGCTAGGAAGTCAACGGAAGGAGCACAGCCAGAAGTGGGCTTTGCTACGAATCACTACTCACCGCCTACCGATCTTTCTTCTGTAGTTCGTTCTGCAGGAGATTTTCTACCAGCGGCTTTACGCCTTGCGAGAGCAGTTCTTGCAGATGCGGGCCGAGCTTTTCCATAACTTTGCGGACCATGTCGTCCACGGCTTCGGCGTCTGTAGCGCGCGCGGCGGCAGGCTGCTCGGAATTTTGAGGCGGCAGCACCGGCGGCATCAGGAACGGAATTTCAGAGAGCGCTTCGCGATTGGGCGGCGGCAGCGTGGGGATGCGTTCGAAAGTTTCGACCGCTGGCGGTTCCTGCGCGGCGGATTCGACGAAAAGGGAACTGCCGGCTTGCGCCAGGACCTCTGCTTCGCGCGCGGCGGCTTCGCGGTCCCAATATTCTTCGTTGGGCGCAGGTTGCGAGATCTGGCCGGGCTGCGTAGCTTCGGCGTAGGCTTCCTGCTCGCGCGAATCGGCTGGCGGCGGAACTTGATCTTCATCGCGCGGAGAATATTCCGGGGCATCGTGCAGCGGCTGGCTGCCAAAGAGCGGCTCGGCCGGCAACATGCCGGAAAGTCCGCTGCCATTCACGGGCACGTCGGCTGGCGAAGGCAACACTTCAGGAGGCAGCTCGTGAGAAAGCGCGGGCGAAAAATCCGCAGCGCCGCTGGTGATGGGTTCAGGTTCGGTTTCCTGTGATGCGGAT
>Ga0070764_10000260_pt1 | contig 19599 bp, 17 predicted proteins | sample HubBroMetageWRM4_FD_67287 | JGI IMG/M metagenome (GOLD analysis project Ga0070764, IMG submission 67287) | Warmed soil microbial communities from the Hubbard Brook experimental Forest, New Hampshire - Hubbard Brook CCASE Soil Metagenome WRM 4 | ecosystem: Environmental > Terrestrial > Soil >... | reverse complement strand
CATCCGCGATTTATGGACACTGAGCAGATTGTGCGCGCAACTATTCGATGAACGATTAGAATGTGGTCCTTATGGGAGAGATCTATGCGGGGACTTCGGGCTGGGCTTACGGAAGCTGGCGGCCGGATTTTTATCCGGCGAAGCTGAGCGCGGCGCGGTTTTTGAATCATTATGCGGGGCGGCTGAATTCGGTGGAGGTGAATTATACGTTTGGGCGGCGGGTGAGCGAGGAGATGCTGGAGCGCTGGGCGGCGGCGGTGCCTGAGCATTTTAGATTCGCGGTGAAGGCGCACCGGCGGATCACTCATAGTAAGCGGCTGCGCGATGCTGGGGCAGTTACGGTGGAGTTTCTGGCTTCGCTGGAACCGTTGCGGCGGGTTGGCAGGCTGGGGCCGATGTTGGTTCAGTTGCCGGGGAATTTCAAGTGTGATGTGGGAAGGTTGCGCGGGTTTTTGGCAGAGTTGCCGTCCTGGGTGCGTGCGGCGTTTGAGTTTCGGCACGAGTCGTGGTTTGGCGAGGACGTATATGCTGCGCTGCGTGGGGCTGGGGCGGCGCTCTGTTTGGCCGAGGATGAGAAGCTCGCGACGCCGGAAGTGGTGACCGCGGATTTTTGTTATTTGCGATTGCGGAAGAAGCGTTATTCGCGGAAGGCTGTGGAGGAGAGGGTGCGTCGTCTGGCGGGAAGCGGGGATGTCTTCGTTTATTTCAAGCATGAGGAGAACCCTGTAGGAGCTTTGCGTGCTCAGGCTCTGCTGCGGGCGACGGAGAAGAAGTGAGTGCCATGTGTGATCGGTTGACGGCTATGATTTCTCTAAATTCACGCGAAGCGAGGATCTCTTGAGGAATCGATGGTGGGGGTTACGGATGCTCGGCGCTGGAGCGCTGCTTTGTTCGGCGATGGCTTGGGGCGCGCACGGCGAGCGATCGGTTGTTGAAGCGCGCAGAGGCCTAACGCAAGACGAGGCGCAAGGCGCAAGGCGCAGCATCGCGATCACGGTGGACGATTTGCCTGGGGCGCTGCCCGGCGACGATTTTGCTTACGGCGAATTGAAGGAGTTGCAGAAGATTAATCGGGGGATACCGGCGGCTTTGAAGGCGCATCATGCTTGGGCGATTGGGTTCGTGAACGAGCGCAAATTGCAAGTGCAAGGCGAACGCGACGCGCGGGCGGAACTTTTGCAGATGTGGCTTGACGCGGGGCTGTGGTTGGGGAATCACAACTACGCGCACGACGATTTCAGCAATACGGCGCTGCAGAAGTATGAGGATGATCTGATTCGCGGCGAGGTCGTGACTGAGGCGTTGCTGAAGACTGCGGGACAGAGCGAGAAATATTTTCGGCATCCATATTTGAATACGGGAATGACGATGGAGGTGAAGGCTGCTTTCGATGCGTTTTTGAAGGAGCGCGGATACACGATTGCGCCGGTGACGATTGAGGATGCGGATTACGTGTTTAATGATGCGCTGGCGCACGCTGTGGAGAAGAAGGACAAGAAAATGGCGGCGAAGACTAAGAAGGAATATCTGGAGTATGTGGACACAGTCTTTGATTACGCGGAGAAGGAATCGGCAGAGATGTTTGGGCGGCAGATTCCGCAGATTTTGTTGGTGCACGACAATGCTTTGAATACGGAGTGTTTGGACGCTTTGCTCGAGAAATTAGAGAAACGCGGGTACAAGTTTGTTTCGCTGGATACGGCTTTGAGCGATCCGGCTTATGCAACACCGGATCTTTATGTGGGGACTGGGATATTGTGGATGGACCGGTGGAAATTGGCGTTGGGGATGAAATTGGATTTGAGCAAGGGGCCGGAGCCGCCGGGGTGGGCGGAGCAGATTTTTGAGCAGATGCGGAAGGAGAGGCAAAAGGAGTAGGGGCGTGCTCGGCTCGGCGGACGCAGTTCAAAGGCACCACTGATGAACGCAGATGAACACTGATATAAGCATTGATGAAGACGAGCGAAGAGAAAGGCGAAGAGCTTTAACGCAGAGGGCGCAGAGGAAGCTTGAGGCAAAATCATTTGCCACAGAGGCACAGAGTCCCAGAGCGAGGCGCGCAAGGAGAAAAGCGAAGCGAGATCCTTCGCTCGGCTCGGGATGACGAGGCGTTGCTTGAACTTGCCTCGTAGGCTAGGCGATGGCTTGGGGGATGGCTTTTTTCCAGCGGCCTTGGGCTTTTAGGATTAATTCTACTAGTTCGCGGACGGCGCCTTCGCCGCCGCGGACTGTGGTGATGTAATGGGCAGCGCGTTTCACTTCGTACACTGCGTTGGCTACTGCGACGGCCAGGCCTACTCGCTGCAGGATCGGCAAGTCGGGAAGATCGTCGCCGATGTAGGCTACTTCTTCGTCGGTTACTCCGGCGCGGATTAGGATGGCTTTGTAGGCTTCCAGTTTTTTTGGTTGGCCTTGGATTACGAATTCCATGGAGGCTTCGCGGGCACGGCGGGCGTTGGCGGGAGAATCGCGGCCGGTGATCAGGCCGGTGCGGATGCCCATGATGCTGGCTAATTTGATGCCGGCGCCGTCGTGGGCGTGGAACATTTTCATTTCGGCGACGCTGTTGTCGGGGAAAGTTTGGAGGCAAACGTAGCCGGGGGTCATGGTGCCGTCGACGTCCATCAGGAGGACGCGGACGGGTTTGGCGCGGCGGAGGACGGCGGCTGGGAATTTTAGTTCGCGAATTGGCATTTGTGATTCCTTCTGATTGCCGAAGATATAAATTCAAAAATAGCTGCAAATTCAACCGCTGCTGCAAAGAGCCGACGCGACGCCGGCGCTAGGCTAAAACTTCACAGTAGTTGCAGGGTCCAGAGATCATGGATGTGCAGGACGCCTTCTAGTTTGCCTGCTTGGTCGGTGATTAGCAGGCTGGTGATCTTTTTTTCTTCCATTACGCGCAGGGCCCTGGCGGCTAGTTCGTGGCGCGATAGGGTGATGGGATTTTTGGTCATGCAGTCGGCGGCGGTTAGGCCCAGGACGTTTTCCTGGCGTTTTTGCATTACGCGGCGGAGATCGCCGTCGGTGATTATGCCTAGGAGTTTGCCGTTGGCTTCTGTGACGGCGGCGAGGCCGAGGCCTTTGCGGCTCATTTCGTAGATTACGTCGGGCATTTTTGTAGTGGGTAATACGTGAGGCGCGTTTTCGCCTTGGTGCATCAGGGATTCTACGCGGCGGAGTTTGTTGCCCAGGCGGCCACCGGGATGGAGGGCTGCGAAATCTTGTTCGTTGAAGCCGCGGCGTTCGAGGAGGGCGATGGCTAGGGCATCGCCCATGGCCATGGCTGCGGCGGTGGACGCAGTGGGGGCCAGATTCAGCGAACAGGCTTCTTCTTTTACCGCGATGTCTAGGACGATGTTGCTGGCATGGGCCAGGGTGGATTTTGGATTGGCGGTTAGCGCTAGCAGCGGTACGCCTAGGCGTTTCACCGTTTCTAGTAGCTCAATTAATTCCGCAGTTTCGCCGCTGGCGGAGATCGCTAGCATTACGTCTGTTGCTGTGACCATGCCAAGATCGCCGTGCAGGGCTTCGCCAGTGTGTAAGAAGAGGGCTGGCGTGCCGGTGCTGGCGAAAGTGGCGGCGAGCTTTCGTCCGACCAGGCCGGATTTGCCAAGGCCTGTTACTACTACCCGTCCCTTGCAAGCGTGTAAGAGCTCGACGGCTTTTTCGAAGCGGGCGTCCAGGCGATCGATCAGGCTGGCTATCGCTTCGGATTCTACGCGCAGAACGCGTTTCGCGGTTTCGAGGCTCATCGGAGTTGGGCGTCCCATTCGCGCGTGAGGGCTGCGAGTTTTTGGATTTTTTGTAGCAGCGGGCGAAGTTTTTCCAGCGGGAGTGCGTTCGCGCCGTCGGAGAGGGCTTGCGCGGGGTTGTCGTGAACTTCCAGGAATAGGCCATCGATGCCGGCTGCTGTGCCGGCGCGGGCTAGCGGCTCGATGAATTCGGGCTGGCCGCCGCTGGACTTCCCTGCCCCGCCGGGGAGTTGGACGGAGTGCGTGACGTCGAAGACTACCGGATAGCCGAATTTTTTCATGATGGGGAAGGAGCGCATGTCCACGACTAGATTTTGGTAGCCGAAGGAAGTGCCGCGTTCGGTGAGGATGATTTTTTCGTTGCCGGTGCTCGCGATTTTTTCGGCGGCATTGGACATTTCCCAGGGGGAAACGAATTGGCCTTTTTTTAAGTTGACTGCGCGGCCGGTGCGGCCTGCGGCGGCGAGGAGATCGGTTTGGCGGCAGAGGAACGCGGGAATTTGCAGGATGTCGCAGACTTCGGCGGCGGGGGGGACTTGGAAGACGTCGTGGACATCGGTGAGTATCGGCAGGTCGGTCCGCTTTTTTATGGCGGCCAGGATGCGCAAGCCTTCTACGAGTTGCGGGCCGCGAAAGGAGGAGACGGAGGAGCGATTAGCTTTGTCGTAGGAGGCTTTGAAGATGTAAGGGATTTTTAGATCGGCGGCGATGGCAGCGATTTTTTCGGCCATGGTGGTGGCGTGGGATTCGGATTCGATCACGCAGGGGCCGGCGATGAGGAAGAGCGGGGCGTTGGGGCCGAAGCGGATGTTGGCGACGTTGAAGGCGGTGGTGGGCGGCATGTGTGAGCGAAAGGTTCGAGGCAACAGACTATGCGGGAATGGTAGGTATTTCAACTTTGAATTGCGGGGGAGAACGGCTGTTACCGCGGAGACGCTGAGTGCGCAGAGTAAGGCAAAGGATTTAACACAGAGGTCACAGAGGAAAGGCAGAGCAAACAGAGAGAACGGGAGAGATCCTTCGGTCGGCATGTTGCAAGTGCGCCGGCCTCAGGATGACGATATGAAACGAGCGCGCATCAGATGTTTCATAACCCAAGCGCTTCGGATTATCGTAGAATGAGCTATGCCTACGATCCCGCGATTTGGCGGCCTGCGGGTGGCCGTCTATCTCAATGATCAACCGCCGGCGCATGTGCATGTGGTTGGGCGAGGATGCGAGGCGGTGCTTCATTTGAATTGTGCGGTTGGCCCTGTGCGTTTGAGAGAGAACTATGGGTTCTCGCGGGCTGAGATACCGCGCATCGCCAAGAAGCTGGCAAAACATTTGGTCACGCTCTGTCGAGCGTGGGAGAGGATCCATGATATCGCGTGAGGAATTTGAGCAGGCTGGACGGCGGGCGGCGGGATTGCGAGGCGCGATGCCGATCGCAGTTGCGGCGCGGTATGACCATCGCTTGGAGCGGGTGGTGATTCGGCTTAACTCTGGACTGGATGTGGCATTTTCGCCGCGCGACGCGCCAGGGTTGGAGAGGGCTGTAGCTTCGCAGCTTCGCGAGATCGAGATTAGTCCTTCTGGGTTTGAGATTTATTTTCCGCGGTTGGATGTCGACATTTATTTGCCGACGCTCCTGCAAGGATTTCTGGGTTCGAGAGCTTGGATGGCGGCGCGGCTGGGCGCGATCGGAGGAAGGTCTCGCAGTGCAGCGAAATTATCTGCCGCTCGAAGGAATGGGAAGCTTGGGGGTAGGCCGAAGATGATCCGCAATCGTGAGGAGGCGCGGCGCGGAGGAAAGTGATTACCGCAGAGACGCAGAGCGCGCAAGGAAAGGCGAGAACGTTAACGAAGCGAATGCGGAGGAAAGGCGGAGGGCACTGAGAACGATCAGGACGCGGGTGCTAGTCGGTGGCGGGTTCGGCTGCTGTGAGCCGCGATTCGGTGGTGGCGCCTAGGCGGTGGTGGCGGTTTTCGAGGCTGGCGCGGATGAAGGCGGCGAATAGCGGATGCGGGGCCAAGGGTTTGGATTTGAATTCGGGGTGGAATTGGCAGCCTACGAACCAGGGGTGGTTGGGGGCTTCGATAATTTCTACGTAGACGCCGTCGGGGGTGCGTCCGGTGATGCGGAAACCGGCGCGGGTTAGGGTTTCTTCGTACTCGCAATTGAATTCGTAGCGGTGGCGGTGGCGCTCGGAAATTTCCAGTGTGCCGTAGGCCTTGGCGGCGAAAGAGCCCGGTTCGAGTTTGCAGGGCCAGGCGCCGAGGCGCATCGTGCCGCCCATTTCGTCCACACCTAGGAGTTCGCGGAGCTTGTAGATCACGCGATTCGGAGTGGAGGGATCGAATTCGGTGCTATCGGCGTGTTCGATGTGCGAAACCTGGCGAGCGTATTCGATGGTGGCACATTGCATGCCGAGACAGATGCCGAAGAACGGGATTTTTTTCTCGCGGGCGTAGGTGATGGCGTGAACCATTCCGGCGATGCCGCGTTTGCCGAAACCGCCGGGAACCAGAATACCGTCGACGTGGCGCAGCAGGCGCTCGGCGGTGGCCGGCGAGTCAATTTCTTCGGCTTCAATCCATTCGATTACTACGCGTTGGCGATTGGCCAGGCCGCCGTGGCCCAGGGCTTCGCGCAAACTTTTGTAAGCGTCTTCGAGTTGCACATACTTCCCTACTACACCGATGCGAACTTCTCCGTTGGGATGCTCGAGCGTTTCCAGCATCGCCAGCCAGCGGCTTAGATCGCGCGGCGGAGCTTCCAGGCGAAGGAGGCGCAGGATTTGTTCGTCGAGGCCTTCGGAAGCGAGCGTCATCGGCACTTCGTAAATGTTGCCGACATCGGGCGCGGAGATGACGCAGGATTCGGCGACGTTGCAGAAGAGGGCAATTTTGGCTTTCAGTTCGGCGGCGAGCGGACGATCGCTGCGGCAAATCAGGACATCCGGCTGAATTCCGATGCTCAGGAGTTCTTTCACGCTGTGCTGCGTAGGCTTGGTTTTCAATTCGCCGGCGGTGGGTATGAATGGAACCAACGTTAAGTGTACGAAGATTACATTTTCGGGACCGAGCTCAAGGCGCATCTGGCGGATGGCTTCGAGGAAAGGGAGAGATTCGATATCGCCGACGGTTCCGCCAATTTCTACGAGGACGACGTCTACGCCTTCGGCGACTTTGCGGAAGGCGGATTTAATTTCATCGGTGACATGCGGGATTACCTGGACTGTCTTGCCGAGATAATCGCCGCGGCGCTCTTTGGTGATGATGGATTCGTAGAAGCGGCCGGTGGTCCAGTTGTGGTCGCGCGTTAGATGCGCGGAAGTAAAGCGTTCGTAGTGGCCGAGGTCGAGATCGGTTTCGGCGCCGTCGTCGGTGACGAAGACTTCACCGTGCTGATAGGGAGACATGGTCCCGGGATCAACGTTGAGGTACGGATCGCACTTCTGGAGGGTGACGCGAAGACCGCGGCTTTCGAGCAGGCAGCCCATCGAGGCCGCCGCTACGCCTTTCCCGAGAGAAGAAACCACGCCACCCGTCACAAAAATGTATTTTGGGGCGGTGCGCAAGTCGGGTGAAATCCTCCGGGACAATCTGCGTACGAAACATTATGCGGGCATTCGGGGTGAGAGTCAAATTGCGAATTTCTTTTGCGGAGATTTGTTTTTTCGAGGCGTGGAGGTGATCGGAAAGATTTAACACAGAGCGCAAAGAGAAAGGCGGAGAAACATCTGAGAGAGACGGAGTCGAAAGTTGACAGTTAAGACTTCAAGGCGAACGGCGAGAAGCGTTTACCGGAGGGGCGCAGAGGACGCGGAGAATCCTCGGTAGTCGCGCAACTTGGTTTTGCCGCAAATATTAATTGGCGGATTGGGTGGAGGTTTTGGCGCGGGATTGCAGGAGTTTTTCTACGCGCTGGATGTCGGCGGGGACGTCGACGCTTACGGCGTTGTACATGGTTTCTACTACGTGCATCCGGAAGCCGTTTTCGAGCCAGCGCAACTGCTCGAGTTGTTCGATGCGTTCTAGTTCGCCGGGGGGGAGCGTGGGAAATTCCAGGAGTGCGTCGCGGCGATAGCCGTAGAGGCCGATGTGTTTCCAGTGCTTCGCGGCTACGCGGTCGCCGGTGTCGCGAACCCAGGGGATGGGGGCGCGGGAAAAATAGAGGGCTTGGCCGTCGAAGTCCTGGACGACTTTGACGACGTTGGGATCCATGATTTCGCCGGGGAGGGTGATGGCGGAGCAGGGCGTGGCGAGTTGAATGGAGTCGTCGTCGGCCATGGCGGCGGCGACGGCGTCCACGGTGCCTGGGTCAATCAGAGGTTCATCACCTTGGACGTTGAAATAGATGTCCGCGGGAATGTGGGTGGCGACTTCGGCGATGCGGTCGGTGCCAGTGCGGTGATCGGGGCGGGTCAAAATGGCTTCGCCGCCGAAGGACTCGACGGCGGACTTGATGCGATCGTCTTCGGTGGCGACGATGATGCGCGTGGGCAGGCTGGCCAGACGGACGTGCTCAACAACGTGCTGAATCATGGGCTTGCCAGCGATGGGCGCGAGGGGCTTACCGGGAAACCGGGTGGAAGCATAGCGCGCGGGGATTACTACCAGGACCGTCGGTTCGCCGGAATTTGGCATGGGGGCTGCTCACCTTTCGCAAGCACCGGCATCTTAACATTTATTGTCGGGTGCAAGCCGCTGAGTTCTGCCGGCTCGGACGGTTCAGAAGTTACACAGAAGTTACACGTGGCGCTTGCTTTGGGCATGGCCAGTGGTAGAATCGCGGCCAGCGACCTGCAGAGCTGCCCAGAGCCAAGCGAGTCCCGCGGCAGAGGTGGGGGCCAAGTTGAGATACCGCGCACCGCAGCCAGCTGGAAGTGCAAGGGTTGTGCGATATTGCGCGTTGCTGATTTTTTGCTGTAGTGGATTGATTGCGGTTCCCGCCGGGGCGCAGACGCAAGGCCCCACGCATCCTGAAAATTCCCAGAAAATCGAAAAAGGAAAATCACTGAAGGCGGAGACGGAGATTACTCTGGTTCCCATTTCGGTGACGGACCCATACGGGCGGCTGGTTACCGGATTGGAGCAGGAAAATTTCCGGGTGTTTGAAGATAACAGCGAGCAGGAGATTGTGCGCTTCACCAGTGAAGATGTGCCGATTTCGATTGGCGTGATTTTCGATATGAGCGGCAGTATGACGGACAAGATTGAGAAATCGCGGCTGGCGGCGGTGCAATTTTTCCGCACGGCGAATCCGCAGGACGAATTTCTGCTGGTGAACTTTAATGACCGCGCGCAACTGGCGAGTTCGTTTACCGGAAGCGTGGAGGAACTACAGAATCATTTGATGTTCACGGCGGCGCGCGGAGAGACCGCGCTGCTGGACGGGATTTACCTGGGACTGAGCGAGATGAAAGGAGCACGCAACACAAAGAAGGCGTTGCTCATCATATCGGACGGAGGCGATAATCATAGCCGGTACTCCGAGACGGACATTCGGAGGTACGCGCGGGAAGCGGACGTGCAGATTTACGCGATCGGGCTTTTCGAACCGAATGGCGGTCCGACGCCGGAAGAGCAACTTGGACCATCCTTGCTGGCTGATTTAACGCAGATGACGGGCGGCCGCGCGTTCGCGGTGAATAACCTGAAGGATTTGCCGGATGTCGCGACGAAAATCAGCATGGAGCTGCGCAATCAATATGTCTTGGGATACCGACCGAGCGATCACAACCGTGATGGAAAATGGCGCAAGATTAAAATCAAGCTGCGCCCACCGAAAGGGCTGCCGCCACTCACCGTCTATGCCAAGACCGGATATTACGCGCCGGGCCACTAGGCGAATTCTTTGTTCTGCGTTTTTGATACTGCTGCTGGCTGTGTGCGCGGGGCCGTGTGCTCGCGCGCAAAATCCGATACCCAATACCCCGCCCCCTTCGCCGCCTCCTCCCCCCGGTTATCCAAGTTCCTCGAACACGCAGACAGACCAGAGCCATCATCTGAAATCGGTGGTGGATTTGGTAGTGCTGCACGCGACGGTGGTGGATGACAAGGGGCAATTCGTGCCGGGGTTGACCGGGAACGATTTTCGCGTGTTTGAAGATAAGGTGGAGCAGAAGATTTCGGTATTTTCGAAAGAAGATATTCCGGTGACGATGGGGCTGGTGATTGATAACAGCGGCAGCATGAAGGAGAAGCGGCCGCAAGTGAATGCGGCGGCGCTTTCATTTGTGCGGACGAGCAATCCGGCGGACGAAGTTTTTGTCGTGAATTTCAACGATGAATATTATTTGGATTTGGATGAGGACTTCACCAGCAATGCGCAGGAATTGCACGAGGCGTTGGAGCGGATTGACACGCGGGGCAGCACTGCTTTGTATGACGCGATCATTGGGTCGCTGGACCATTTGAAAAAAGGCCACAAGGACAAGCGCGTTTTGCTGGTGATTACGGACGGGGATGATGACGCCAGCCGGAAAGATTTTTCTTATACCGTGAAGGCGGCGGTGGAATCGAATGCGGTGATTTATGCGATTGGCGTTTTTAGCGATGAGGACCGCAAGAACCAGAAGAAGATGGTGCGGAAGTCGAAGAAAGAGTTGACTACTTTGGCGGAGTCAACCGGCGGGTTGGCTTTCTTTCCGGACAGGTTGGAGGATGTGGACCCGGTTTGCGTGCAGGTGGCGCGGGATATTCGCAATCAATACACTTTGGGGTATTACCCGACGAATGCGGCGAAGGATGGGACGTTTCGCGCTGTCAAAGTGGAATTGAGCGCACAAAAGGGGCACGAGAAATTGGCGGTGCGGACGCGGACTGGGTATTACGCGCAGAAGGCTGCGCAGGGGGATTAAGCGGCGGTGATTCGTTTGATTCTGTTTCTATGCCTCGCGTTACTTCTTCAGCGGTTCAACTCTTTAACATCTGCAGAAAACTGACTCCGTGCGGGATTTTCGTGTGGAAATTTTCGGCTACAGTCTGTCCCAGGTCGGCGAGCGTGTCGCGCGTGCCTAGATTTGCGGCTGTGGTGCTAGGGCTGTAGGCGAGGATTGGAACGTACTCGCGGGAATGATCCGTGGTGGGATTTACGGGGTCGGGGTCGCAGCCATGGTCGGCGGTGATCAGGAGGAGATCATCTGGGCGCATGGCTTCAAGGAACGGGCCCAGCAGTTGGTCGAATTCTTCCAGGGAGCGGGCGAAACCTTCTACGTCTTTGCGGTGGCCGTAGAGCATGTCGAAATCGACCAGGTTGGCGAAGAGCAGGCCTCTGGGTTGGCGCTGGAGTGCTTCGCTGAGCTGAACCATGCCGTCGGCGTTATTTTTTGTAGCGGCGTAATCTGCGACGCCCCGGCCGTTGTAGATGTCGTGAATTTTGCCGACGCCGAAGACGGGGGTTCTGTTTTCAGCAAGGACGTCTAGCAGCATGGGCTTCGGTGGTTCGACGGCGTAATCGTGGCGGCGTTCGGTGCGGCGAAAATTTCCTGGCATGCCGGTGAAGGGCCTGGCGATGACGCGGCCTACGCGGTTGGGGCCATCAAGAAGTCTTCTGGCGATTTCGCACATGCGATAGAGTTCCGCGACGGGGATTACCTCTTCGTGCGCCGCGATTTGGAATACGCTGTCGCCGGAGGTGTAGACGATCGGGTGGCCGGTGCGCACGTGTTCTGCGCCTAGTTCGTTTAGAATTTCGGTGCCGGAGGCAGGCTTGTTGGCTAGGGTGCGGCGGCCGATCTGGCGTTCGAATTCGGCGATCAGCGCCGGCGGAAAACCGTGGGGGTAGACCGGGAAGGCTTGATCGAGCCAGATCCCGGCCATTTCCCAGTGGCCCGTCGTCGTATCTTTTCCGGGGGAGCGCGTCGCGCCTTTGCCGTAGCTTCCGGCCGGGTGATGGGGCGGAGTGAGATGGTCGAGCGGTTTGATATTCGCCAGGCCCAGGCGCACGAGATTCGGCAGACGCAGTGGGCGCGAGCGGGCAATATGGCCTAGCGTGTCGCGGCCGACGTCGCCGTAGTCGGCGGCGTCGGGGAGTTCGCCGATGCCCACGCTGTCGAGGACGATCCAGACCACCCGCGCGAAATGCGTCGTGCCCTGCCCCACTTGTGCCTCCCTGCTGATTGACCGGCGCCTCGGAATTGAGATTGTACTCTACACGTATCGATGCACCAGTGCAGGCGGGCGCCGGCGGCGGAACGGCTGAGGGTTGAAGCGCCGATCAGGCGCTGAGGCGGAATTCAATCCAACGCGAAGACGAATCGGAGCTAGGGAGTGTTGGCCCAAGCGCGGGAGGATTCAAACGTGATGGGACCACCCCAAACATCCGGTTCCATGTATTGGATATCCGCAAAGGCTGGCCCGGCCGCAGCCTTGTCCTGCAGCCTTACGGCCATAAATGCAAAGCGATTGGCGTTCAGGTTCGAATAGCCGTAGATGCGGTTCACGTTGTTGTAACCGTCCCTGATTTTCGCCAGCGATAGGTACGGCAAATCCTCCATCTCCGAATTGCAATTGCAAGCGAGCGAACTGACAATGCGGAAATACAGTATCGAGCTATCGGGCTCGGGCAGACGAGAAGAAGCGTCCTCAGCGAAGGTCTTGATGTCGCCGGGTGCGCCGTACCACTGGGGCTTCAGGTAGTCGGCATATTCGCGATAGTAATGATAGTAGCTGGGCTCGAAGGCGACGGCCTGGTTGAGCAGCTCGCGCGCGTTGTGCTTGTGCCATCCTTCTTCGAAAGCGACTCGCTGCATAGCCTCATACCAATGGGGATCGCGTTCTTTGAAGTTGGCGGCAGCGAGGAGGGCCTCCTTCGCCATCGCAGCTCGCTCACGATAAAGATCCCATTGGGAATTCGACACTTCGTTGGCCGCGCCATCGCCGCGAGCGAAACCTGCGTAGTTGGTATAGACACGCGCGAGAGTAATGCGGGCGGCGGAGGATTGTGGGTAGGCGGCAATCCATTTTTCAACGCGGCGAATTTGAAACTTGTAGTCGGACTCCTTTATCGCTCCATCATGAGCCGGGGAACCGGTGGCGTTGAAAAAGGCATTGTTTTTCCACGCCCCGCCGACGAAAAGGCCGCGCTCGGCGCGATTCTGTTCAGCGATTTTTTCCAGCTGCGCGAAATTTTCTTCCGCGAGCAACAAGCCGATGTCGGCGCGATAGGCTTCGTCTGCCTCTGAATCCGCGGTGGGGACGGCCGGCGGAGGCAAAGCCGGGTGGCCGAAGCCGTAGTCGTGGACGGCCTGCATTACGGTTTCGATTGAGATTTGGGCGGGGGCTGGGCCTTGGCCGGAGTGACCGCAGGAGCTGCTGGCAACGGCAAGAATCAATAGCGCGGCAAGGCTTGCGATTCGCGACGCGGTGCAGCGGTCTGGTTTGAGCATGCCGCATGATAACTAGGCGGATACGATAGAGGTACTGTACTGACGTTCAGGTGGATCGAACCATTAAATGGTGGGGTTTCGGACAATGGCGGAGAGGTGCGCTAGGCGGACGGTGGCTCGCCCCCAGCCCCAAACGCACGCACGAATGCCCGGCCCGCAGACTTTGGCAACTTCCAGACACCGAAAATCGGCGCCAGCTCTGCGGAAGCTCGCCGGTGACGGGTTCAGTAAACGATTCCGCCATGACCAAACGGCGTTTCTCTTCCGACAGAAAAAAGCGCAGTTCGGACATGCGCGGCGAAGCGCAAGCGGATGGAAGATACCTCAAGAAGTCTCTTCCAGATCTGCGCAGTAAATCGTGCTCGGTTCGCACTCGACTCCGCAGGGCCGCCTGGTATTCCCTGAGCAAGGGCGATTTGCCGGGGGTTGACTGTCGGGCGTATAATTTTTGGTTTACGCATATGGCGACGGAACCTATAGAGAAGCTGCCTCGTGACCGAGCGAAAGCGCAGGCTGTTCCTGGCGGCGGGAGCGCACCTGGCGGGGTGACCGCTGGCGCGATCGCTGGCGATACGTCGAGCGTTCCCCTCCCTGGGGATATTGAGGAGATCCGCGTTCGTGGGGCGCGCGTGCATAACCTTAAAAATATTGATTTTGTGATTCCGCACAACGCTATCACCGTCGTGAGCGGAGTTTCAGGGTCGGGCAAGTCTAGTTTGGCGTTTGATACTTTGTATGCGGAGGGGCAGCGCAGGTATATCGAATCGCTTTCGGCCTACGCACGGCAATTTTTGGAGCGGATTGAGAAGCCGGATGTGGACGAGATAACCGGGATCGCGCCGGCGATTTCGATCCGGCAGAAGAATTCGACGCGCAATCCGCGTTCGACCGTGGCAACCGCTACTGAAATCTACGATTACTTGCGGCTGCTGTACGCGCGAATCGGGAAGACGTTTTGTTTGCGCTGCGGCGAGCAAGTGCGCAAGGACACGCTGGACGAAATCGCTACGCGGGTGCTGGCGTTGCCGGCCGGGCGGCGGTTTTACGTGTTGTATGAATTGAAATTGACGCCCGAGGCGGCGACGAATGCGCCGCAAGCGCCGCGGGCACGCAAACCGGTGCGTCTGGGAGCGGACACAGTTCGCGAGGCGCTGATCAGTTTGCGCAAGCGCGGGTTCAACCGGATTTATCAGGCGGGGCGCGTATTCGAATTTGCGGCGCCGGAAGATTTGCTGGACGTGGATTTCACGAAGCCGGTCTACGTACTGGTGGACCGGCTGGAGCTTTCGCCCGAGGTGCGTGCGCGGGTGATGGACTCGATTGAGATTTGCTACCGCGAAGGGCGCGGCGAAGCGATTCTGGAATTTGTGCCGAAAGCACCGGAAGCGACGCCGGAGCGGATGGTCTTCAACGAGCGCTTCGAATGCAAAAAGTGCGGCGCAATTTATCAGGAGCCGGAGCCGAGGCTTTTTTCCTTCAACAATCCTTATGGAGCCTGCCCGCGCTGCCAGGGGTTCGGAAACACGGTGGATTTCGATCTGGACCGGGTGATTCCGGACAAGAGCAAGACGCTGAACGACGGCGCAATCGAGCCCTGGACCAAGCCGCGCTACCGGCAACTGACGATGGACCTGCGGCGGTTTGCCCGCGCGAAAGGGATTCCGATGGATGTGCCATTCCGCGAACTGACGGCTGCGCAGCGGCACGCGATATTGGATGGTGACAAGGGCGAAGACTATATCGGGGTAAAGGGATTTTTCGGCTGGCTGGAGCGGAAAAAATACAAATTGCACGTACGCGTTTTCTTGAGCCGCTATCGCGGGTACGCGACCTGTCCGGATTGCCGCGGGACGCGTTTGCGCGCGGAGGCTCGCGCGGTGAAGATTGCGGGCCGCTCGATTACCGAAGTTTGCCAGATGACGGTGAAGGAGGCGCGGCCGTTTTTTCACAATTTACAGTTGAGCGCGACCGAGGCGGCGATCGTCGAGAAGGTACTGGAAGAAACACAGCAGCGTTTGCGGTTTTTGGACGAGGTCGGGCTCGATTATTTGACTTTGGACCGGCTGACTTCCACGCTCTCGGGCGGCGAGGCGCAGCGCATCCAGTTGGCGACTTCGCTGGGGTCGCACCTGGTGGGCGCGTTGTACGTGCTGGACGAGCCTTCGATCGGATTGCATCCGCGCGATACGACCCGACTGATTGAAATCTTGAAGGGTTTGCGCGACCTGGGAAATACTTTGCTGGTGGTAGAGCACGATCCGGACACGATCATGGCGGCCGATTACGTGCTGGATTTGGGTCCGGGCGCCGGCGAGCATGGCGGCAAACTGATTTTCGCGGGCACGCGCGATGCAATGCTGACCGACGCGCATTCCCTCACGGGGCGTTATCTGCGCGGCGAGCTGAAAATCGCGGTGCCGGCGCGGCGGCGCAAGCCCACGGGGAAATTCCTGAAGATTGTGGGCGCGCACAGCCACAATCTGCAGGGCGTGGACGTGATGATTCCGCTGGGACTGCTCGTGGCGGTTACGGGAGTTTCTGGATCGGGAAAGTCCACGCTCGTTTACGACGTGCTGTACAAGGCGCTGCAGGCAAAACGCAGCGGCGGAAATTGGAAGGAATGCTGCGACCGCCTGGAGGGCGATCATTTGCTCGCGGGCGTTGAAATGGTAGACCAGTCTCCCATTGGGCGGACGCCGCGGTCGAATCCGGCAACGTATTTGAAGGCGTTCGATCCGATTCGCGAAGTGTTTGCGGCGACGCCTGAGGCAAAGAAGCGCGGCTTTGCGGCGGGACATTTTTCGTTCAACATTCCGGGCGGGCGTTGCGAGGCTTGCCAGGGCGACGGGACCGTGACAGTTGAGATGCGCTTTCTCGCGGACGTGGAATTAGTTTGCGAGGAGTGCCGCGGGACGCGTTATAAGAGCGCGGTGTTAGATGTGCGTTATAAGGATAAGAATATTCACGACGTGCTGCAGATGACGGCGCGCGAGGCGATTACTTTTTTTGCAGCGTATCCGAAAGTGACCGCGAAGTTGCGCGTGTTGGACGAAGTCGGCTTGGGTTACCTGCGCCTCGGTCAATCCGGCACGACGCTTTCGGGCGGCGAGGCGCAACGTTTGAAACTCGCGGCGCATCTTACGCGGCAGGAAAATGCCGGCATCCTGTATATTTTCGATGAGCCTACCACCGGGCTGCATTTCGACGATATACAGAAATTGCTGACTGCCTTTCGCAAATTGATTGAGGGTGGTGCTTCGGTGCTGATCATCGAACACAATCTGGACGTGATCAAATCGGCGGACTGGGTGATTGATCTGGGGCCGGAGGGTGGCGAGGCGGGCGGGCGCGTGGTGGCGACTGGGACTCCAGAGCAGGTTGCGCGCAACCAGCAGTCGCACACGGGGAAATATCTGGCGCGCGTGTTGAACGGCGGCCACAACGGCGTGAATTTTAGCAATCATGCGGCGGAGAAGGCTGGTGGCTTTGCGGCGCCTGCTTCGACGCCGCCGCGCGATTTTTCGACGGAATGAAACAGCGGAGCACTCGATTGATGAAGCCGCTCGGTTTTGGCGCATGGAGCGCGTTTCTGGGCGCGGCTGTCGTGGCGTTTCCGGTCTTGGCATCGGCGCAAACCGTTGGAACTTCTCGCACGAAAATTCCTCAGGACCCCGCCGCCGTTGAATTGAACCGTCTGCTGGGTGCCGCGCAGGATGCCGTGAATAAGCAGGATTACGCCAGCGCGGCGCAGGATTATCAGGCTTATCTCGCGAAGAAACCGGACGATGCCGTGGTGCATTACGATTTGGGATACGCGTACACGGCGCTGCAGAAGCCTGGCGAGGCGAGGGGCGAGTACGAGAAAGCGATTGCGCTTGATCCGAAAATGGCGCCGGCTTATCAGAATCTGGGCGTGACTTTGATTCCTACCGATCCTGCGGCAGCGATCGAGCCTTTGCAACACGCGGCGGAGTTGATGCCGGAAGACGCGCGGACGAAGTGGCTGCTGGGGATTGCGCTGGAAGCGACGAAAAAAGACGCGCTTGCCATCGAGCAATATCAAGCCGCGGAAAAGCTGGATGCGAACAGTGTCGAGATTCGCAATTCGCTGGGACTCGCGCTGCTGAGAACAGGACGCGCCGGCGACGCCGAATCTGCATTTCGCGCCGCGCTGGCGCTGCAGCCGTCGGGCGCGGCGGCGGACCAGACGCACAAGGGATTGTTGCAGGCGCTGCTAGCGGAGAAAAAGAATGATGAGGCGGCGACGGAGATGGGTGTTTATCTCGCGGCGCATCCTGGTGATACAGCCACGCAGCTGGAGCACGCTTCCCTGCTGATCGATGCGGGAAAAGACGACGATGCGCTGGCCGAGCTGGACAAGGCTGCCGCGGCTGGACCTGAATCTCTGCGCGCTTTGAAATTGCGCGCGCAGATTTATTTTCGCAAGAAGCAGTATGACAACGCGGTGCCGGTGTTGGTGAAAGCGATCGCGCTGGCGCCGCAGGATCCCGACCTGCCGGCGCAGCTGGGCCACGCGTATCTGGAGAAAAAGGATTATCCCAATGCGGTGAACGCGCTGGTGGCGGCGATCAAGGTGAATTCGCAATCCATCGACGTGCTAAAGGATTTGGTGACGGCAGAATATCTGAACAAGAATTATCCGGCGGCGTTGCACGGACTGGATGTGTTGGCGCAAAGGGAAACACCGCCGCTGGGAAGCTGGTTCGTGCGCGCGACCTGTTACGATAAACTGGGACAGGCGCCTCAAGCGCTCGAGGCTTACAAGAAATTTCTGCAACTGAACAAGGACGAGAACAGCGACATGTACTTCGAGGCCAGCGCACGCGTTCGCACACTAACTCGGGAGCTCGCGAACAAGAAGAGGTAGTACATTGCCGGCACGCGGTGGTATTTGGCCAGGTCGTTTTTGGGCAGGAGCTCTTTTGGTGGCGCTGGTAGCGGGATCGCTGCTGGCCCAGGACCGGACGGCCCAGTTGCGTTCGCGATTCGTGAAGGAAACGGATCCGGTGCGCAAGGCACGGATGGTGGCGCTATTGGCAGATTCCGAATTTCGCGAAATGCACGAGAAGATTGACGCAGGCGATCTAGCTGCGGCCGCGGAAATTGCGGGACGCGTGCGGGATGAGGCGCAGGCCAGCAAGAAATTGCTCGATGCGAAGAGCCGTGACGCGGAGTCGCACCCCGACGGCTACAAGCAACTGGAAATATCGGTGCGCGAATCCATGCGGCGGCTGGACGATATAATGGTGAGCCTGGCGCAGGACGAGCAGGCGCCGTTGGCGGAAGTTCGTAAGGATATGGACGAGTTGGACCGGCAGATGATTCATCAACTTTTTCCCAAGCGGCCGGAAGCGGGGCCGAAGACCGAGCCGGAGCAGCCAAAAAGTTAGTGGGGAGCGCGCGATGTCGCGGCGAGTGCGAGGGCTGGCGAGCTGGATGACGCTGCTGATGGTGGCGACGGCGGTTTGGGCGCCTGGCCTTCAGGCGCAGCAGGAGAAGAAGGATTATTTGACGGATGCGGAGGGGGATCGCATCCGCGATGCGGTGACTCCGCCGGAGCGGATGAAACTTTTTGTGATATTCGCGGATGACCGGCTGAAGAAATTTCAGTACGAGCTGACGCGGACGGTGCCGGAAGGCCGGCGAGCTGAAATCTTGAATGGCCTGCTGAACGCTTATGCCGGATGCATGGATGACGCGGCGGACCAGATCGAAGTAGCGCGGGAAAAGCAGGTGGATATCCGCGCTGCGTTAAAAAACATGCAGTCCAAAGGCAAAGAATTTCTGGAAGCGCTGCAAAAGATCAATCAGGGCGGGCCGGAGTACGACCTATACAAGGATACTTTGCAGGACGCGATTGAGGGGACGCAGGACGCTTTGAGCGACGTGGATAAAGCGCTAAAAGAATTGAATACCGCGCCGGTGCGGAGAAAGCCATCTTGAAGACGCGGCGCGTGGAGAATGCCGTGCCCGGCGGCGAACGAATTTTCCAGCGGATTTATACGCGACTGGGGTGCGAAGGGCGGGCGCCGCATTTCGTGGTGGACTTTCATCCTTACACCGACCTGACGCACACGATTCGTTTGCGAGAGGATACGGCTTACGTGCGTTTGTCGGATGCGCTGGACGGTGCCCCGCATCCGGTGATGGAGGCGACTGCGGCGATTCTGCTGGGACGCTTATATCGGCGCGAGCCGCCGAAGGAATTGCTGCAGATGTATCGCGAATTTTCTTATGCGGGGGCAACGCGGCGGCGCTTGCTGGCTTTGCGGCAGCGGCGGGCGCGGCGCGTCGAGCATCGGCCGGCTGGGACCCATCATGACCTGGATCCGTTATTTGAGCGGCTGAACGCGCGTTATTTTGCGGGAGAGCTTGCCAAGCCGCGGCTGGGTTGGAGCCGGCGCGTGTGGAGCAGTTTGCTGGGATGTTTCGATCCGGCGTTGCAG
>Ga0070764_10000258_pt1 | contig 19652 bp, 18 predicted proteins | sample HubBroMetageWRM4_FD_67287 | JGI IMG/M metagenome (GOLD analysis project Ga0070764, IMG submission 67287) | Warmed soil microbial communities from the Hubbard Brook experimental Forest, New Hampshire - Hubbard Brook CCASE Soil Metagenome WRM 4 | ecosystem: Environmental > Terrestrial > Soil >... | reverse complement strand
GCGGTTCGAGGTGCAGCTCCATACCCCGGATAGCTTCCACGCTAAACACCACATGACCCACATCGCGTACGAGCGGATCCGCGACCCGACGACAAGTGACGAGGAACGCGGCGAACTCCGGGAGTTCCAGGGGGAGGTGTCGTCGTGGATCGAGGTTCCGGACGGCGCCACGGAAATCCCCAACTACAGAAAGGAAGGGTTCTAGATGCCAGACAAGATCACCTTCTTCGCGATCGTCGGCGGCAGAAATACTCTCGAAAATCCCCGTGGTCTGGCTCGGCGGCTGGAATTCGACGGCGACGGCTTCACCGACGAGGCCCTGAGGGGAGACTTCAGCTGGAAATTCACGCCGGTGATCGTCGAGTGGGAGCACGGCGACTTCGATGATGAACTCGTCGAGGTCAGCCACGAGCAGGCGAGCAAGATCATGGAATACTTCCGCGAGCGGTGGGATCCGCTCGAGCAGTCGCTGGACTCCTGAGTCACTGCTGGAGCTCGTGCGGTTCGCCGGGTTGAGCACACCGGCGGCATGAGGCGCCGGGCTAGCCTAGGCGGCATGCATAGGCTCGCACGGCATTGAATGAGTCGGTGAACTCGCGGACGCCGCCGGAGCCGACCGGGGAGGCTGCCGCGACCGACGTTCGGTGGGGGCAGACGGCGAGGCTGGCGCTTGGCACCACGTCGGCGCTCGGGCTCGGGCGCTTCGCCTATGGCCTCATTCTGCCGGCGATGCGCAGCGAGCTTGGCTGGAGCCTGGCCAAGGCCGGCGGGCTGACCACCGCCAATGCCGTGGGCTACCTGCTTGGCGCGGTGGCCGCCGCACACGTGGCACACCGGCTGACGGTAACTGCCACCTTCAGGCTGGGGATGATCCTCAACGCCGCGGCGCTCGCCGCCACCGCCGCAACCGGCAACTACCCGGTGCTCTTGCTGACCCGTGCGGCGACGGGGCTGGGTGGCGCACTCGTCTTCATCGCCGGCGGGGTGATCGCCTCACATACCGCGGCCAGCGCCCGGTCGGCCACCCCCCTTGCCGTCTATTACGCCGGCGCTGGCCTGGGCATCGCGGTCAGCGGCGCGACCGTCCCCATCCTGCTCGCCCATCACCCCGGCCGATGGCCGCTCGCCTGGGTCGGGCTGGCCGCAGCCGGCTGCCTGGCCACCGTAATCAGCTGGACCGCCGCCCGCGGCAACCACGACACCAGCCCAGCCACGAACCTCGCCGGCGCGCGAACCGTCGTGCGGCTGTGGCAGCCTGCGATCGCGTACCTGCTGTTCGCGGCCGGATACATCGCCTACATCACCTTCCTTTCTGCCTACCTGACCAGCAAGCATGCAAGCGTCGCTCAGATCACGCTCACCTGGACCGTGCTGGGCATCGCCGCTGTCGCCGCACCCGCACTATGGAGCCGACCGATCGGCACCTGGCCTCGCGCCAGGGCCCTCGCGGTGCTCCTGGCGGTGCTGAGCGTTGCGGCGGTGGTGGCCCTGGCCGGCGCACCGCTCGCGGTCACTGGTTCAGCGATCGGCTACGGTGCGACCTTCCTGGCCGTCCCAGCCGCAGTAACCGCGCTCGTCCGGGCAGCAACCCGGCCCAGCCAGTGGACCGGTGCGCTGGCCGCCTTTACGGTGGTCTTCGCGGCCGGCCAGACGGCCGGGCCCTACCTGGCCGGAGCCCTAGCCGACCGCTACGGCACGGGGGCCACCCTCGCATGGACCGCGGCGCTATGCGCGGCCGGAGCCGCGCTGAGCATCCTCACGCGAGAGACGCACGAGAGGACCTCCGGGGCCTCGTAAGATCGGCGCGGGCCGGCTTCGTCTACCGCAGCACCGACGGCACCCGTGCCGCCGAGGCGCCGGCGCGCTCGGCAGCGGCAGTTCTTCCTGCCGTCCGCGACGTGGTGGCCAGGTAGGCCGCCGCAACGACGCCGACACACGACGCGGCGCCGGCCGAGGCGACGACGAGCCAGCGGGACAGCCGCGGCAGGTCCTGCCAGGACATCGCGCTTGCGGCCACGTCAAGGGCGTCGGCGAGTGCGCCCGCCGCCACCCAGGCGCTGGCCTCCTCGCCGTCCCGGCTCCGCAGTGCCGCCAGGGCACCGAGGCCCAACGCCAGGTCGCGCGCGCCGAGCGCCCGGCCGAAGACGCGGGCGGTCAGGTCATCTGGCGTCGCGCCCACCCAGGGACGAGACGGCAGGGACGGGCGGGCCAGGGCGGTCAGGCCTATCGCGACGCGCCCGGCGGCCACGGCCGTCGCACCACGTTGGATCAGGACAGGGATCGCAGTTGTCAAGACGCACTTCCTTATGCCGCGATGTAGCGGTCGACGGTATGTCACCCGAGAATGAGGTTATGGGGAAAGATGGCGCGAAGCTTCGGGTGCGGAGGGCCGGGCGGGTGATCGTGCTCGATCCCGACGACCGGGTGCTGCTGTTCAGGTACGACGACGGGCCGCCGAACGATCGGCACTGGTGTACGCCGGGCGGCGGGCTTAACGACGGGGAAGATTACCCGGCGGGGGCGCGACGGGAACTGGCCGAGGAGACGGGCTGGGACGACGTACCGCTGGGGCCCGAGGTACACGAGCGGACCCTGACTATGGGGTACGCGGACGCGATCTTCCAGCAGCACGAGCGGTTCTTCCTGGCCCGGGTCGGGACGGCACGGCGCGCGCTCGGCGAGGTGGCGGCCATGCACGTCTCGGACGGGATCGCCGCCTGGCACTGGTGGACGCTCGCCGAGATGGACGCCACCGACGAGGTGATCTGGCCCGGCGGACTCGCGGACCTGATCAGGGGCCTGCTCGACGCCGACGGGTGATACCACCGGGGAGACGCTGGTGAGCGGGCGGGGTACCACGGTCCGTTCGGATTAATAGGAAAGACGGCGAGTAGCGGGGCCGGACGGTCAGCGAGGCACTTAGGCCTGGTTCCACCAGGGGCGGTCGGCGGGGGCGCTGGGCGAGGGCGCGGGGGCCGCGGCCGGGCCGGGTGAGGCAGGCGGTGCGGGCAAGGACACGGGGGGCGCGGCGGGCTGGCCGGACCAGGGCGCGGCAGGTGGGGGGGGGCCGGGGGGAGGGGGCCCGGCAGGCCGGGGCGCGGTGGGTGCGGCGGGGCCGGGCGGAGGGGGCCCGGCAGACCAGGGCCCAGCCGGTACGGCGGGGCCGGACGGAGGGAGGCCGCCGGACCAGGGCGCGGGGGGTGCGGCGGGGCCGGGCGAAGGGGGCCCTGCGGACCAGGGTGCTGGGGGCCCGGCGGACCAGGGCGCGGGGGGTGCGCCGGACCAGGACGCGGCCGCCGCGGCGGTCTGGGGTAGCGTCCGGGAGTTACGGGTCACGACGACGCCGAGGATCACGACGAGGATCCCCACGGCGATCAGCCAGCCCACGGCCGATTCGAGGTCGTTCACCAGGCCGCAGTCGTGCGCAACCGTGGTGTCGATGGCCCCGCCGATCTGGCCGATGGGCGACTGGCACAACGCCGCCTTCGACGCGATGACCGCGTGATCCACCAGGCCCGCGATGATGAGGATGGCACCGAGCACGAGCGCCGCGACGCCGGTCGCCTTCCGTCGCCACATGGCCGCTCCCGCAGAGTCCGTCCTTCGCGTGCCTTGAGTCTAGCCCGTACGCTAGGCGGGTGATCCGCCTCGAAGCTTGCCTTGTCGATGTCTACGAGACGCTGGTGAGCTGTGATTTCGCCGAGATCAGGGGCACGCTCCCGAAACTGGCGGGCGTCGCGCCTGACGCCTGGCGCGAGGAGTACCGGCAGCTCATTCCGGCGCTGACCGTCGGCCAGCTGTCGAAGGCCGAGGCGTTCGCGCGGATCATGCTCGCGAACGGCGTCGAGCCGCGGCCGGACCTGCTGCGCGAGCTCTCGGACAAGGACGGGGAACTGCTCGTGGCTTGCTCGCGGCTGTACGACGACGCGATCCCGTTCCTCCAGGCGCTCAGGTCCCGGGGCATCAAGATCGCGATCGTCAGCAACTGCTCCGAGCACACGCATGAGATGCTCGACGAGCTCGGCGTGACCGCGCTGTCCGACGTGCTGGTGCTCTCCTGCGAGGTCGGGGCGGCCAAGCCGGACGCGGAGATCTTCCGGTTCGCGCTGGACAGGCTCGGCGTGAGTGCCGGGGCCGCCGCATTCGTGGACGATCAGGCCTCTTACTGCGCCGGTGCGGCGAGCCTGGGTCTGACCGCGATGCAGCTGGTGCGGGGTGAGACCGACGGGCCGGCGGCTCCTTGGGTGGTCCGGTCGCTGGCGGAAGCCGGGGCCTTGCTTACCGAGTGACCGGGGCGGAGCTCCAGGCCCCGCGAGCCCGCGATCGGGTACGAAACGCGCGGAAGTTCCGGTCGGCCAGGGCAGGGAGCCGGTATCGTTGCGTGCCGTGCTGGATGGCGAGCTTGTCTTCGTGCCGAGCGAGATCCCGCGGCGCGGCGTGTTCGCGCTGTGGGGCACGGGTTCGGGAGCGGCGAAGCTTGAGCTCGTCTTCCCCCGCGGCGCCTACGGCATAAGAAAGCGCCTGGTCTCGGCGCATCTCATCCCGCTGGCCGAGGCGCTGCCCGCGTTGCTCGTCATCGATCAAGGGCCGCGGATGCGGCGCAGCGCCCGGGTGTGGGCCGCGGCCGCCGCCGCAGGCGTGGGGTTGGTGGCCCGCGGCAGGCTGCTGCCGACCGTCGGTCCCGATGAGACCGACATCTGGCGGGCCGGGCCGCTTGATCCGGCCGACCTGAGCTGGCTGCGCGAACTCGCGGCCGCCTTCCCGCCGACCGCGCACCCGCTGGCGGTACCGGGCTCGCGCCCGATGCGGCTCCGCTCCCCCGAGGCGCTCATCCGCGAGCTGTGGGACGCGATCGCCGACATGATCGCGCGCTCGCCCGCCGCGGCCCGGACAACCGCCTCGTCGGCGTTCGCCGCGACCGAGCCGACCCGGGTCGGGGATCTGGCGGAGTGGCTGGCCGATACCGCGGACGGCCTGTCGGCGGGGGCACGCCTGGGCCTGCGGGTCGAAGCCGTCGCGGAGCCGGCCGTGTACGGCGGCGAGGAAGATGAGCCATACGAATACGATGACGAGTCCGTGCCGGACCTCGCGGGCACCGTGGCGAGGCTGGACGAGGATGCCGACGAAGAGGAGGCGCAAGAGCCAGCATTCCAACTGGTGCTGCAGTTGCGCAGCACGGCCGATCCGAGCCTGATCGTCGACGCGGACGCGCTGTGGGGTCAGCCGGAGACGGTGCTCGCCAGGTTCGGCCAGCAGGCGGAGACGGACCTGCTGCTGGCTCTGCGACGCGGCGCGACGGTATGGCCGCCGCTGGCCGAGGTGCTGCGGCAGGCTAGCCCGTCGGTGATCGGCCTTGACGACGACGAGCTCACCAGCCTGCTAGGGCCGGCCGCCGAGGAACTGACCGGCGTCGGCATCGAGGTGCTGTGGCCGTCCAGCCTGCTGGACGGCGGCTTGAAACTACGGGCGGTCCCCACGCCTGCGCCGGAGAAGTTGACCGAGGCCGGGTTCGGGCTCGAGGCGCTGTTGGATTTCCGCTGGCAGCTCACTCTGGACGGGGCGCTACTCGACGCCGAGGAGATCGCCGCGCTTGCCGAGGCGAAACGGCCGCTGATCAGGCTGCGGGGCCGATGGGTGATCCTCGACCCGGTGCTGCTCGACCGGCTGCGCCGGCCGCCGCGGACCCGGATGCGCGCCAGCGAGGCCCTCGGCGCGGTGCTGGCAGGCGCGGCGGAGATCGACGGCCAGACGGTCACGGTGGCCGCCGAGGGGCCGCTCGCCGACCTCGCCAGGCAGATCGCGAGCATCGCGTCCGCCCCTCCCGCCCTCGATCCCCCGGCCGGGCTGGCGGCGACGCTCCGGCCGTACCAGCTGCGCGGACTGGCCTGGCTGGCCGGGATGTGCGAGGCCGGGGTCGGCGGCTGCCTCGCCGATGACATGGGACTCGGCAAGACGATCCAGGTGATCGCGCTGCACATGCACCGGCGGGACGCAAAGGCGGGCCCCACGCTGGTGGTGTGTCCCGCGTCGCTGCTCGGCACGTGGGAACACGAGATCCGCCGCTTCGCCCCCGACATCCCTGTCCGGCGCTACCACGGAGGCGGGCGCCACCTGCAGGACCTGGCAGCCGACGAGGTGGTCCTCGTTACCTACGGCGTGGTGCTGCGGGATTCCGCCCGGCTGGCCGAGGTCGGCTGGGGTCTGGTAGTCGCAGACGAGGCGCAGCACGTGAAGAACCCGCTTGCGCGGACCGCGCGGGAGCTGCGGGCGATCCAGGCGCCGGCCAGGGTCGCGCTGACCGGAACGCCGGTGGAGAACCGGCTGTCGGAACTGTGGGCGATCCTGGACTGGACCACGCCAGGCCTGCTCGGGCACCTGGAGGCCTTCACCCGGCGGGTGGCCGTCCCGGTCGAGCGGTACCGCGACGCCGAAGCGACCGCCGCTTTCGCCGCCCTGGTCCGGCCGTTCCTGCTACGGCGCAGGAAGACGGACCCCGGTATCGCGCCAGAACTGCCGCGCAAAACCGAGACGGACCTGTTCGTGCCGCTGACCGCCGAGCAGGTCACGCTGTACGAGGCGATGGTCCGCGAGACCATGGAGCTGATCGCCGCCAGGCGGGGCATCGAGCGTGCTGGGTTGGTGTTCAAGCTGCTGACCGCGCTGAAGCAGATCTGCAACCACCCGGCGCAGTACCTCAAGCAGCCTGGGCCGCTGGCCGGCCGGTCGGGGAAGCTGGCGGCGTTCGACGAGCTTCTCGACGTCATCCTGGCCGGCGGCGAGTCGATGCTGGTCTTCACCCAGTACACGCAGATGGCGACGCTTCTCCAGCAGCATCTGGATTCCCGCGGGATCCGGTCGCTGTTCCTGCACGGCGGGGTGCCCGTGCCGCGCAGGGAGGAGATGGTAGCGCAGTTCCAGGCCGGCCAGGCACCGGTGTTCCTGCTGTCGCTCAAGGCGGGCGGTACCGGCCTGACGCTGACCCGCGCCACCCACGTGCTGCATTACGACCGCTGGTGGAACCCGGCGGTTGAGGACCAGGCGACCGACCGGGCGTACCGGATCGGCCAGGACCGCCCCGTACAGGTCCACCGGCTCATCGCGGAGGGGACGCTGGAGGACCGTATCGCCGCCCTGCTCGAGACCAAGCGCGAGCTCGCCGAGGCCGTGATCGGCTCCGGTGAGGGCTGGATCTCCGAGCTGTCCGACGCCGAACTGGCCGATCTGGTCAGCCTGCGGGCCGCCCCGTGAGCGAGATGGATTCCCTGGCAGCGGAGTTCGGCCGCACCTGGTGGGGGCGGGCCTGGCTGGAGGCCCTGGAGCAACGGGCGCGGCTTGACCCCAACCGGCTGCCACGCGGGCGCGGCTACGCGCGCAGCGGCGCGGTCGGCGAACTGCTGCTGGCCCCGGGCGAGGCGCGAGCCAGGGTGCAGGGCCGCAAGACCGAACCGTATGAGGTACGCATCCGGGTCAGGCAGTTCACCGACGAGGAATGGGATCGTGTGCTGGCCGCCATATCCGCCCGGCTCGGCCACGCGGCGGCGCTGCTTGATGGCGAGCTGCCGCCGGAGATCGCCGACGACGCGGCCGACGCTGGGCTGGACCTGCTGCCTGGCGGCGGCGAGATCGGGCCCCGCTGCAGCTGCCCGGACGAGGCAGACCCGTGCAAGCACGCGGCGGCGGCCTGTTATCTCATCACCGACGCCCTGGACGCCGATCCCTTCACCCTCTTCCTGCTGCGCGGCCGGACCAGAGATCAGGTTCTGGCCGGCGTCAGGGCCCGCCGTAGGGGCACGGCGCTGGATCGGGCGACCGCCGGACGCAATGCAGCGGGCTACGCAGCGGGCGACAAGACTGGTGCCGGATTGGTCCGGGTCCGGCCGGCTGCCGACGAGGGCGTGGATGCCAGGGCGGCGTTCGGCGCGCCAGAGTCGTCGGCGCCGATACCTGCGCCGCCCCTGCCGCCGCAGCGTCCCGGGCATCCTGCCGCGCTTCCCGTGGACCCGCCGCCGTCGCGCCCGGGCCTCCGTGACGACCTGCTTGAGCTCGCCGCGGACGCGGCCGCCAGGGCCTGGGAGATGGCGGTGGGCCTGTCCGCTGATGGCGGGCTCAACCTGGATCCGGACTCCGACCTGGCCCGCAGGGCGGCCCGGGCGCTGAGCACCCCGGCGTTCGGCACGCTTGCGGCGCGCTCGGGGGTGAGCGGACGGGAACTCGCCCGCCGGGCGCTGGCTTGGCGGCAGGGCGGCGTGACCGGCCTGGAGGTCCTGGGCGCCGAATGGGACCCGGCGGCCGAGGATCCCGATGCCGTCGGCCTGCTGCGGGCGGCACGGGACGTGCTGCGCGCCAAGACCGGCGCGGCGGAGAGCGTGCGGGGCAACCGAATCACCGCCGGACGCCTGCAGCTGCGTCTTGGCCGGGATCTGCGCTGGTACCCGTACGCGCGGTCGGAGGAGGACTGGGAGCCCAGCGGATCGCCGGAGCTGGACCCGGCAAGGGCCATCGCCGGCCTGTGATGCCGTGTGCTGGCTGCCGTCGGTGACGCGCGGCCGTCGGCGGCGCGCGGCCGTCTTACAGCACGGGCGGCAGGCCGAGAGCAGGGAAGAGGTCCGCGTTGAACACCGTGATCTCCGCGATGACGCCGGCCTCGATGCGCATCACGTCTAGCTTGAACGCGCGGAACTCGCTGTCCCGCGGGCGGCGCAGGTAGCCCGCGGCGGCCGGCATCCGGTTGGCAGCCGTCGGGAGCACCCGCCAGTCCCCCATCGCCGTCGCCTCGGCCATGAGCGGCCTGATCGAATCCGCACCGTCCAGGCACACCGGGAAGGGCGGCATCGTGATGCGGAGGTCCCGCGCGGCGAGCGCGACGGCGGCCTCGGTGTCGAGCCGCTCGTGCGCGTCGATGAACTGGTCGAGCAACTCGCGTTCTGCCGCGCTCGGCTGGCGGGCGGACCACTCGGAGCGCTCGGGCGACAGGTGGGACTGCATCGTGGTGCGGGCCCGCTGCAGGGCGCTGTTGGCCGCGGCGATGCTGGTCCCGAGGGCCGAGGCGGTCTCGCTGGCCGGCCAGCCGAGCACGTCACGGGCGATCAGCGCCGCGCGCTGCCTAGGCGGCAGCGCCTGCAGGGCGGCCAGGAAGGCCAGGCTGATCGTCTCACGCTCGATCGCGATCGCCTCCGGCTGCTGGTCGCTCGGCGCGGCCTGGTCGAGCAGCACGTCGGGGTACGGCTGCAGCCACGACAACTCCGCGAACGAGGTCATCCCCGTCGCCCGCCGCGCGCTGCCCTTGCGGCGCAGCATGTCGAGGCAGACGTTCGTCGCGATGCGGTAGAGCCAGGCGCGGAACTGCGAGCCGCCCTCGAAGCCCGACCGGCCGCGCCAGGCGTTCAGGAACGTCTCCTGCACCGCGTCCTCGGCCTCGTCGAATGAGGCCAGCATGCGGTAGCAGTGGACGTGCAGCTCGCGCCGGTGGCGTTCGGTGAGCGCGGCGAACGCGGGCTCGTCGCCGGCGACGGCCGCGCGGACCGTTTCGTCAGTGCTGGCCGTCTGGGCGGTGCGCTCCATCGTCAACCTCTCGGTCTGCGGTTCTGCACCGTGAAACGGCGGCGCGCGCACAAACTCATCGGTGCTGCGACGAGTGTGGTTACTGAGCCTACGCTGTCGTCCTTCTGTTCGATCGGAAGGATTTTCCGCGGAAGATCCGGGTTTAGTGGAAGATCCGGTGGATCCCGATCCACCTGAATTACCGCGGAACCCGGATGTTCCAAGATCTTTGCGATGCGGCTTTCACCAGGGGAAGCTTGCTTATCACAGGCTCCAGGGATACCACTAGTCGGCGCCGAGGCGTGCTGCGGAACGAGGGCAGGCCGGTGCTACAGGCCGAAGCCCTGGCGGCGGTCTTCGGGGACTAGGTCCAGGTAGCTTGGGTGCTCGGCGATCCACTGCTTTACGTACGGGCAGTAGGGCAGCACCGAGAGGTGGCGCGCCCTGGCGGCGTCGAGGCTGGACTGGATGAGGCGGCTGGCCACGCCGTGGCCACGGAACCCTTCTTCCGTCTCGGTGTGCAGGAACGCCATCGCGGGGCCGCGAATGTGGTAGACGACGACACCGACGAGTTCACCGTCCGCGCGCATCTCGAATCGCTCTTCGTCCGGGTAGTCGGTGACCTGCAGATCCATGGTCCCCTCCCGAAGCGGCCGGCTGGCCGGAGCGGGGTTAGCTTACCTCGGTGGCGTAGACGACGATGTTGCTCAGATAGTGGCCGGTGGTGGAGTCGAAGGTTCCGCCGCAGGTGATGAGGCGAAGCTCGGCGTCCGGGGTGGGTCCGTACACGCTCTCCGAGGGGAAGTGATTCTTCAGGTAGGTCCGGACCGAGGTGACGCGGAATACCACCAGGGTGCCGTCCGCGCGCCGGACGTAGACCCGGTCACCGCGCTGCAGCGTGATGAGCCGGAAGAACACCCCGATTCCCTTGTGGCTGTCGACATGCCCCACGATGATGGCCGAGCCGATGGCACCCGGCCGGGGGCTGCCGGTGTACCAGCCCACGACGGTGGTCGTTGACGGCACGTGCAACGTGCCGTTGGCGGCGAGGCCGAGCGTGATCATCTTGGCGTCCACGCCGATGACCGGGATCGTGAGCGAGACCGGCGCGGCAACAGGCCGCGGGTCCGCCGACTGGGGCGGGGCCACGATCGGTCCGGTCGGCGCGGGCAGCGCGTCCAGGCCGACAGCGGGCGGGTGGATCGCGGCGGAGGGGTGCCGGGTCAGCAGCAGCCCGGCCGTTCCCCCGCCCACGACGGCCAGGCCGGCCGCGAGCGCGAGCGCCGCGGCCGACCTGCGTGTCGGCACCTTCAGATCCCGGGCTGCGGCCGACGGCGGAGCCGGAGCCCGCCGGTCAGGGCCAGCAGCGACCCGGCTCCGATAACCACGAGCCACGGCACCGGCGAGGAGGGCCCGTGCGGCGCGGTGCCGCCGAAGCCCGTCGCGGCAGCGCCCGCAGGCACGTCGCCGGCTCCGGCCGCGTCCTCCAGGTTGACGATCTCAAGACCGTTGGCCCCGTCGAGCACGACGAGCGTGTGCACGGTGCCCGCGCCGAGCGTGACGGTCGAGTTGGCGTCCCCGCCATTCGCGGTCACCTTCACGGTCTCGGTGCCAGGGGTGACGGTGAAGTACGAGCTCGCCGTGCCGAAGGCGAGCTTGCTCGAGAGCACCTGGCTGCCGAAGGACACGCTGACCGACTGGTCCTTGAGCGAAGCCTCGATCACCCGCACCAGGGACTTGCCTGACGGCGTGCTGAGGTCGTCGTCCAGCACCGCCAGCCGCAGGCCGGACTCCGGCCCCATGCCAGCCACCGTGTAGGCGTGACCGGCCTGGATCGTCACGCTGGTGGAGAGCACCGGCTGACTGGACGGGGAGGCGCCGGAAGCGCGCATGGCGACGCTGTAGTCGCCCGCGCTGACCGCCTCGTATGGCGAGACCGTCCCGTAGGCGACGTGGTGGAGCACGATCTCCGCATTGGAGTTCCCGAACGAATACAGGTAGACGTCTACGGCCGGGGTGTTCGGGGAAAGGTGGGCGAGCCGGATCCAGCCGGTGCCCGAGGTGGCCGAGGACGCGTAGGCGGTGGCCGCGGCCGGGAGACCAAGCAGCAGGGCCGACGCGGCCAGTAGCATGATCATTCGTCGCAGCATTCTGGTAAATTTCATCTGATCCCTCCCATTGGCCCCCGCCGATGGGTCGTCAGGGACCGCCGAGTCCCATCGGGCCGGGGGCGTCGAACCGTACCGTGATCGCTGACTTGCCGCCAGCGAGCCGGACTATGCCATCCTGCGCTGGTTGGTAGGTTGTCTGCTGAGCTTCAAGGAACGCCAGGATCGCCGACAGGCCTGCGGACTCGGCGGCACCGATTTCGGCACCACGCAGGGGGACGTCCGTACTCGCGCCTGGCGACGAGTCATCGAAGGCTATCAGGCGCAGGCTCATTTTGGATGCCAGTGCTGAAAGCGTTACAAGCAGCCTCGGGTCCACGTCGCCTTGCAAAAGCTCCTGCTTGGCCACCGGCGTGGCCTGGACATTCTTGTTGCGCAACAGCTGCTGGCCCGCCTGGATGCGGTCCTGGCGGTCCGATGCCAGCTGGGCCTCGAACGCGGCGGAGCCATTCGGCGCAATGGCGCGGACCTCGATGCGGTTGGCACCCGAGCCGAAGCTGGCGATGACCAGCGGCGCGTACACCGAGCCGAGCCGGGCGCCGAACTGGTTGCGGACCACCTGCGTCGCGACGATCACGGTGGCGCCCAGCGGGTCGAAGCTCCCGGGCTGCAGCTCGAGCAGCCTGGCGGCCGGGACCCCCGCCGCCTGCAGGGCGGCGCACATCGTCAGGTCACATTCCAGGGTCGCGTCCGCGCTCACCTGCTGCGCGATCCAGCTCGCCGCCTTGTCGCGGACGGCCGCGGCCTGCTGCAGCGACGTCGTGCCTGTGCCCGCATTGTTCGGGTCGTTCGGAGTGTCCTGCTGCCCCGTCGCGGCCGGCCTCTGCTGGGTGATGGCGGCGGTGACCCCGGCCCCGAGACCCATGGCGAGCAGCGCCGCCGCCGCCGTCACCACGATCCGGCGCCTGGTCGAGGGCCTGCGGCCAGTGCGATGTCTTTCCAGCCACAGCCGTACGGTCGTGGCCCCGACGGTAAGCCAGCCTGGTTGTTCTTGGCGGCCGGGGCTCTCCGGGCGGGCTGGGCTTTCCAAGCTTGCCTGGCTTACCTGGCGGCTGGCGGGCCGCGAGCGGTCGGCGGGCATCAGCCGGTCGGCGCGCGCCAGGCGGTCGGCGCGGCCTGCAAGACGGCCGACACTCGGTATCGGTGTAAGACCGTGCTCCTCACCCATCTGCGCTCCCCCACCACCCCCGGCCAGGGTTGGCCTACCAAAGCCTATCGATCATACGCCGATATTAGATTTCAGCCAATACGATCATTTATGGATCTTCACTGTCCCGAAGTTCGCGATTCTGCGTTTTTCGTGCCATAAGCCGGGCAGTTGTTCGTGCTCGACTATGACCGTGAAGCAACACGCTATGACGTTACCAGTGACGGCCGGCATCGTCGGATAGTACTTCGCCGCGGATCGCCGCCCACTGCAGGGAGTGCCCGATGCCCTCGGTAAGGCCGTAAAGCGGCTGCCAGCCGAGCAGGCGTTTCGCGCGGCCGATCCTGGCGTAGGCGCCGGCGACGTCACCCGGCCGGCGTTCGGCATCCCGTGACTGGATGGGCGTGTCGGCCACGGCGTTGAACGCTGCGAGAAGTTCCCGGACGGTAGTACCGGTGCCGGTGCCTAGGTTGATCACGGTCGCCGGCTCGGGCAGCGCGTCGAACCTGCCCAGCGCCGCCACGTGAGCCAGCGCCAGGTCCCAGACGTGGACGTAGTCCCTGATGCCCGATCCATCCCGCGTCGGGTAGTCGGTCCCCGTGACCAGGAACGGGATGCCTTCCTCCTGAGCCTGGATCATCTTGCCCAGGGCATGGGTCGGCCGCGGTAGCTGCAGGCCGGTGCGCATCTTGGGGTCTGCGCCGATCGGGTTGAAGTACCGCAGCGACAGCACCCGGAGCGGCTGCGCGGCGGCGATGTCGGCGAACATGGCCTCGCACACCGCCTTGGTCCGGGCGTACGGGCTCTGCGGGTCGATATCCGAGTCCTCGTCGACGGTCAGGTCTGGCCGAGGCCGGTAGATGGCCGCCGAGGAGCTGAAGATCAGCCGCCGGACGCCATTGCGCAGCAGGTGCCCGGCGAACGCCACGCTCTTGGCTACGTTCTCCCGGTAATACCGCACCGGGTCCGCGACCGAGTCCGGGACCACGATCAGCGCCGCGCAGAGGATGACCGCGTCAATGTCCGGGTGTTCGGCGAAGACGCGATCGATCAGCGGGCCGTCCGCGATGTCGCCCTGGTAGAAGTCGTGGGCGGCAGTGAACTCGCGCCTGCCCGTCACCAGGCTGTCCAGGATCACCGGCCTGATGCCGACGTCGCAGCAGGCCGATGCGACCGTGCTGCCGATGTAGCCGGCGCCCCCCGCGACCAGGACCTTCACGCCTGGGGGCCAAGCGGGCCGGAGGGGCCAAGGATCTCTACGGCGCGTTCGCGCATTTCCACCTTCCGGACCTTACCGGTGACGGTCATCGGGAACTCGTCGACGATGTGCACGTAACGCGGGATCTTGTAGTGTGCCAGCTGCCCGCTGCAGAACGACCGGAGCGAGGAGGCCGTCAGCGGCTGCGCTCCGGGGCGCAGCCGGATCCAGGCCATGAGCTCCTCGCCGTATTTGGCGTCCGGGACGCCGATGACCTGGGCGTCCAGGATGTCGGGGTGGGTGTAGAGGAACTCCTCGATTTCCCTCGGATAGACGTTCTCCCCGCCGCGGATGACCATGTCCTTGATCCGGCCGGTGATGGCGAGATAGCCGTCGGAGTCCATCACGGCGAGGTCGCCGGTGTGCATCCAGTGGGCGACGTCCACGGCCTCGGCCGTCCTGTCGGGCTGCTCCCAGTAGCCGAGCATGACCGAGTATCCCCGCGTGCACAGCTCGCCGGGCGTGCCGCGCGGTACCGTCAGGCCGGTGGCCGGGTCGATGACCTTCACCTCCAGGTGCGGGCCGACGCGGCCGACCGTGGAGACCCGGCGGTCAAGGGAGTCGTCGACGCGGGTCTGCGTGGACACCGGCGAGGTCTCCGTCATGCCGTAGCAGATCGATACCTCGCGCATCGACATCCGCGACATGACCTGCTTCATCACCTCGACGGGACACGGCGAGCCCGCCATGATGCCGGTGCGCAGCGACGAGAGGTCGTAGTCGGCAAACCCCTCCGCGGACAGCTCCGCGATGAACATCGTCGGCACCCCGTACAGCGAGGTGCATCGTTCGGCCTGCACGGCTTCCAGGGTGGCGACCGGGTCAAAGGTCGGGGCCGGGATGACCATGCACGCTCCGTGACTGGTCGCGGCCAGATTGCCCATCACCATTCCGAAGCAGTGGTAGAACGGCACCGGGATGCAGATCCGGTCTTCCTCGGTGTAATTGCACAGCTCACCGACGAAGTAACCATTGTTGAGGATGTTGTGATGAGAGAGAGTCGCGCCCTTTGGGAAGCCAGTAGTTCCTGAGGTGTACTGGATATTGATGGGGTCGTCGGTATCCAGCTCGATGCGATCGAGCGCGGCACGGTCCCGCTGAATGCCGTCGTCGAGCAGCGATCGCCACTCCGCGCTGCCGAGCAGCACGACCTGCGACAGCCCGGGGCAGCGCGGCCGTACCTCGGCGATCGTCGCGCCGTAGTCGGAGGTCTTCACCCGCTCCGCGGCGACGAGCAGCTTGGTGCCCGACTGGTTGAGCACGAACTCGAGCTCCCGGGTGCGGTAGGCCGGGTTGATGTTCACCAGGATCGCGCCGATCTTGGCGGTCGCGTACTGGGTGATGGTCCATTCCGCGCAGTTCGGCGCCCAGATGCCGACTCGGTCCCCCTTGCCGATGCCGATCCCGAGCAGGCCAAGCGCTAGCGCGTCGACGTCGGCGGCCAGCTCGGCGTAAGTCCACCGTCGGCCGTCGGCCCCGTCCACCAGGGCCTCACGCTCTCCGAACGCGCGCACCGTGGCGTCGAAGTTGGCGCCGATCGTGTCGCCGAGCAGCGGCGATTCGGATTCTCCCGACGAGTAACTCAGGGCTGAGGACATGGCCCGCTCACCTCCAAGCCTGGTTTACCTGGCATTCCCGCTGGAGTCCAGCATGGCACGGTTTGACGGGTCGGCTTTCCTTGCGACTAAACCCTCCGGACGGCGCATAATGAGCGATAAACACGCTGGCATGGGCCATAATCGGCGTGATCGTGGGAGGGAATCATGCAACTCCGGCTGCTAGACGTCCCGGTGGACGGCGGCGACCTGCGCGTGCTCTTGTGGGGGAACGGCAAGCACGTGGCGGTCGCGGTACACGGGATCACGGCCTCGGCCATGGCGTGGCAGGCAGTCGCGCGCCAGATGCCGTCCGACTGGACGCTCGCCGCGCCCGACCTGCGCGGGCGCGGCCACAGCGCAGAACTGCCCGGCCCCTACGGCCTCGAGCAGCACGCCGCAGACGTGGCGGCCGTGCTGCGGCATCTCGGCGGGCGGCCGGTGCTCGCCGGTCACTCCATGGGCGCGTACGTCGGGTTGCTCGCCCGCGATGCGCACCCGCAGCTGGTGCGGCGGCTTGTCCTGGTCGACGGCGGCGTGCCGCTGCCGGTACCGGACGGCGCCGACCTGGACGCGATCCTGGGCCCCGCGCTCGCCCGGCTTCGGCAGACCTTCGCCGACACCGAGGCCTACCTGGACTTCTGGCGGGCACACCCGGCGCTGGCCGACCACTGGAGCGCGGACGTGGAGGCCTACGTCCGCTACGACCTGACCGGCGAGGAAGGACACATGCGTTCCCGGGCGGTCGAGAACGCGGTCCGGGTAGATCTCGCCGAGGTGGTAGCGGAGAAGCCGTTCGCGGAGGCTCTTGGCCGCCTGCCCGAGCCCACCCGGCTGCTGACCGCGCCCGCCGGGATGTTCGGCGCGCCGCCCGGGCTGCTGCCCGCGGAAACGGTCGCGGCGTGGCAGGAGCGAGCGCCGAAACTGAGGCCGCAGCTGGTGCCGGAGGTGAACCACTACACGATCGTGTTCGACAGGCGGGCCGCGGCGACCGTGGCCGCCGCGATCACCACGCCCGTGTCCTGAGCGTCCCTGGCGTCCTGGGCCTTGGCCCCATTGGGCTGCTTCGGCTGCCTGGGCCTCCTGGGCACGGCCGCGGCCAGGGACTTCGCGGAATGAGGCAGTATGGAGTCGTGACCCAGCTGGCGGAGGACTCGGCCTACTACCGGGCGACGAGTTCGTTCGGGACGCTGCTTGACGTGGTCGCGGCCGGCGGCGTGCTGATCCTGAGCGGTGCGGGGCTGTCCACCGAGTCCGGGATCCCCGACTACCGCGGGCCAACCGGCCTGGCAAGGCGGGCCACGCCGATGACCTACCAGACGTTCACCTCGAGTGCCGCCGCCAGGCGCAGGTACTGGGCGCGCAGCCACGTCGGCTGGCGGCACATCGCCTCGGCCGTTCCGAACCGCGGCCACCATGCCGTCGCCGAACTCGGCCGTCGCGGCCTGCTTGCCGGGATCATCACGCAGAACGTGGACGGGCTGCACCAGGCCGCGGGCGCCGCAGAGGTGACCGAACTCCACGGCAGCCTGCACCGGGTCGTCTGCCTCGACTGCGGTCAGCGGACGTCACGCATCGATCTTGACCGGCGGCTTGAGGCGGCCAATCCCGACTGGCCGCCGCGCGCTGCGACGGCAGTCAACCCAGACGGTGACGCCGTCCTCGACGACGACGCGACGGAATCCTTCCAGGTCGCGGACTGTGCGGCCTGCGGCGGGGTGCTGAAGCCCGACGTGGTGTTCTTCGGCGAGAACGTGCCGCCGCCGCGGGCGCGGGCCTGCTACGCGCTGGTCGAGCAGGCCAGCGCGCTGGTCGTCCTCGGTTCATCGCTGGCCGTGATGTCGGGGTTGCGTTACGTGCGGCACGCGGCCGGCCTCCGGTCGCCCGTGGTGATCGTCAACCAGGGAGCCACCCGTGGCGACCAGTACGCCACCGCGACCCTCGACGCTCCCCTCGGCCAGACGCTCACGGCGCTTGTCGGGACGCTGCGATGACCGACTTCGACGTCGTGACCGGGGCGTTCAGCTACTCCGGGGCGGCCATCGCGCGCGAGCTCCAGGCGTCCGGGCGTCGGGTACGGACGCTCACCGGTCATCCCGCCCGCGCTCCGGCCGGCACCGCCGTCGAAGCCAGGCCGCTGGACTTCACCGACCCTTCGGGGATGAGGGAGTCGCTGCGCGGCGCCGGCACCCTCTACAACACCTACTGGGTCCGGTTCGCGCACGGGCAGGTCAGCCACGAGGTCGCGGTGGCCAACTCGCGCGCGCTGTTCCTCGCGGCCGCCGAGGCTGGCGTGCGGCGGATCGTGCACGTATCGATCACCCACCCCAGCGCGGATTCGCCGTACCCGTACTTCCGCGGTAAGGCCGCGGTCGAGCAGGCCCTCGCCGATCTCGGCGTCTCGCACGCGGTGCTGCGGCCGTCGATCTTGTTCGGCGGCAGCGGCGTGCTGATCAACAACATCGCGTGGCTGCTCCGCCGCATGCCGGTGTTCGCGGTAGGCGGCACCGGCGCCTATCGCATCCGCCCGATCCACGTCGATGACCTGGCCCGGCTGGCCGTGCGGGCCGGGAGCGGCGCCGGCACCGAGGTCATCGACGCGGTGGGACCGGACCGGCCGACGTTCCTCGGCCTCGTCACCCGGATCAGGGACGCGGTCGGGAGCCACAGCGGGGTCATCCGCGTGCCTGGATCGGTCATCCCGCCCGCGGCCAGGCTGCTTGGCCTGGCACTGCGCGACACCCTGCTGACCGCCGAGGAATACCGGGCGATGGCCGACGGCCTGGCCGACACCGACGGCCCGGCGACCGGCGAGACCTCCCTGACGGAGTGGATCATCGAACACAAGGACACCCTGGGCCGCGGCTACGCCAACGAGCTGACCCGCCACTTCCGTTCGGGCAGAAAGTCAAAAGATCGATTTTTACCGAACGGACAGGCGTGGCACGGCAGGGAACGCTCAGCCGTGCGCACGGCATACGCGCAGATGATCGGGCGGCCGAGCTCGGTCTAGCCGAGGGCCCTGGGGTGAGCGGCGGCGTAGACCTCGCGGAGCTTGTCCACCGTGATCAGGGTGTAGACCTGGGTGGTCGTCACGGATGCGTGGCCAAGCAGCTCCTGGACCACCCGGATGTCGGCGCCGCCGTCGAGCAGGTGCGTGGCGAACGAGTGCCGCAGCGTGTGCGGTGACACGTCGGGCAGCCCCGCGTGCCCGGCGGCTGCGTGCAGCAGGCCCCAGGCACCCTGCCTGGTAAGGCGGCCGCCCCTGGCGTTGAGGAACGCCGCCGGGCTCACCGACACCCGCCGGGAGCCCGCGGCCAGCGCCGGCCTGGCCCGCACCAGGTAGGCCTCGAGCGCCCGCACCGCGTAGCTGCCCACCGGCACCACCCGGTGCTTGCCCCCCTTGCCCGCCAGCCGCACCACCGGATCGGCGTCCAGGTGTAGCTCGTCGACATCCAGCCCGATCGCCTCGGAGATCCGCGCCCCCGTCCCGTACAGGAACTCAAGCAGCGCCCGGTCCCGCAGCAGCCGCGGCTCGACGCCGCCCGCAACGGCAGGCGCATCCGGACTCGGCCCCGCCGCGTCGAGCAGGCGCTCCACCTCGTCCAGCGTGATCGCCTTCGGCAGCCGCTTGGGCGGCGTCGGCGGCGTCACCTCACGCGCGGGATCCTCCTCGCTGAGCCCCTGGGTGACCGCGAAGGCATGCAGTCCCCGCACCGCGATCACCGCCCGCGCCGCCGAGCTGACCGCCAGCCCCTCGTGCTCGTCGTCCCCCTCCCGCAGTGCCGCGAGGAACTCCGCCACGTCTGCGGGCGTGACATCGGCCAGCCGATCCTTCCCCCGCCCCGCGAGCGCAGCCTGATACCGCCGCAGATCCCGCCCATACGACTCGACCGTGTTCGCCGCCAGCCCCCGCTCCACCACCAGGTACTCCAGGTACCCCC
>Ga0070764_10000257_pt1 | contig 19688 bp, 14 predicted proteins | sample HubBroMetageWRM4_FD_67287 | JGI IMG/M metagenome (GOLD analysis project Ga0070764, IMG submission 67287) | Warmed soil microbial communities from the Hubbard Brook experimental Forest, New Hampshire - Hubbard Brook CCASE Soil Metagenome WRM 4 | ecosystem: Environmental > Terrestrial > Soil >... | reverse complement strand
CCGGAATTACCAAAGCGCATGCACATGGGACATCTTCTCCCTGCGCGACGCGGGTGAGATGTTGAATCCCAGCAGCCTGGTACTCATGCAAAGCGACGAAATCCTGGACGATGTCCATATCCGCATTCTGCGCGTGACCGAAGATTTGCGCTCTATTCAGCAAGCTTTGAATTGCGCAGCCATGCAGGCGCCCAACGACCCCGAGTTGATGGAGGCTCTCTGCCAGTTGCCGGAAGTGGAGTCTCTGCAATTGCTAAAAGCCGCACTTGACCAGATGCGCCATTTCCTCTGGTTCTATGTGCAGGTGATGACCAACGGGTCCGAGGAAGGTGAACGGCTGCGCGAAAGCATTCGTCAAAAGCCCACGGAATCCATCGCGGTTAGCCCCCGTATTGCAGCCGCCGAGAAGTTCCGGCATGCCGCCGATGCTGCCCTGCTGCAAATGCTGTCCGACGGTAAAGTCCGTAAGCCCAACTAGATGAATACCCGGTTCCGACCCCACCCACGCTAAAACTGCATCTCCATGCCCGTCGCGTAATCCAATAGAATGTCCTCATTTCCGGTCTGTCCGGCCCGGAGGCGGCCGAAGACTAGAATCGGATAAGACCAGTCATGCTTTCGTCTGTTAGACAGGCGAAGGTGTTGTCCCGAGCCAGTGGGTGCCCCGAGAAAATTATGTGGATTGTTCGACTTGCGTTAAGGCGGCCTTATACCTTTGTAGTCGTCTCGCTCTTGCTTCTGCTCTTAGCTCCGATCGTCATTCTGCGCACGCCGACCGACATTTTTCCCTCCATTAATATTCCTGTCGTCAGCATCGTTTGGACCTACACCGGCCTGGATGCGCAACAAATGTCGGATCGCATCGTCTCCCAAACCGAGCGTGCCCTGACCACCCTGGTGGACGACATCCAGCACATTGAGTCTCAGTCACTCAACGGGATTGCCGTGGTCAAGGTTTTCTTTCAGCCCACCGCCGATATCGATAAAGCTCTGGCGCAAGTGACCGCAATTTCGCAGACCCAACTTCGGCAACTGCCTCCCGGTACCACACCGCCGTTGGTCATCACCTATAGCGCCTCGACTGTCCCCATTTTGCAGTTGGCGCTTTCGGGAGTGGGACTGTCGGAGCAGCAGCTCTTTGATCTCGGCACGAGTTTCATTCGTACCCGTCTGATCACCATCCCGGGCTGCGCTGTTCCTTATCCCTACGGCGGCAAACAACGCCAGGTCCAGGTCGACCTCGACACCAACGCGCTCCAGTCCAAAGGCTTGTCGCCGCTTGATGTGGTGAATGCAGTCAGCGCCCAAAATCTGATCCTGCCGTCCGGTACATCGAAGATCGGAACCTTTGAATATGATGTCGCGATTAATGGCAGCCCGAAAACTGTACCAGAATTGAATGACATGCCCATTAAGACGGTGGGCACAAACACAATTTATGTTCACGACGTGGCCAATGTTCGCGATGGCTTTCCTCCACAAACCAATATCGTCCACGTAAACGGCAGGCGCGCGGTTCTGCTGACGGTCTTGAAGAGCGGGAATGCATCGACGCTGAGCGTGGTCGCCGGCATCAAGGCCATGCTCCCACAGATTGCGGCCAGCATGCCGCCCCAATTGCAAATGCAGCCCCTGGCCGACCAGTCTTTGTTTGTCCGGGCCTCCATCGACGGCGTCATCCGGGAAGCCACCATCGCGGCTTGCCTCACCGGCCTGATGATCCTGCTCTTCTTGGGCAATTGGCGTAGTACCCTCATCATCGCCACTTCGATTCCCCTTTCGATTTTGACTTCGATCCTCGTTCTAAGCGCGTTGGGGCAGACCATCAACATCATGACCCTCGGTGGTCTGGCGCTTGCGGTCGGAATTCTAGTTGACGATGCGACCGTCGAAATCGAGAACATCAACCGCAACCTCGCGCAGGGCAAGGAAGTCGAACACGCCATTTTGGATGGCGCCCAGCAGATCGCAGTACCCGCCTTCGTCTCCACCCTGGCCATCTGCATCGTTTTTGTGCCCATGTTCTTCTTGACCGGAGTTGCCAAGTATTTGTTCGTGCCCCTGGCCGAAGCGGTGGTGTTTGCCATGTTGGCGTCTTACCTGCTTTCGCGCACTCTGGTTCCCACTATGGCCAAGTACCTGCTCAAGGGCATCGACGGTACGCCCGTGGTGTCGGGGAATCCGCTGGTGCGAATGCAGGTCCGTTTTGAAGAAGCTTTCGAGCGGCTGCGCGAGAGCTACCGCCGCTTGCTGGATCGTTGTCTGCACTACCGGGCGATGTTCCTCACCGTCTTCTTCGCGGCCTCCTTGGTTTCGCTGGTGTTCTTGATTCCCTGGCTGGGCCAGGACTTTTTCCCCACCGTGGACGCCGGCCAGTTCAAGCTGCATCTGCGGGCACGCACCGGGACCCGCATAGAAGAGACCGCCCGGATTTCGGGCCTGGTGACTCAGGCAATTCGCGACGAAATTCCACCTTCGGAAATCTTGAGTGTCATCGACAACATCGGCCTGCCTTACAGCGGCATCAATCTTTCCTACAGTAACTCCGCCCCCATCGGCCCAGCCGACGACGACATCCTGGTGAGTCTGAATCCCGGACATCGTCCCACCGAGCGGTACATCCACGACCTGCGCTTGCGCTTGCCCCAGGAATTTCCCGGGGTGACGTTTTCATTCCTCCCCGCCGACATCGTCAGTCAGATCCTCAATTTCGGATTGCCGGCGCCGATTGATGTCCAAATCGCGGGCTACGATGTTTCTGGCAACCGCGACTTTGCCGGCCGCGTGCTTACTAAAATGCGTCAGATTCCGGGCATCGTGGATCTCCACATTCAGCAGCCCTTTGACCAACCCTACCTGAACATCGACGTGGATCGAACCAAAGCCCAGCAGGTGGGTTATACGCAACGCGATGTGGCCAATAATTTGCTCATTTCACTGAGCGGCAGCTTTCAAACCACTCCCGAATTCTGGCTTGATCCGAAGACCGGAGTGAGTTACTCCATCGCCGCGCAAACCCCGCAGTATCGCGTGCAGTCGTTGCAGGACCTGGAAAATGTGCCGGTCACGAATGCAGGCATCGCGCGCCCGCAGATACTAGCCAGCGTGGCCTCCATCAATCGCGGCACCGGGAGCGCCGTGGTTTCGCACTATGATATCCAGCCGCTTATCGATATCTATGGCTCGGTGCAGGGACGCGATCTCGGAGGCGTGGCACGTGAGGTCGACCAGATCGTCAACAGTGCCAAGAAGGATGCGCCTCGCGGTACCCAGGTGAGCATTCGCGGCCAAATCCAAACCATGCGGTCGTCCTACACCGGACTGATCGGCGGTCTGGCGTTCTCCATCGTGCTGGTATACCTGCTCATCGTCGTCAATTTTCAGTCGTGGCTGGATCCGTTTATCATTATCTCTGCTCTGCCAGCCGCCCTTGCCGGGATCGCCTGGTTTCTGTTTATTACTCGTACCACCGTCAGTGTGCCCGCTCTCATCGGCTCCATAATGTGCATGGGCGTGGCCACCGCCAACAGCATCCTGGTTGTGAGTTTTGCCAACGAGCAAATGGCCGAGGGCCGCGACGTCACCCACGCCGCGCTAAACGCCGGCTTCACGCGCTTCCGCCCGGTGATTATGACGGCATTAGCTATGATTATCGGCATGGTGCCGATGGCCTTGGGATTAGGCGAAGGCGGCGAACAGAATGCCCCCTTGGGACGGGCGGTCATCGGCGGGCTGTTGTTCGCGACCGTCTCGACTTTATTTTTCGTGCCCTTATTTTTCAGTTTCATACATGGCCGCCGCAATCGGATAGAAAAGGCGCAGGCCAAACATTAAGTTGCTTTGATTTTGGGAGTTTCCTAGATGACAGTGGAACAAGAGAGCGATATCGAACGGCCCGTCCGCGCCGAGAAGGGCGCTTCCGATCGGCCCTCGCGCCGTTGGTTGTACGCGGTTCTGGCCTTTGTCTTGGTCGCGGGCGTCGTGATTTCCGGCATCCTGCCGCGCATCCAGGCACGGAACACAGTCGCGAAAGAAACCAAAGAGATGGCCATTCCGACCATCGTTGTGGTCCATCCCAAACCGGCTGCCCCATCCAAAGAAATTATTCTGCCGGCCAATGTGCAGGCTTACATCGACTCGCCTATCTACGCCCGCACCAACGGATATCTCAAGAAGTGGTACGCCGACATCGGCGCACGGGTTACGGCTGGGCAGTTGCTCGCGGAAATCGAAACTCCCGAGGTCGATCAACAGCTGCGCCAAGCCCGCGCCGACCTGAACACCTCGGAAGCGAATCTTAGTCTGGCTAAGATCACGGCAGACCGTTACGCAGGGCTCCTGAAGACCGATTCCGTCTCCAAACAGGATACCGACAACGCGGAAGCGAACTACGCTGCCCAGAAAGCCACCGTTCGGGCGATGGAAGCCAACGTCAACCGCCTCGAACAGCTTCAATCTTTCGAAAAGATCTACGCTCCGTTTACCGGAGTCATCACCGCGCGTCGCACTGACATTGGAGCGTTGATTGATTCCGGTAGCAGCGGCGGACCGCAGAATGAGCTTTTCCATATCGTTCAGCCCGACCGCCTGCGCGTCTATGTCAATGTCCCTCAGGTGTACTCGCAGGCTGCCAAGCCCGGCTTAAGTGCCGACCTGGTGCTGGCAGAGTTTCCCGGACGAAAGTTCGAGGGCAAACTGGTTCGCACCGCCGATGCCATCGATCAGAACACCCGGACGCTTCTGGTTGAAATTAGCGTGAACAATCCCACCGGCACGCTTTTCAGCGGGGCCTATGCCGAAGTGCATCTCAAAATTCCCGGCGCAACCTCTTCGTTCACTCTTCCCGTGACCACCTTGTTGTTTCGTTCCGAAGGATTGAGGGTGGTTACAGTGCCCGACGGCCAACACGCGCAGTTGGTACCGATCACGGTGGGCCGCGACTACGGCTCGGAGATCGAAGTGGTCGCGGGTGTGACCGGCGACGACTCGGTGATCGCCAATCCACCGGATTCCATCGTCTCCGGAGAAGAAGTTCGAATCGCGCAGCCTTCATCGTCGACTCCGTCCTCGGGAGGCGCAAAGCAGTGATGCCGGTTCGAGGCCGAGTTTGTCGCGTCATCGTCTTGTCGTCTCTTGGCCTGCTGGCAGGGTGTGCGGTGGGGCCGCGCTATGCTCGCCCCGCAGCCCCGGCGCTGCCGGACTACAAGGAAACTCCGCCCAACTGGAAGCCAGCCCAGCCTTCCGATCAAGTTTTGCGCGGCAAATGGTGGGAGGTTTATCAGGACCCCCAACTCAATGCGCTCGAAGAGAAGATCGCGGTTTCTAACCAGAGCCTGAAAGCCGCCGAAGCCCAGTTCCAGCAAGCAAGGGCCACAGTTCGCTACTATCGCGCGGATTACTTTCCTACAATATCGACAGGCGTATCCGCCACGCGCGAACGGTATTCCAAGAACCGGCCACTGGCCCAGCCTGGCGGCCAAACATTTAACGATCTCGTCATTCCCGTCGATATGAGTTATGAGCCTGACGTGTGGGGCAAGGTCCGGCGCAACGTCGAAGCTTATCGTGCCACTGCTCAGGCCAGCTTTGCAGATCTTGAAGCCGTGAGCCTTAGCCTGCATGCCGAGCTGGCCATGGATTACTTTCAGGCGCGCGAACTCGATGCCGAGGCCCAGCTGCTCGATTCCACCGTCGCCAGCTACCAACGCTCGCTGGAACTCAACCAGAACCGCTATCAGGGCGGTGTAGTTTCGCAAGTGGATGTCGCCCAGGCCCAGACCTTGCTCGAAACCGCCCGCTCCCAGGCCATCGACGTCAAAGCCCAGCGGACGCAGTTTGAGCACGCCATTGCGGTGCTGGTTGGGGAACCTGCATCCACGTTCACCTTGCCGCTGGTCGCGCTGAACGCGACTCCCCCGGTGATCCCGCCAGGTCTGCCTTCAGAACTTCTGGAGCGCCGTCCCGACATCGCTTCTGCGGAGCGCCAGATGGCGGCGGCCAATGCCAACATCGGAGTCGCCAAGGCGGCCTACTTCCCGCTCTTCAATTTCTCGCCTTCGGGCGGGTTTGAGAGTACGGCTGTGGCCAATTGGCTCTCCAACCCCAGCAGCTTTGTCTCGGTGGGAGTTTCCGCCATGGCCACGGTCTTCGATGTCGGTCGCCGCCGCGCCGCTCTTGATCAGGCCCGCGCTGCCTATGACCAGACCGTCGCCAGCTATCAGCAGAACGTCCTGGTCGCCTATCAGGAAGTGGAAGATAACCTCGCAGCATTGCGGTTGCTGGAGCAGGAGGCCAACACCGATGCGGCGGCAGTGGCCGCGGCTGAGCACTCGCTCGCCCTTTCACAAAACCGTTATACCGGCGGCGTAACCACCTATCTCGAAGTGATTACCGCTCAAACTACCGCTCTCACTAACGAGCGAAGCGCGGTCCAAGTCTCCGGCCGGCGCATGATTGATAGCGTGTTGCTGATCAAGGCATTAGGCGGCGGCTGGGACGCGGCCAGTCTGGCTAAGCTGGATCTGACTTCGCGCAAGCCGTACACGCCGCCACCTGCTCCGGCGTCTCCCACCGGTCAATAGCAATAAACCCGCTTGATGTAATCCGTGGAAATCCGTGGCCGGTTTTCCTACTCTGCCCGCCGCTTGCGAAAGGCGTGCAGAATAATCGCACTGCTGATCGAAAAACTTCCGATCGCCCCCAGCGCCATCAATTGGGACATATCAGAACTCAGATGAAGCACATCGGCGAAAAGCGCGGCCACAGCAAACACGATTCCCAGAATGTTCAGCCACACCGGGGCGCGCACTGGCTTCGTTTGCTCGCGATTATAGAAGCGCAGCTGCGTCAGCACCGCCGCCAGCCCGATGGCGGCAACTATGACCACGGCCACCGGACTGTGGAATGCATAGGACCTGGGATAGATCACGACCAGAGCCAGCAGTCCGCAGAGCAGGCCGGAGGCAATGACCGTCCAGCGTCGAGACTTCGACGACGAAGTGGAGTCAGGCACGCCTGCCTATTGTAGCCACAGTCAGCCGCAGTTGCGAATGACGGGTGTACTTCAACTCAAGCCGAAAGCCATTCCGCCTGCCGAGGCGCGCCCCGGGTCACCGCATAAAGCACCAGCTCTACCCGCGTGGAAACCCCAAGTTTATCGAAGATGCGGAACAAGTACTTTTTTACCGTGTGCTCACTCAGCCCGAGTTCGCGGGCCACGTTGCGGTTGCTGAGTCCATCGGCCACCAGGGCCACCACTTGTTGTTCCCGCGGGGTAAGCAACTTCCTCCCCAGGCTGTTCACCACCCGCAGAGAGGGCACTTGGACGACCGCCTCAATCAGATATCCCACTTGCCGGTTGCTGGCCCAGATCTGTCCCTGGTGGACCGCCTGGATGCACCTGCAAAGTTGCCGGAAAGGCGAATCGACAAAACTGAACAGCCCCCTCGCCCCTGAACGGAAGGCGTTGACTACTTCATCGCGGTCGGGAGCGTCCAGCAGCAGGATCTCAGACACATTAGGGTAAGCGAGATGCAAGCTCCGCACCAGCGACATATTGTGCTCAGAGTTGATCAGGGCCACCTCAACCGCATTTTCCGTGATGGTGTTACACATAGCTTCCTTATCCAGGGGACAGAAGATTGCCCGAAACTCCCGCTTGCGAAGGGTGTTCGCTAAGAGCTGGCAATGCAACTGGTTGTTGTCGGCGATCAGAACGCTAATTGCAGGTAAGCTGGCCAGAGATGTAGGAAGCATGATCCCTCAGTTCATTTGACCGTCCAGCATAGCTGTGTGCCCTGGGTGGACTCTGTGATGCGCCGACATCAAAAGCATGAGAAGTGATGTGGAAAACTTGCCCATGCCGGGACTTCCTCGCCGTCCCGTTTCTGCACTTGCACTCAACTCCTTTATCGCCAGTAGAAACAGATTTCTCCAGCTCATCGCGGCGACGCCCAGAGCGGGAATTGCGCGTACACGTCCAAACTTGCAGCATACCTAGAAAGTAGTACGTCGCAGCTGCTTGCGAGACGAAATTGTCCACTCGCGTACACTACACTTCCCATGTCTTGTGCGTCGTAATGCAGCCGCGTAATGTCAAAAACTGTAAATGGGACGTCAGTTCGGTCCCCAACAGTATTTCGAAAGGGAAGCGGGCGCCAGCATGCGATGTCCAGACAGATTCATCGTTGTCTTGTTTGCTGGTGGGCTGCTAAACATTTCGGTGGTCGCCACTGTCCTTGCTCAACGGCCGGAGACACCTGGTGAGCCTGTAGCAGTAGCGACCGCGAAGTCCGGAATAGCGGACGGCACATCGAGTCCAACCTTGACGGCGGCGACCCGCCGTCCGCTCTACCGGTTACGCAAAAGCGACGTTGTGGACATCGCTTTCACCTTCTCACCCGAATTCAATCAGACCATGACCGTGCAGCCGGACGGCTATGTTCCCCTGAAAGCAGCAGCACAGATTTATGCCGAAGGCATGACCGTTCCCGATCTGGGGGCAGTTATTCGGGAAGCCTATCGGGGCATGCTCAACGATCCCGAGGTCTCAGTCACGCTTAAGGACTTCGATAAGCCTTTCTTCATCGCTGGCGGCGAGGTCGGACGGCCGGGCAAGTACGAACTGCGTTCCGACACCACGGTCGCGGAAGCCGTGGCCATGGCCGGCGGCTTCACGCCGCGGGCCAAGCACTCCCAGGTGGTGCTGTTCCGGCGCGTCTCGGATGAAATTTTCGAGTCGCACCTGCTCAACATCAAGGCCATGCTGAAATCACGTCAGTTGCAGGAAGACATGCGTCTCATGTCTGGCGATTTGATATTCGTACCCCAGAATCTGATTTCGAAGATCCGACAGTTCTTGCCGGCTTCGACCCTGAGCATGTACTCAACCCCAACACAGTTTTAAAAGGACTAAAGGACCTCGACTGCCCTCCCCGAAGACTGATCCGGCAACTCCAATAGCACGGACAAACTCAACATGCCCGAAGAACTCAGATTGGTTCCGAAACCGATGCGCATCCCGTCTCCCACCATGCGGGATCTTCTGGCTGTGGTCTTCCGCCAGCGACGGCTGACGCTGATTACGTTTGTGCTGGCGCTGGCTGCCGTCATCGCCTTCCGGCTGATCGCTCCCGGTTATGAATCCGAAATGAAGATTCTGCTGCGTCGCGGCCGGGTTGACCCTGTTGTGGCGCCTACTCCCAGCCAGGCGGAACTCATTCGCCAGGGTGTTACGGAAGAGGAAGTGAACTCCGAGGCCGAACTGCTGCACGATGACGAGATTCTGCGAACCGTCGTGCAGCGGACTGGCCTGGCCTCGGAAGGCAGTTCGTGGGTTTGGACGCTGTTTGGGGACAACGTAGAAAAACACTTGGCGCGTACCGTGCGCCGCGTCGGCAGACGGTTGACGGTCGAGCCCGTTCGCAAGACCGCGCTGATCACCGTCAGTTACCAGTCTTCCGACCCCGACCAGGCGGCCAAAGTGCTGCGATCTTTGGCTGATGCCTACCTGGAGCGCCATCATCAGGTGCACCGTGCTTCTGGTGAGTTCAGTTTCTTTGAGCAGCAGGTTACGGAGTCGCGACACAATTTGGAAGCCGCCGAACTTCAACTCGCGGAGTTCACGCGGGACCAAGGGGTGGTTTCGGCCTCCCAGGAGCGCGACATGACCCTTCAGAAACTCAGTGACGCCGACGCCGACCATCGCCGGACCCAGGTCGTCCTGTCGGAAAACTCAGAGCGGATCCGCGCCCTGCAGTCGAAACTGACTCTGCTGCCGGAGCGCGCCATGACTCAGATTCGTAACTCTGACAATCCGGAGCTGATGGAAAAAATGAAAGCCCGGTTACTGGAACTGGAGTTGCAGCGTACCGACCTTCTCATCGAATTTGAGCCCTCGTATCGCCTGGTCAAAGAGGTGGAACAGAAGATTGCGCAGACCAGGGCTTCGATCGCCGGCGAAGACCGCGCTCCGATTCGCGACCAGACCAGTGACTTGGAGCCCAATCATGCCTGGGTAAAGGCGGAACTGATGAAGGCTGAGGTTGACGCCAGGGCTCTAGGCGCCCATGCTGCCGCTGAAGGTGTCTTGTTGACCCACTACCAGAACGCTGCCCAGCAACTGGGCGATCAGGCCATTGCGCAAGAACGGCTAGTGCATGACCTGAAATCCGCCGAGGATCGGTACCTGCTGTATGTGGACAAACGTGAGGAGGCTCGAATCGGAGATGCGCTCGACCAGGGCGGAATCCTCAATGTCGCCATTGCCGAGCAACCGGTGGCTCCGGAATTACCCAAACTTTCAGAACTGAGTTTCGGTTTGATCGGTCTGGCATTCGCAGGAACAGCCGGCATTAGCCTGGCATTCGTTACCGATTACCTGAGTCCTGGATTCCGGACTCCGGACGAGGTAGTCGCTTTCCTGCACGTCCCAGTATTGGCATCCCTTCCTCGCAAGAGCGCGGCGGATGCAGATGAAAGTTCAAGAGGCCAACTATGAGCACATTTATGAAACTACTGCCCCAGACCACAATTGACGACGTGATCGAACCTACGTCGATTGATGTTGAACCAGTCATCCAGCAGGATGATGCACCGTCGCTCCATACCACGGGTTGGACCCTTGACTCCTTTGCCGAAGAACAGATCCGTGGCCTGGTGCGGCAGGTGTTCTTGCCGGGCTGGCCCAAGGCGTGTCGCCAGGTGGTACTCAGCCCGGTGGATCAAGGGAATGATATCGCCCCCATCTGCATGCGGGTTGGGCAGGCCTTGGCGGACGAAGGATCAGGCGTGGCGTGCGTTGTGGAGGCTCGCCCTAACGGCCGCCGGGAGGACGCAACCTTGAAGGATCGGACGGATGCGGTGGGCGGCGAAAAGCGATTTGGTACTTTGCGAGACTTGTCGCAGCAACTTTCCACCAGCCTCTGGTTCATGCCCCGAAGCGTTTTTATGGGAGGCAATCAGAATGGCTTTTCCGCTGCCTGGCTACGCGCCCGGCTGGCGGAATTGCGTCTGGAATTTGATTACACCGTGCTCCTGGGACCCGCTGCCGGGGCCGGCAGCGAAGCTGCTCTGCTCGGGGCCACGTGTGACGGCTTGGTGCTGGTGCTGCAAGCCAATACCACCCGTCGCGCTACCGCGCAAAGAGTGAAAGAGACGTTACATTCGGCGAATGCCCGCCTGTTGGGCACCATTCTGAGCGAACGTACTTTTCCAATCCCCCGCGCACTTTACAGGAGGTTGTAACCCGGCCGTGAAATCAAAGGACGACCGCAGTTGCCCGACGGATGTACCCGTTACGAGATGAACTGTGAGCATGAAACCAAAATTGACTAGGGACTCAATCAGCGGAGCCGTGTCGCGAATCGCAATCTCCTCGTGACCGCAGCCTCCCATCTTCCCGTTCCCGATAACCCGCTCTGGTATGCGATTCAAACCCGTTATCGATTTGAAAAAAAAGTGACCACCCATCTTCAGCGCAAGGGAATTGAGACTTTTCTTCCAGAATTGCAGGAAGTCCACCACTGGAGCGACCGTGAAAAGCGTGTGGACACTCTTCTATTTTCTGGCTACACCTTCGCGCGCTTCCATCCCGGTTCTTCGTCACGAATTGATCTCCTACGAACCATCGGTGTCATCGGAATGATCGCCTTTGCCGGCCAGATCATTCCAATTCCCACAAAGCAGATCGACGACCTGCAAATGTTGCTGTCCCAGAAAGTGCCCTGTGCCCTGCACGCCTTTCTCAAGATCGGACAGCGGGTGCGCATCCGCGGCGGTTGCCTCGACGGGCTGGAAGGAATCTTGGACGAACGCGGCGAAAAGAGCCTGGTCATTTCTGTCGAGTCCATCGAGCGCTCTGTGGCCATCCGAATTGAAGGTTACGAACTGGAAATGATCTAGTGCTGCCCTCCTCTGCCATCCCAAAACCAGGTCCTGCTGCGGTTGCGTTTCCCTCGCGTTTGATCCCCGGCGCGCTGGATTACGCGGACGCGGTTCCACGGTCGAAAACCGCTTCCGCCATCCTCGATGGGAGCTTTTGGAAATGGCAGACCCCGGCTCAGCTTAGTCCGGCCCCGGAATCCAGTTCCTGGGCCAGCGGCCTGAAACTGCGGCGCGTCCGTAATGTACTGATCATTGGGGCTGGCCAGGTCGGCCGGCAACTCGCCCATCATCTGGAACGGGACGATTCGGCCCGCTCCCATGTACTGGGTTTTCTCGATGACCGCGCCCCCCTCGGCGGCGCCATACTCGGGCGGATCCATGACCTCGACTCGATTGCCAGACGCGAATTCGTCGACGAAATCATCCTCACCTCTGCGATCCACGGTGAAGTCACCAAGAGAATCATTCAACAGGCTCGCATCAACCAGATTGATGTAAGGCTGGTCCCCGATTTCTTCGGCTGCAATCCCGCGCCGGCCATCCTCCGCACGTATGGCAGTGTGCCGGTCCTCACCCTGTCTCGGGAACGCGTCCCTGTATTTCGCCTGCTCGTCAAACGCGCAATCGATCTTCTGTTGTCCTCCACGGCCCTGCTATTTGCTCTGCCACTCCTGGCAGTCATTGGATGCGTGACCAAGCTCGGTTCGCCGGGACCCATGCTTTACAGCGCTCCCCGGCTGGGGTTGAAGGGCCGGCGTTTTCAGTGTTTGAAATTTCGCACCATGTTTCTTAACGCCGACGCGCTCAAAGAGAAGTTGCGGGCACGCAATCAGCGCAGCGGACCTTTCTTCAAAATCCAAAACGATCCCCGGATCACCCGCGTCGGCCACATACTCCGCCGCTATAGCCTTGATGAGTTACCCCAGCTTTGGAACGTGCTGCGAGGCGAGATGAGTCTGGTAGGCCCGCGGCCCCACCCCCTCGATGATTTCGAGCGTTACCACCTCGAAGACATGCAGCGCCTGGAAGTAATGCCCGGCCTCACCGGACTTTGGCAAGTCACCGCCCGCAACGATCCCTCGTTCGCTCGCAATATGGAACTGGATCGCGAATACATAGGACGTTGGACTCTGAGCATGGATTTCTGGATTCTCTGCAAAACCGTGGCCGTCGTCCTGCGCGGACAAGGAGCTTAGTTTGGGAACTTTCGAGCCAATAGCACCGCGCGCGTGGAGAGAAGAGGCTCTATGGCGGACCGTCTCTGCCACCTTTCGGCCACTGCACGCGTTGATGGCCGCCCCCGCACTGCTCTTCCTCTTCACCATGACGGTGATGCTCTTCCGTCCCGCCGATTACCGTTTTCACTCCTATGATCGCTTCGCCTTTGTCCTCCTCATCCTTGTAGTGTTGCTGCGCTCCTGGACGACGCGAATCCCGCTACGTCTCGCGGGACCAGTGGTGTGGCCCATCACTGGGCTCTTGGTCCTGGCACTGTGCGACGCGCTCTCGCAGCCCTATGATCCCGAGACCTGGGGAGTGCTGGCTGCCAAATGGCTGGTACCCCTCGGACTCTATGTTCTGGCCGGGCATGTCTTTGAGGATGCTCGATCCCGGCGCCAGTTCGAAGTGTTCGCGTTACTGGTGTTGGCCTACCTGTGTGTGATCGCAATTCTTTTTCTGGTGGGAGCCACGGAATTTATCTTTCCACATTACATATTGGATGAAGGTCTCGGAATCCACGCGGACCGTGCCCGTGGTCCTTTTCTGCAAGCCGTGGCCAATGGGCTCGCCTTGAACATGCTGGGACTGATTGCCATGGATTCCTTTCGCCGCCATCGACTGCCCAAAGCGCCGGCCATTCTTCTACTCATTGCTCTACCTTTGGCCATCGTGGCCACCCGCACGCGCGCGGTCTGGCTGTCTTTCGCCGGATCCATTCTGTGGTTAATGTTCTTTTCCCCCAGCCGCTGCTTGCGTCGCACTTGCCTGTGCCTGGTATTGGCGGGCGTTCTGGGGCTGACGCTCATGCTCAGTTTCGGTAGTTCTCACCAGCCTCTGCGGGAGCGGCTGGAGGAAAGCGGGCCGGTGGCGTTTCGCATGGCGATTTACCAGGCTGGCTGGGACATGTTTCAGAAAAAGCCGCTCACCGGATGGGGTAGCCTCGCCATGCAGGCCGAACTCTCCAGTCAGATCAGCGATTTTCATCAAGAGCAATTTTTCTTTCACAACACCTACCTGGAGGTCCTTGTCCAATATGGCCTCATCGGATTGGCACTCTACGTATGGTTGGTCATTGACCTCTTGCGACTGGGCCGGGCTCCGCCGGGCGCACATTTCCCAGACCGCACTTTCTTGGACGCGCAGTTCCGGTCCCTGTGGCCATTGATTGTCGTGGTTTATCTGCTGAACGCCAGCTTCGTCGTCATGAACTACCAATTCATCAACGGGCTTTTGTTTACGCTAGCGGGCATGTTGGCGGCACAGAATCGTAGCCATCGGGAGGTGAATGCGCCCGCGAACTGAGGTCACCGCGTTGCCCTCGCCTTTGGCCCAGGCCGAAGTGAACCCGTCTGGCACGTTTTGCGGTGAAACTGGGCGCGGCGCCATTTATCTCGCGGCGCGCTATGGACTGGGCGTGATCGTGGGCGTGGGGAACATGCTGGTCATGACCTGGTGGATTGGTCCGCACGCGTACGGCTTGTTCGTAACTGCGGTTGCCATGGTGGCATTTCTCGCCGTCCTTGCCCGGGGGGGCGTCGACACTTACCTGGTGCGCAGCGAAGCTCCCGATGCGCGTACGTATGGCACTGCCATCACCCTGATTCTAGGCGCGTCCTTAGGGCTGTGCATGGCCGCAGTCGCAGCCACCCCGTTATTCGTTCGCTGGTACGGAAGCCGGGAGTTCGTTCCACCCTACTTCGCGCTGCTGATAGTTATTCCAGTGTCAGCCCTCACCGGCGTTCCCATGGCCAAATTGGAGCGTGGCCTCGAATTTCGCCGGATTGCGGGCATCGAACTCGCTGGCCAGGCACTCGGACTCGCAGTCGCGGCTGCGCTTGCCTGGCTGCGTGCCGGCGTGTGGGCTCCGGTGATGGGCCAGATTGCATGGCAAGTCTTCACCCTGATCGCCGCTGCGGCCTGCGCCGCCATTCCTCATCGTTTGTGCTTCGATGCCCAGCACGCGAGGTCCATGCTGCGTTACGGGATCGGCCTCACTGCATCGCTGCGAACCTGGCAATTGCGGACCCTGGTGAATCCCCTGATCGTTGGCCGCTTGGTGGGCGCGGAAGGAGTAGCTTACGTCGCACTTGCCATTCGGATTGCCGAAGCGCTCGGCACCCTCCGCCAGGCAGCCGGCCGCATGGCGATCGCAGCCCTGGCCCGCTTACAGAATCGCCGCGACGAGTTTCGTAAGACGCTGGAGCAGGCTCTGTTTTTGCAGGTGGTCACTCTGGGACCTCTGCTGTGTGCATTTACTTTGCTGGGACCATATGTCGTGCCGCATGTTCTGGGTGCACGTTGGATTCCCAGCCTCCAGATTTTTCCCTTTGCCGCCGCCGGAGTTCTGGTGAACTCGGTTTATAACTTGCAAGCCTCCGCATTGTTCGTAGTCGGAAGACAATGGCTGGTAATGCGATCGTACGCCGCCCACGTGGTTCTGCTGGCCGCAACCACGCTCTTTCTGCTCCCCCGCCTGGGCCTTATCGGTTACGGTTGGGCGGAATTGGTTGCTTGTAGCGCCTATTGCATGATTCATTCTGGCCTGGCGGTCACTGTGCCGATTTCCTATAAAAGGCTCTGCCCCTGGGTCGCAGGATTCGTCGCGGCTTTATTCCTGGTTCCAGCCAGCTACGCACTGTTCCGCATGCACTGATCTCCGCGGTTAGAGACCTCCACGGTCAAAGATCTCCACGCTCTAATCGCCGAACTCCTTTCGATGCCCACCATCGCCTATCTTTCCAATCTTTTCCCCTCGCCGGTTGAGCCCTACGTCGTCGATGAGATTCGCGAACTCCGCCGCCGCGGCGTGACCGTGGTTCCTTGCAGCGCCCGCAAACTACAGCGTGGAGTGGACGGCAATCTCCAGTCTTTTGCCGCCGAGACCCTTTGCATACAGCGGTTGCGGATCAGACCTTTGCTCCGTGCAGCCTCGTTGTGTGTGGCCAAGGTTTCTGTCTTGAGTGATTTCTTCCTTCACGCCCTTTGCCAGGAAGAAAGGCCTGAGTCGTTCACTCCGCGGCTGCGGGCGCTTCTTCTTACCTTCATGGGCGTCTATTACGCCGCCCTGCTCGAACCTCACCGGGTGCAGCACATCCACGTACATCATGGTTATTTCGGATCATGGATTGCCATGGTCGCTGCTCGCATCCTGGGCGTCGGTTTCAGCATGACGCTCCATGGGTCCGATTTATTGCTCGACTCCACATTTCTGGATCTCAAGTTGAAGCGATGCAGTTTCTGCCTGACTATTTCGGAATTCAATCGCCGGCACATCTTGCAGTACTATCCCGCCGCCGCACCCGAGAAGATTCTCGTCCGGCGCCTCGGAGTAGATATTCGCGTGGGTCTAGACGCCCCGCCAGCCCGAGAACATGGCTCGACCTTTTATATTCTGGCCGTTGGCCGGTTGCATCCCGTCAAAGACCATTCCTTCCTGATACAAGCCTGCTGGCTTCTTAAATGCCGCGGCCTCCGGTTCATTTGCCGGATTGCGGGAGAAGGTCCCGAGCGCCAGTCTCTGGAAGGAATGATTCGCGACTTCGACCTCCAGAGCGACGTCCAGTTGTTGGGACAACTCTCCCAGGTTCAATTGGAAGAACAATACCGTCGCGCCGATCTCGTCGTCCTCACCAGCCGCAGCGAAGGAATTCCGCTGGTACTGATGGAAGCGATGGTTCGCGGTAAGCCGGTGCTCGCTCCCGCCATCACGGGCATTCCAGAGTTGGTCATCGATGGCGAAACCGGCTTCCTCTATCGCTCGGGATCACTCGACGATTTCCTCGCCCGAGTCGTGTTGGTCATCAACACGCGCTCCGCCCTTGGCCCCTTATTGCAAGCTGCGCGGGAACATCTGCTCAGGCATTTCAACCGGGAAACCAATCTGGCCAGAGTTTGTGATCTTCTCACTCCGTACTTCAAAGCTCAACCCAATCAAGCTGCCGACACCCGCCAAGAAAGTGTGAACGCCACTTATGAAAATCCTGTTCTGCAACAAATACAACTTCCCCTTCAGCGGCACTGAGGTTTATCTCTTCGAACTCATGGAACTGCTGCGATCCCGCGGACATGAGGTCGCTCTGTTCTCCATGGCCGATTCCCGCGGTGAAGCCACAGCCTACGACCAAAACTTTGTTCCCCACATCGACTTTAAAGACGCCGCGGCAGGTTGGCTCTCCCGGGCCAAACTTGGGGCTCACGCAGTCTATTCCTCTGGTGCCCGCCTCCAATTGCGGAAGATGTTGCAGGTCTTTCGCCCCGATGTCGCGCACGTCCGCAACATCTACCACCATCTCTCACCCTCGATTCTCTGGGAGTTGAAAGAGCAGCGAATCCCGACGATTTATCACCTGAACGATTTCAAGCTGATTTGCCCTGTCTACAACATGGTGACCAATGGCCATGCCTGCGAGCAGTCCTGCACTGGCAAGTATTGGAAGATGCTAAGCAAGGGGTGCTATGAAGGCCCGGTATCTTCCGCGGTGCTGCTGATGACGGAAGCGTATGTTCACCATTGGATTGGCACCTACGGAAAATGCGTCAACCACTTTCTCACTCCCAGCCACTTTGCCAAGGACCAGCTCATGCGCAACGGGTTCAGCGCCGCCAAAATCAGCGTGCTTCCGCACTTTCAGAATTTACCCCAGGCGGTGCCACCCCTCTCGGCGGATGCTCCCATCCTCTACTTTGGCCGGTTGTCGCCGGAAAAAGGTGTGGATCACCTGCTCCGCGCCATGAAATCTTTGCCACAAGTTCGCTTGCAGATCGTCGGCGACGGACCGCAACGCGCAGAACTCGAGGGGTTGGCCCACACCCTGAATCTGGAGAATGTCGACTTCACTGGCCATTTGCTTGGCAAGGATCTGGAACAGAGAATCGGGGCGGCAAGTTTCACTATTCTGCCTTCGCTTGCCTACGAGACACTGGGCAAAAGCATCCTCGAGTCCTACGCCTGGCAGCGCCCGGTGATTGCCTCCGACCTCGGTTCGCGCCGCGAGTTAGTGCACCAGGGTAAAACCGGCCTGCTCTATCCGCCCGGCGATGTAGAGCAATTGAGCGGAGCCATCTCTACTCTGGCGCAGCACCCGCAGCAGGTGCAAGCCATGGGCGTCGCAGGACGCCAATTGGTCGCCACGCACCATTCACCCGAAAGTCATTACCAGGAATTGATGCAGCTCTATGAGCAGGTATGTTCCGCAGCCCGGCGCCCCGCCCCCCGTATGCTTGCAACTGCGGAGAAGCGCCTGCGTGTGGCTTTCATCGGTGGTCGGGGGGTTATTTCCAAATACAGCGGCATTGAGTCCTTCTACGAGGAGGTCGGCAAACGCTTGGTCGAGCTGGGATACGACGTCACCGTATATTGCCGCACCTACTTTACTCCCGCTGGCAAGACTTACAACGGCATGCGGCTGGTGCGTTTACCAACCATCCGCTCCAAACACCTGGAAACCCTGGTCCACACCCTCCTGAGCAGTATTCATGCGGCTTTCAGCCGCTGCGATATCGTGCATTATCACGCCCAGGGGCCGGCACTATTTTCGTCCCTGCCCCGGCTTTTCGGCAAGAAGACCGCCGTGACGGTCCAGGGTTTGGACTGGCGCAGAAAAAAGTGGGGCGGCTTCGCCTCCCGCGTGCTTCGTCTCGGGGAACGGGCGTCGGCCCGCCTGCCCGGTGTCACCATGGTGGTGTCGCGTACTTTGCAGGAATACTACCGGCTCACCTACGGCATCGAAGCCACTTACGTACCCAATGGCGCTAACCTTCGCCAACGCAATGGTTCCACGCGCCTCCGGCAATGGGGCCTGGAGTCGAATAATTACATTCTGTTCGCAGGCCGTCTCTCACCAGAAAAGAACTGCGATCTGCTCATCGATGCCTACCAGCGGCTCACAACCTCCGCCAAACTCGTGTTCGCCGGTGGATCAAGCCACACCGACGCGCACGCCGCCACTCTGCGCTGCCGTGCCGGCGGCCACATCATCTTTACCGGCTGGCTGGCCGGCGAAGCCTTCAGTGAACTGCTCACCAACGCCGCCCTGTTTGTTTTGCCCTCCGACCTTGAAGGGCTTTCCCTGGCCCTGCTGGATGCGATGGCCGCCGGCGTTTGCGTGCTCACCAGCGATGTCCCCGAAAACCGAGAAGTTGTCGAGGGCGCCGGTTTCACTTTTCGTGCGGGGGATGTCGAGGACCTCGCGCGCATGTTGGAACTCCTGCTTGCTCACGAACGAATCCGAACCGCCGCCGCCCGCCTGGCCCAGGATCGCGTGCGAGATCAATACCAGTGGCCACGAATTACACAGGAAATCAGCGCTGTCTATGAAACGTTGGCGGGAAGGGCAACGGCCTCGCGGGATCATTCGGCGCTCCAGCCCCATGTCGAACCAGGCACTCCGGCGAAACGCGCCGCGTAGCCTTATGATAGGGGCATGGGCATGGTAATTCCGTTCCTCGCATTCGGCATCGCAGTTGCCGGTCTCATGATGGCTGGATTCCGGAGTAAGCGTGCGTTCCTTGAGCAGGCGATTCGTCAACCCTCGGAGGATAGCGTAAAGCAACACCGGCTCGCAGGGCGCGAAATTTCTCAGCAC
>Ga0070764_10000248_pt1 | contig 19899 bp, 11 predicted proteins | sample HubBroMetageWRM4_FD_67287 | JGI IMG/M metagenome (GOLD analysis project Ga0070764, IMG submission 67287) | Warmed soil microbial communities from the Hubbard Brook experimental Forest, New Hampshire - Hubbard Brook CCASE Soil Metagenome WRM 4 | ecosystem: Environmental > Terrestrial > Soil >... | reverse complement strand
TTTCGCGCACGACGTCTGGACCAACATCATCCGCCACGGCCAGGAACACAATCCCGGAGAAGAACGCCGCGTTGCGCGCATCGCCGCATTCGTCGTTGGCGCAATTTCCATCGCCATCGCTATCGTTCTTGGCCCCACCGCGAACGTCGCGTTCCTGGTCGCGCTCGCTTTCGCCGTCGCCGCTTCCGCAAACCTTCCCGTGATCTTGTTCTCGATTTTCTGGAAGCGCTTCAACACCGTCGGCGCCGTCGCAGGGCTCGCCACTGGCCTGATTGCTTCGATCGTCCTGATTTTCCTCGGTCCCAGCATCATGACCGTGGACGCGCCCACCGTAGCGCCCGCCGCGCGTCACATAATCCAGCACGCCCCCATCTTCCCGCTGGAAAATCCCGGCATCCTCAGCATCCCACTGGGATTTCTCGGCGCGATCTTTGGCACGCTGCTAAGTAAGCGCGATCCCGCCGGCGAAGAAAAATTCGCCGAACTGCAAGTCCGCGCCAACACCGGCCTCGGCGCAGAAAAAGCCGTAGCCCACTAATCGTGGCACAGCCACTGTTGGCCGTGCTCCTCAGTCGCGTACAATTTTCTTGGTCGTGCCTGCATGATGCTCATTGCCTCGTGCCTCGCACTTCATGCCCGCCTCCCTTCTTCTGTTCACCCATCCGTACACACGCCGCGCCTTCCCCCTCGCCTGCTCCGCCGCCTGCGTTATCATGGCTTGCGAACATTTTCGCGGACCCTTGAAGCCCTCCCTGATCATCCACGGCGGCGCCTGGAATATCCCCGACGAATCGGTCGAAGATTGCCGCGCCGGAATTCAACGCGCGCTCGAAGCCGGATGGAAAATTCTCTCCTCCGGCGGCGCCGCGATTGATGCGGTCACTTCCGCCATCGTAATTCTGGAAAACGATCCCACTTTCGACGCTGGCTTCGGCTCGCACTTGAATTCCGACGGCCACGTCCAGCTCGACGCCATCCTCATGGACGGCAGCTCGCTGAAAGCCGGAGCAGTCGCAGCCGTCGAACACATTCACAATCCCATCCGCCTCGCGCGCAGCGTGCTCGAACACAGCGAGCACATGATGCTCGTCGCAGCAGGTGCCGAAAAATTCGCCGAAGAACATGGCATCGAACTTTGTCCGCCCGAAGACCTGATCCACGAACGCGAACGCATCGCCTGGCGCCGCTGCCTCAGCGATTCGCATGCCGCCGAACATCATCTCGGCCACGAATCCGGCACCGTCGGCGCCGTCGCTCTCGACGAGCACGGCCACCTCTTCGCCGGAACTTCCACCGGCGGCACCTGCTGCAAATTTCCCGGCCGCGTCGGTGATTCGCCGCTCATCGGCTGCGGCTGCTATGCCGACGCGGAAGCCGGCGGCGTTTCCTGCACCGGCCACGGAGAAGGGATCATGAAGATTGTAATGGCCAAGATGGCCACCGACCTTTTACACGATCAGCGCGTGCTGCTCTCGCATCGCAAGAAAGCCGGGCCGCTCTCGCTCGCGCAAGCCGTCGCCGATGCCTGCATCCGCAAGCTCGCGCATCGCGTGCACACAACCGGCGGACTGATCCTCCTCGACCGCCAGGGCCGCCCCGCCGCCGCCTTCAACACCCCTCGCATGGCCTACGGCTACCTAGAGGAATCCGGCAAGTTCCGCATCGCGCCATAGCAACTTCTCGCGCGCACCCTCGTCCAATCCCGGTTGAGGTAAGATGTGCCGAACCAGATCCCCCCAAGGAGAAAACCATGGCCATACGCGACGCTCTGCTCGCCGAATTCGACCACGAAATGATCAGCACCCGCCAAACTCTGGAACGCGTCCCCGAAGGCAAGCCCGACTGGGCGCCGCACGAGAAATCCATGAAGATGGGACGGCTCGCCGGACACCTCGCCGAGCTATCTGGCTGGGGCGCGACCATTATTAATCAAGATGAATTGGATTTTCGCCCGGTGGGCGCCCCGCCCATGCAGCCGCTGGTGATGATCTCACGCCAGCAACTTCTCGATACCTTCGACAAAAAAGTGACCGAAGCGCGCGCCGCGCTCGCCGGCGCCAGCGACGAGCATCTGCTGAAGAACTGGAAGCTTCTGGGCGGCGGCCAAACCATCATGGTCATGCCGCGCATCGCGTTCTTGCGCAGCTTCGTGATGAATCACGTGATTCATCACCGCGCGCAGCTGGGTGTTTATCTGCGCATGAATAACGTCCCAGTGCCCAGCGTCTACGGCCCCTCCGCCGACGAAGGCAAAATGTAACGACGGTGTACCGTCATCACCATTCATCGCTGCGCTCGGTTGCGTCCTGATCCTGAGCGCAGCGCCTTCATCCTGAACCCGCGACTGCGGGTGAAGGATCTCTCTTCCCTTCCTCCGCCACCAGCGCGCGGGGCCGCTGAACCCTACCCCGCCGCCTCCAGCGCCTCCGCCATCTCCAGCAACTTCCGCACCGTATTCCAATTTCTCCCGGTGAACGAAATCTTCAACGCCCGCTCCACCGTCGCCAAGGGCAACGTCGGCCGCGCCATGCCATCCGGATAATAAATAAAAAGCTCGCGCCCGCTCACGCGCAATTCTTCCGGCTCGCACTTCATCTTCAGCACTTTATCGAGCGCATCTGCCGCCGGGCTGCTCGCCAAAAATGCCACCAGCAATCTGCTCGCGTCTATGCCGGAGCGCTTCGCGAACGGGTTGCGCACAATCACTTCGCGCAATTCTGGCGCGGTGCGCACAATCACGCCCGGGCGAAATCCAAAATTCCGCTCGATGCCCTTCTCGATCCGTGCGCACACTGTCGCCAGCTCGCGCTTGTCCGCGCGGCACACCACGTTGCCGCTCTGTATGTACGTCTGCGCGTCGCGCAATCCCAGCGACTGGTACACCGCGCGTAGTTCGTCCATCTTGATCTTGTTGTGGCCACCCACGTTCACGCCGCGCAGCATGGAAATAATCACGCTCATCGTGCCGCGCAGTATAACGCAAGTTTCGCCAACTAACTTTTCGCAGATGAATTGCATGCCGCTGCTAAAATGCAGCACACTTGGCAGGCAAATGAAATGATCGCTGAACGCCAATCGCAACCGAACGATCGAACGCGCCGCGCGCTTGCGCTCGTAGGTACCGCGCTGTTTCTGGTGCTCGCTCCCGGCTGCGTCGCAGGACTGCTCCCCTGGTGGATTTGCCGCTGGCAATTCCGCACGCCGTTTGCGGGCTACGCGCAGTTGCGCGTCATCGGCGTCGTTATCATAGCTGCCGGCGCATTCGTGGTCCTCGATTCTTTCGCGCGTTTCGCACTGCAAGGAGTGGGCACGCCTGCACCCGTCTTTCCCACCAAGCATCTGGTCGTCAAGGGCTTCTACCGCTTCGTTCGCAATCCGATGTACGCCGCAGTCGTCGCCGTGATTCTGGGACAGGCGCTGCTGTTCGGCGACGTTCGCGTTTTCGAGTACGCGCTGTTCGCCTGGCTCGTGGCACATCTGTTCGTCCTCACCTATGAGGAGCCTACACTGCGAAAAACCTTCGGCGCAAAATACGAATCCTTCCGCGCGAACGTACCGCGTTGGATTCCACGCCTCACTCCCTGGAGCGGTGACGCAACGCAAGGCGCGAGGTGACAAGGTGGCATAGGCGACGCGGCAACTTGCAAGAAGTGCCAAAAAAGTACCGGTTAGAGAATCATTTCTCCTTTGTTGTGAGTACGTTGGTTCTGTTTCTAATAATTGCCGACTGCCGATTAGAAACGGTTTCGTGAGCCGAGTGAGCTGCGCGAGCCGCGAGGATTGGGGCGAGAAGGGGAGCGATCCCGGCGGCTGCGCATAGCGGGGAGCGGATTTTTTCCCTTCCGGGGCCGCAAGAACCTGGCGCCGTCGCGCGGAAATGTAAAATTATTCATTTTTTTCGCTCCCTCATCACGCTAGCACGTGAGAGCGAGCAAAACAGCTGTGCGTCGGGACAGACGCGGTATAGAAATGGTACAGAACTAGTACTTACCGGACGAAAACCGGCCGCGACTTGTACGAAATCTGTACTGGATGGGGCGCTGACTTGCTTACACGGGAGGAATTACGATGCTGTTCGACTTCGCTACGATTTCTGCTCGAGAGCGGTACAAGCTGATGGTTTCGACGATTGTGCCGCGGCCGATTGCTTGGGTTGTGACGCAGGATTTGCAGGGGCAGTTGAACGCAGCGCCATTTTCTTTTTTCAACGGTTTTGCCGGGGATCCTCCGGTGGTGGGAATTGGAATTGGGAGCCACGATGCGGGGCGGCCGAAGGATACGCGGCAGAATATTCGCGAAACGGGACAGTTTGTGGTGAACCTGGTGTCGGAGGAACTTCGCGAACGGATGAACATCACGGCGATCGAATTCGAGCGCGGGGTGAGCGAGCCGCACGAGGCCGGCCTCGAGACCGTTGCGAGCGTGAAGGTAAAACCGCCGCGCATTGCCGAGAGCCCTGTTTCGATGGAGTGCGAGTTGATGCAGATCGTGGAGTTGGGAGAGGAGAGCGGGCTGGTGCTGGGGCGGATACTGGCGATGCACGTGCAGGACGAATTTGTGATTGATCCCGTGAAACACCACATTGACACACCGCAACTGAAATTGGTCGGGCGCATGCATGGTGCGGGGTGGTATGCGCGAACGTCGGACTTATTTCACATGGAGCGAATCCCGCGTGATGCGTGGAAGCTGCGGAGCACGAAAATCGAGGATAAATAGCGGGTCCTAGTACGCAGGTTGTTGCGGTTGAATCTCCGGCGGGGCGTGTGCTAGCATCCGGGTTTCCGCAGGGTCATGAGCGCAACCGCCGGGGGGCGGCGCCGTGATGATGTTCGCCTCGCCTTACAGCTCGAATTGGACGTCCGTTCTATCCCCTTACGAAATGCCTATTCCGACCGGCCCTGGCGCTAAGTCGCGTGCGCGCAGCGCATTTCCATTTTCCGATTTCGCATTTCTGTTTTCCGCTTTCAATTCCTCCGAGGTGAAAAATGAAAAACTACAACACTGAATGGATTCGAAATGTTGGCATTGTCGGCCACGGCGACACGGGGAAAACCCAGCTGGTGTCGTCGTTACTGCACACGGCGGGGATGACGCCGCGGCTGGGAAAAGTCACAGAGGGTTCGACAACCACAGATTGGGACGAAGAAGAAGTGGCGCGGAAGATTTCGATCAATACGGGCGTGGCGCACGCGGAATGGCAGGCGCCGGCGCAGCCTGAAAAGACCAAAATTAATCTGCTGGATACTCCTGGCTATTCCACATTCATCAATGAGACAAAATCGTCGCTGATTGCGGCAGACGCGGCGTTGATTCTGGTGGATGCGGCCGCTGGAGTGCAGGTCGTGACGGAAAAAGTGTGGGATTACGCGACGGAGTACGATTTGCCGCGCGCATTTTTGCTGAACTGGATGGACCGGGACCTGGCGAGCTACGAGCGGGCGCTGGATTCGGTGCAACAAGTTTTCGGACGCGGCGTGGTGCCGATTCAATTGCCGATCGGCTGGGAAAAAGGATTTCGCGGAGTTGTGGATTTGATCACGATGAAGGCGCTGATTTACACGCCGGACGGAAACGGGATCGCGAAGATCGAGGAAATTCCGCAGGCCCTGGCCGATGAAGCGAAGCTGGGGCACGAGACGCTGGTGGAAATGGTGGCCGAAGGCAACGACGCGCTGATGCAGGAGTTTTTTGATCAGGGCACGCTGCCGGTGCACGACCTGGTGATCGGCTTGCGCGAGGCGGTGCTGGCAAAGCGCCTCTTTCCAGTGATGCTCAGTTCGGCGCTGCACAATATTGGCAGCGACGCGGTGCTGAATCTGATGGTCGCGATTTTCCCTTCGCCTGCGGCGCGGGGCAAGATTGTGTGCCACAAAACCGCCTTCCACAAAGGGGATCACAAAGGCGAGACGGTGGAGCGCGAGATCAGCGACTCCGGGCCGCTCTCCGTGTTTGTGTTCAAGACGCTGGCGGATCCTTTTGCGGGGCGGATTACTTATTTCAAGGTGATGTCCGGGGTGCTGAAGAATGATGCGACGCTGACGAATTTCAATCGCGGGACGCAGGAAAGATTTCAACATATTCAGGTGATGCAGGGAAAAACCGGCACGGAAATCAGCGATCTACATGCTGGTGACATCGGCTCGATCGCGAAATTGAAGGAAACCACTACGGGCGAAACGCTGGGAGACAAGAACGCGCAGATATTTTGCGCTCCCGCGCGGATTCCTGAGCCTTCGATTACGTTTGCGGTGGAACCGAAGACGCGCGCGGATGAAGATCGCATTGGCGTGGCGATTCACAAAATCCTGGAGGAGGATTTGGCGCTGCGATTTGGGCGCGACCCGCAGACCAAGGAATTTTTGCTCAGCGGCGCGGGCCAGCAGCACATTGAAGTGGTGGTGGCGAAGCTGCGCAAGAGGTATCACGTGGAATTGATGATTCATCCGCCGAAAGTTCCCTACCGCGAGACGATTCGCGCGAAAGCTGACGCCGAAGGCAAACACAAAAAGCAGACCGGCGGGCACGGGCAGTTCGGACTATGCCGGATCAAGCTGGAACCGCTACCGCGCGGCAAGGGCATCGAGTTTGTGGATGATGTGTTCGGCGGCGCGATTCCGAAGAACTGGATTCCGTCGGTGGAAAAGGGAGTACGGGATTCGGCCGAGCGCGGTTACCTGGCGGGATTTCCGGTGGTGGATTTCCGGGTGAGTTTGTACGACGGGAAATATCACGACGTGGATTCCAGCGACATGGCTTTCAAGATTGCGGGGTCGCTGGCGTTTAAGGAGGCGATGAAGCAGGCGCGTCCGGCGCTGCTGGAGCCGATTATGCAGGTGGAGGTTTACGCGCCGGATCAGTATTCGGGCGATTTGATGGGGCATTTGAGCGGCCGGCGAGGAAAAATCAGCGGCAGCGAGGCGCGTGCGGGGAATGTGGTGATCAAGGCACTGGTGCCGTTTTCGGAGATGTTGAGTTACGCCAATGAATTGATTTCGTTGACGCAAGGGCGCGGAAGTTATGCGATGGAGTTTTCACATTACGATTATGTGCCGAATGAAATTGCGGAGAAAGTGATCGCGGCGCATAAACCGCACCACGCGGGAGAGGACGTGGAGGAGAACGGAAAGTCCGCTTCGGCTTAGTCGGAGGCGCCGGATTTCGCGCCGGAATTGTGGTGCGGGATCAGGCGCGCGAAGAATTCGCCGATCGAATGCAGCGGCGAGGATTTCGCTTCGGGGCTGGCTGCCTGCGCTGGTGTCAGTTGCGCGGCGGCCGTTTGTGCGTTGACAGGCTGTGCGCTGCCCGCTTGCGCCGTTGCGGGTTGTGTCGCTGGCGCGGATGTAGTTTGCGCTGGTGCGCTGGGCTGAACGGTGTTGGCTTGCGTGGATGCAGACGTGGTTCGCGCAGAAGCAGGCGCGGACGCATTTTGCGCTTTGGGGGCTTCGCCTGGTTTGTACTGGCCGCTGTGGCCTGGGGCGCCGCCTGGGCAGCCCACTCCGTAACAAGGTCCGGTAGCCCGCAGCAGGTCGCAGCCCGCCAGGCCCACGGTTGACATGCACAGAATCAGCACAGCGCTGAGCTTGTTGCTCATCGTTTCCTCTCACGAAAACTGAAAAGGCACAACGAAAGGGGCGAAAGCTATAGCCTAATGATGGCACGGAAAAGCCGCCGCCAAGGGAATTCCAGCGAAGCGGTAGGCGAAAACACCAGCAAATAGAAGGCGAAACCTGAGGGGCGCACCGAGAAAAGCCGCGGTTTTGTCAGGAAATACGGGGTAAAAAGAACCCGGTGTGGCCGCGGTGTTCGTCAAAGGCCGCGCCGAATTCAGCCGCCAGGAACGATTCTTCCTTGCGGGCTTTACGGGAGAAGCCGACCAGAAACATGACCGTGGCGAGCAGGCCACGATATTCGCCGATGACCAGGGCGGTGCCGAGCGTCGCGAGCAGAATGCCCGTATAAATGGGGTGGCGGATGCGGGCGTAGGGGCCGGAGCGAATCAGCTGGTGGCCTTCTTTGATTTGCACTTCGGCGCTCCAATCTTTGCCGATGGTGCGGCGGGCCCAAAGGGCGAACAGGACTCCCGCGGCACAGAGGGCGCTGCCGAGCCAGGCGATCCATAATTGATCGGGGAGAAAACGGTGATTGAGCAGGCCCCAGCTGGGATTTTCCTGATAAAGGAGAAAGAAACCGGCGGCCATGAAGACGAGGTAGAGCATGCGCTCGGAGGGACTCTGGCGCTTGGCGGTTCGTTTTACGCCGAGAGCGGCGACGAGCCAGTAGAGCGCGAAGACGAGCCAGGAAGCGACGATGACTTCTGAGGGCGTTCCATGCATTGCTGCGGGCTCCGGGATTCTAACGGCAGCGATGGGGCGATGCCGTGTATTCGCCGTTTGGCGCACGTCATGAAACGCGTACGCGGTGCGGCATTCGCTTGCGTGGCGCTGTGTTCCGCTGCGCTGCATTTTGCTGCGCTACATTGTGCTGTACGGCACGGCGCGGGATATTGTTACTTACTCTGTGCGCTTTGCCAAAGGCGCCGTTGCGCGGTAGCGGCGGCGTATGCGGTTACGCCAAATTGGAGCTTGCGAAATTTTGCGCCGCTGCGGCAAGCTGGCTCGCCATGAAAAAACCTGTGAAAGGCCGCCGGCCGGCGGATGCGACGATTGCGGTGCACGCCGGAGAAGACAAATTTCATTTGAGCGGGCCGGTGGGAACTTCGATTGCGCGGACCGCGAATTTTACCTTTGCAAACACCGAAGAAATGAAGCTGTGGGCCGAGGGAAAACGGCCGGCGTACATCTATACGCGTTACGGGAACCCGACGCTTTCCGTGGCGGAGGCGAAAATCGCGGCGCTGGAAGGGGCCGAGGCTGCGATCGTGACGGCTTCGGGGATGGCGGCGATTTCCAGCGCGCTGCTTTCCCTGTTGAAGGCCGGCGACGAAGTGATCGCGACGCGGGCGTTGTATGGCGGGACGTATCGGCTGATGCGCGACGTATTTCCGCGGATGGGGATTGTGGTGCGGCATGTGGAGACGGATTTGGCGGGGATTGAGCGGCTGGTGAACCCGCGCACGCGAGTGCTTTACATCGAGACCCCGACGAATCCTGTTCTGCGCTTGGTGGATTTGCACAAGGCCATCGCTTTCGCGAAAGAGTGGGATTTGATTTCTTTGATTGATAACACTTTTGCCAGCCCGGTGCTGCAGAAGCCGTTGGCGTTGGGATTTGATTTGGTGTTGCATAGCGCGACGAAATATTTGGCGGGACATTCGGACGTGATTGCGGGGGTGGCGGCGGGAAGGCATTCGTTGATCGAGAAGATCCGCGACATGATTATTTACTTGGGCGGGTCGATGGATCCGGAGGCGGCGTATTTATTGATTCGCGGGATGAAGACCCTGGAGCTGCGGGTGCTGCGGCAGTGCGGGACGGCGCTGGCGATTGCGCGATTTCTGGAAAAGCATCCGAAAGTGGCGCGGGTGCATTATCCGGGCCTCGGTTCGCATCCCGATCATTTATTGGCGCGGCGGCAGATGAAGGGGTTCGGCGGGATGATGGCTTTCGATTTGAAGGGCGGGTTAGCGGCGGCGCGGCGTTTTTGCGACCGGACGCGGGTGTTCTTGCTTGCCGTCAGCTTGGGCGGCGCCGAATCGCTGGTGGTGCTGCCGATGTATTCATCGCACTATCGGATGTCGGTGGCGGAGTTGCGGGCTGCGGGAGTTGAGCCGGGGACCGTGCGCGTTTCGATTGGGCTGGAGGATGCGGCGGATTTGATCGAGGATTTGCGCCAGGCGCTCGGATGAAGCGAAAGAAGCGGGCCGCGATTGCCAGGTCCGCTTCGTTGACAACCGCCTCTTCCTAAAGTGAACAGGATTCCTACGGCGTCCCGCTGGTTTGCGGGGTGGCTACGGTCCGTTTCTGGGCCGAGTGCCTTACAGCGCTCGTATCCCCGCGGGCGTTACTTTTGGGCTGCCGGCCCATAGGTCTTTCGACGGAATAGATTTTAAGAATCAAAGGCAAGCCTCGTATCGTCGGCCCAAACTCCGAAGCTTTACCGCCCCAGTGGGGCAATGCTCAAGCGACGGGCGCTCTAGAAAATATAGCGCAGGCCCAACTGCAATTGGCGGGCTCCATTCACCGTTGCGGTGATGTTTCCGAAGGTGGATGGGTTGATGAGCAACGCACTGGGATTCTGGAAGTTGGGGTGATTGAACACGTTAATAGCGTCCGTGCGGAACTGCAGCCGGTGGCTATCCGACCAGGGCATCTTAAAATCCTTCAGCAGAGCCAAGTCCACATTCCAAAACCCCGGGCCAGTAATGATGTTGCGGTTGCCGGGACCGCCGGCGATGGGCGCGGTGAAAGCTCCGAAGGCGTTGTTGAGGTTCGAGAAATACTGAAGGGTGTTGGGCTCACCTGGCCCCTGAACGACCTGGTGGATTCCCGACTGGACGTCCGACTTTGAGCCGATAAACACCGCAGGCTGCGTCTGCGTGAAATCAATCGTGAACGCTCCCGAGTCAATCTTGAAAGGGGAACCTGTGTACGCCGTCGCGATGCCTGAGATGTGCCAGCCTCCGATGACCTCATCCAACAGCTTTGAGGAATCGTGGCCGATCCACTTGCCTTGACCGAAGGGCAGGCCGTACTCGAAACTCGCGGCGACGACGTGGCGATGATCGAAATCGGAGCTGCCGCGGCAAACGCGCAGGTCGCGAAGGTCGCAGATTTCGGAGGTGTCAAACTCGATCAGGTTGTTTTGCACGCCGGAATCGTTGTCGATGGAGTGAGAATACGCGTAGTTAAATTCCATGGTCAGATCGTGAGACATTCTGTGATTCACACGAATGATCAAGGCGTTGTAGTTGGAAGAGCTGTAATTTCCGATGAACCCAGCGGCCCCGTTTTGAGCGAGAAGCCCGACGTTGGGAAGCAGCAAGCCTTGCCCGAGAACTCCGCTTTGGTTTTGCGAATCCGCCAGCGTCTGTACCAGAGACGATGTGTCGCCATCGAAGAAGAAGAAACCACCGAGCCCGGCCGCCAACTGAGTGCAGGATGAGCCGCCTCCGGTGGCATAGAAAGCATTGGCGGAGGCGCAGTTCTGGCCGTATTGCGCCAGTGCGGCAGTCATTTGATTTTCGAACCACGGTTGGTTGGTGACCGCCGCGCCTGTTTGGATTTCCTTCTGTACCACTCCGAAGGCGTTATAGAGAGTTTGCCCGGAAGCTGCGTCCTTGAAGTTCAGAGTCTGGGCCGGATCTCCCAGTGCGGGCAGCCTGCGACCGAGCTTTCCAACATAATCCGCCTCTACGAGCCAATCTCCAGGTAGTTGACGTTGGATACCGATCGAGTAATGCATCTCGTAGGGAGTCTTATAGTTCGGATCGAAGTTGAAGAATGCGCCTTGCCCGAATCCGCCGTCGAAAAAGCCGACCGGATTCCCATTTCCATCAAGGTTCGGCGCGAATGTGGGACGGGGCGAAGTGCCAGGGGGAACCGGCGCGGGCAAGCTTGCGGACAAGTTGGCGCCGGTGCACGGCGCGGGGCAAAGGAATCGCGGATCGGTGGCCAAATTGCCGAAATTGGCGACCGGAGTATTACTGAAAAGAAAGCTGGTTTCGTCCAGTTCAAAACCCTGGCCGATCAGGTTGTTGTCGAAGTCGAGCCCGAATCCCGCGCGGATGCTGGTTTGGCGGTTGCCGAACAGACGGCCAAGCCAACCGCTGGTGTCGCTGGGCGAGTAGGCAACGCCGATGCGAGGCCCAAAATTGTTGTAGGAGGGTTTGTAATATCCCGGCTTGTTATTGGCGCTGCCACCGAGGCCATAAGTGATGATCGGGGCCGCATCAAAACCGGAAATACCCGCAGCTGAGTTCGCCAGGCGGGCCGAGAAGATACTCTGCGGGGTTTGGTTCTGGATGGCCTCGAAGCCGTTGATTTCCGACAGCGGATTATGGAATGTCCAGCGCAGGCCATAGGTGATGGTAAGACTGGGGCGAATGGACCAGCTGTCCTGCGCAAACAACTCGTACTGGGTGGAATGGTAATCGCGGATGGGTACGCCGCCCTGGGTCATCGGATTTCCCGCGACGTCATAGTTGTACCCTGATGAAATATTTGAGTACCGCCCCAAGGCTATCGTGAAGAGGCGGTCCCATTCCGAAGGGTCTCCGCCGAAATCGGAGGGGCGCTGACCTGCGGTTAGGGCAAAGAGGTTTCCGCCCATACCAACACCGTAGCTATTGGTATCGGTCAAATTCCCCGACTTGAATATCACCGGCGAGATGACGCCCCCAAATTGAATGATGTGCTTGCCGCGAACCCAGGTGAAAGTGTCGCGGCCCTGGTAGACCGGAACAACCGGGAACTGCTCGTTCAATCCCAGGAACGGATTCGCAATGACATTCGATCCGAATGAGCCGTCGAAGAAGCTCAAGCTATTCGGAAAAGTCGGCTTGAACGGGATGGCGAAAGCGTTGACCTGATTGGTTTCACCGAAGGATGCCTGGTTGGTCATCGTGGGCGAAACCGTCCAGGTCTCGCCGACCACCCAAGAACGCGAGTGGTCTGTGAAGCTGGCGCTGGGATTCGGGTCGGTGGGGAAGACCAGCAGGATTAACGGATTGCTGAAACCGCCGTCCAAGCTCTTGTCCCAGGTGCCGCGGGCGAACAATCTGTGATTCGTCGAAATCTGATAGTCCACTTTGCCAATAAAGGTATTGTCGGCATCGCGCACCGGGACCACGAAGAAATACCCTGCGGTGTTGAGACCGTCCCCTACCAGGTTGTTGTTCGGTGCCGGAATGGCTGGCGTGCCCGCGTAGCCGCGCGCCTGCAGGAAACTCAACAAGGACTGGTTCGCGCCGATTCCCTGCGGGTCCAAAGCCGCCAGCGAATTCGGGCCGGTGGTCGGAGTGGTAACCGTATTACCGCTGGTGTTGACGTAGTTCAACTGTCCGTTGAAGAAGGATGGATCCGGAACGATGTCGTTCTGTTGGTTGGGCGTCACCGAGCGCAGGCCGTTGTAGGAAAAGAAAAAGAACAGCTTCTTCTTGATGATTGGGCCGCCGAAGTCGCCGCCGAATTGATTGCGGATCAACTGCGGATTCGAAATTCCATTGAGCTTATTAAAATAGTCGTTGGCGGCGTAGGCGGTGACGCGGTTGAATTCAAACGCCTCTCCATGGAAGCTGTTCGTGCCGCTCTTGGTAACCAGTTCCATCTGTCCGCCGGCGCTGTGTCCGTAGGTTGCGTCGTCACCGGTGGAGGTGACTTTCAGCTCCTGAATCGAATCCAGAGGCGTGTTGACGGTGGTGGTGAACGCGAAACCGCCGCGTTGGTCATTTACGTCCAGACCATCCAGAGTGATGTTGGTCTGGTCGGAGCGCGTGCCGGTTACTTCGCCGGTCTGAGTGACGCCCGGGGCCAAGTACAGATAGTTTGCCGCGTTGTTGACGAGGGTGTTGGGAAGGTCCTGGATGCGATCGCCGTCAATATTGGACCCGATGGTGGCGTCGGTGGTATTGAGCGTCTCGGAGGCGGTGGCGGCGACTTCGATGCTCACCTTGGCGTCGCCGACCTTGAGCTGAGCATCGCGGGTTTCCTTGTTGCCGACGTTCAGAGTGATCTTGTCCAGAGTGAGAGTGTTGAAACCAGACTTGGAAAACACAAGCGAATAGTTGGTTGCGGGCGGAACGTTCGAGAACTCGTAGGATCCGATGTCATTGGTTGCCTTCGTCGACGAAAAGCCGATCGCGGGATTCGTCAGAGTAACGCTGACGTCTGCAACCACAGCTCCTGATTGGTCAGTAACAACACCGGTAACACTGGAGTTATCCTGGGCGTTCGCGGGAAATGCCGCGAGCACAAGCACCAGCCCTGCCAACACCAATGCTGCAAGAAACGCAAAGCGAGTGCGGCTCATGCGATGCCCCCCTAGTTGTAGGCCGTCCGAAGATTTACAAACCCCCAGTTGCGAAATTCCAAAAACTGCAAATATGCAAAAAATGGAATTCATGAGTCCAGAACTTCGTACGCCACCCCTCCGAATGCGCGTAAATTATTACGTTTTCGACCGCGATTCAAGCGCGAATCTGCTTTGGCGTAGTTACTAGCATTTCGGTATCCAAGCTCTCTCGGGGTATTCATCCTCAAGTTCGTCGCAGCCGGTGCGCTGTTTCGGGGGACGCAATACTCGTCGCGGCCAAGAGGATCGTGCGGACGAATACGCAGTGGACTAGTGAAAACTACGGATGGACGCTTCGGGATCGCATAGTCCGCCACGAAGCGCAGGGCTGCCAGAGAACCTGGAAGTTAAATCAAACCTCACTTCGAGGCGCAGGCTGCACCACGAGACGTTGCGGAGGGAGTAGGAGACGAGACTAACTGTCTGGCAAGCCGGGGTGCGGCGCTTCGATTCGGCGCTGCCGGAGCAAAAGATTCATCATGCTATCTAGCCAACCCTGCGATCCCGCCGTGCGGGATCGCAGGGTGCATCGTCCAAGCGTTGCCTGGCGGTTTGTCAGAAATTGAACTTGGCGCCGATTTGAACTTGGCGGGCTCCCGTGGTGCCGTCGTTTTGGCCGACTTGCGATGTGGAGTAGCCGAACAGGGAATCTTGAATGTTGGCGTCGGGCTTGTTGAACTGGGTGCGGTTGAAGAGATTGTAGAACTCAAAGCGCAGCTGGAGAGTCATATTCTCCTTAATGACGGTGGTCTTGGCCAGGCTCACGTCCCAGTTGTTAATGCCGGGGCCGGTGAATTGATTGCGCAGCAGGTTCGACGGCGTGTCGAAGGGGATCGGCATGATGCTGGCATCGTCGGGATTGAACGCGGCCAGGTTGTAGCCGGTGAAGACGCCCGTGCTGGGAATTACCTTTCCGGTGGATGGCACAGTCTTAAGCGCCGAGGCATTCACGACGGTGACGCGGTCGGCGAAGTTGGTGTGCAAAGTGTCGACGGTCCCGAAGATGTCGTAGGGAAGACCGGTCTGCCATGCGGCGATGCCGCTGATCTGCCAGCCTTCCAAAGCGCGTCCGGCGAAGCCATTCGCGAAATGGGCGCGGCCGCGGCCGATGTTCGGCAGATAGACAAAGTTGATAACGCCGCGTTGACGGGTGTCGAAGCCCGAATTGCCTTTTTCACGGCGCAGGTTGAATGAGTCCACGGGGAAATTGCCGTTGGCGACGGTGGGAACCAGCGGATCGGAAGAATCATCGAGCGCGTGGGCCCAGGTGTAGGAGCCCTGAATCTGCAGACCGTGGAAATTCTTTTCGCTGACTTGCAGTTGCAGACCGTCGTACCAGGAATGGCCCGAGGTCTGGTCCGTAAAAGCGTCGACGAAAGCATTGTTGTTCACGGCGTCGAACGGCAATACGGGTAATCCGGTTGCGGGGTTCGTACTTTCGGCGCCAAAGTATAGATTCGTGAACTGAAGCGTGGATTCGGTGCATTGATTCGGGTTGGGAACCGCACAGAAGGCTTCCAGTTGGGATACCAGGGCTGGTTGCGGCGGGGCCCCGTCCACCACGCGAAGAATCCGCGTGGCGTGGTTGCCCACGTAGTTCACGTCCAGGTTCAGATTCTGGGTCAGCTCACGTTGCACGCCGATATTCCAGGTGACGACGAGCGGCGGCTTGATATTGGGATCAAACAGATCAGGGAAAATTCCAGAGCCGTCCGGAACGACTGGAGAAGGGGTCAAATTTCCCGGAGCGATCTGTGCCTGAAGTTGCGCGGCGGGCACCGGGCCGAGAGCGGGCGCGGGCTGGTTGAACAGGCTGGGTTGGAACGGCGGATTGCCGCGCGCGTCCGACACCAGGTTACCGTAGATCCGGTCGCTGAATACGCCGACGCCACCGCGCACCGAAGTGCGTCCGTTCTTGAAGGGATCCCAGGCGAAGCCGAAGCGGGGCTCGAAGTTCTTGTAATAGTCCTTGAACAGCTCCAGGCCAGTGCCGGGACCAACGGGCTGGAAAGTGAACGGCGCCGGACCGCTGCTATCCTGGAAGAGGGTGGCGAAGTTTGCGTGAGCTTCATAAGGCACGCCGTACCATTCGTAGCGGAGCCCGTAGGTGAGCGTTAGATTGGATTTTACTTTCCAGCTGTCCTGCACGAAGCCGCCTACTTCATGCTGCACGAAATTGAGTTCATCGGTCGCGTGACGGTCGCCAGCACGATCAAAGAACTGGGTTTGCCCCTGAGAATTTATGAGGCCGAGCAGGGCGCCGACAGTGTCTTCCAGTTCATTCGAGTCAACTCCCGTGTTGAGATTCTGCAGGGTGGAAATGCCATTGGCGGTGAAAACATTGAAGGTGAACAGGCCGCGCGACGAGAAATTGGTGTTGTTATTGGAGTACACGTCGCGGACCTCAGCGCCCCACTTGATGGTGTGAGATTTCACGACTTTGCTCATGGCGTCGTACCACTGGTAGGTGCCCTGTTTGCTGGCCTGGTTATCGGCATCGCCCAGCGCCTGGCAGCCGAAGCCGAACGGGCCACCCTGGCCGCCCTGGAACACGGGCAGCTTGAAATCCGCACCGTGCCCTTCCGCGTCAACGAACCCGAAGCTGTCGAACGTAGGGACGCCGCCGCAACCGAAAAACTCGTTGATACGATTGGCGCCGAAGCGGAATTCATTGATGAAGCTGTCGCCAAAGGTTGAAGTGAGGCCGACGGCGAGGCTTTGGATTTTGTCGTTCTCGCTGACATCGCCCAAACCGCCGGGGAGAAAATCGTTGTGGAAGGGGTTGGGGTCGCCGAAATAATTGTAGGTGTAACGAGCGTAGAGGTTGTGGTGCTGATTTAGCTTGTGGTCAATTTTGAGGACGGCGTCTTCGTCTTTTTCGCGCGACTCGCTGGGATAGAACAGCTGGCCGGTGATGCCGTCGGAATTGACCTGATTGGGCGCCGGATAGAGCGCCAGGATTTTTTGCATGATGGGATCCAGGCCCACGCCGGTAGCGTTGTTGGCGACGCCCGGCACGGTGACGTTGATGGCCTGGCTGGCGCCGCTCTGCGGGTTGGTGTAGGTGAAGATGCCGGATTTGAAGGCGGCGGTGGGCACGACGGTGGTGTTCGTCAGGGTGGTCACGAAGCGATCGCCTTGATAGTTGAGGAAAAAGAAGGTCTTGTCCTTAATGATAGGCCCGCCGATCGAGCCACCATAGAGGTTGCGGACGTAGGGATTCTTGGCGGCGACGTCGCCGGTGAGCGGGTCAATCTGGTGATTGAAGTAATCGCGGGCGCCGAGCGCGTCCCAGCGGCCGAAATAGAAAAGATTGCCATGAAATTGGTTGGTGCCACTGCGGGTGATGACGTCGATAATGGCGCCGTTGTTGCGGCCGTATTCCGGAGCGAAATTATTGGTGAGCACGCGGAATTCTTCGGTGGCGTCGGGATTTTCAGCGATCAGACCGCCGAGCGGGCCAGGCACGTCGGCATCGTTGTTATCGGTGCCGTCGAGAAGGAAATTGTTGTTGCGCTCGCGACCGCCATTTACCGAGACGCCGCCCATACCGTCGGACTGGGTGACACCAGGGCCCAGCAGGACGAGCTGATAGGGATCGCGCAGGATGAGCGGAAGCTCGGTCATCTGCGTGTGTTCGACTACGTTGCTGAGCGTGGCGTTTTCCGTGTCAATTTGCGCGACGTCAGAGGCTCCGACTTCGACCGTCGCCGAAACAGCGCCGACTTCGAGCTTGGCGTCGAGCGTCATTGTTTGATCGACGGTCAGGGTGATTTGCGCGAAGCGAGCGACTTTGAAGCCGGCTTTGGTGAAGCTGAAGCTGTAGACCGCCGGCGGCAAACTGGAAATCGTATAGGCGCCCGTATCGGTGCTGGTCGTCGAGCGCTCGCTGGACGTGGCCGCGTTGGTCGCGGTGACGGTGACGCCGACCACCGCCGCCCCGGAACTATCAAGGACCGTGCCTGTGACCTTGGCGGTCTGCGCGCGTAGCGAGGGCGCGCAGAGAAGTCCCAGAATGATGAACAAGGCCCCAACACCCGCGAAAAGACGACGCCGAAAGTTCATGCCGATCCCCCTGTCGGGACACATCCCCGAGAAGCACGCCTTGTCCCACGTGCAGTGAATGAGGTCGCAACTGCATCTGGATAGCCAGAGATTGCAGAAAGCTTGCTATCGATTAACTGTATGAATAGACAGGAATAACGATAGAGCACGATGCACAAGCGGCGGAGTTCATACGTAGGATGGAATAAGGGAATCGCCGGCCTCCGAATCCTCGGAGGCTTCGCAAGACTTGATCGGAAATGGGCCGGCGGGTGAGGATTTCACGATGGCATCGCGCGGGGCGAGGGTGGTATAAGGCTGCATTCGGCGGGGCGCGGTAAACCGGTCAGGGGCGCATAAAGGGTTTGGCAGGCAATGTCCTGATTTCGCCAATGGCTGGTACGGCAAGGCCATTGACCGGGGCTTAGGTAGTTCGTAAGATTCCCGTTACCTCTTGACGGGGGTGAACGACGCGGCGCCGCGTTGGATGAAGCCTGCTACGGACTCGAAGTCGCTTCGTAGAATCCTGCGGAGAGGTATCGCGCGTCGCAAGGGTGGACGAAGACCATGAAGCTGAGGGTCGTTGTGAGGTTCGTTCGACAAGTACGCCACGCGGGCCGAGTGCGTTGGTTGGGCTCTGCGGCGATCGCCGCCGCCGGGATTCTGACGCTGGCTGGCTGCAACGAGACGGTATCTTCAAAGCAGGTTAAGGCGCGGCCGCCCGCTGCGACACCTGCACCGGTTCCCGCGTTCGTGTCTGAACCGCTTCCGTTTCCACAGCACACCGCTTCTTTAGCTTCGTTGTATGACACCCGCCCGGCGATCGACATCCTAATTGATAAGGTGCAGGTGATTTTCAACACCGCGCAGAAGGAATATAAATCCGGCGAATTTGACAAGGCTCATGCGGATTACGATCGCGCCGTGGCTTTGATGCTGGCGAGCGGATTCCAGGTGGATTCCGATCCGCGGCTTTCGGATTTGTTCGATCAGATCGGCGAGACGCTGCATTCCTATGAACGCAGCGCGCAGCAGGACGCCCAGGAAGAAGAAGCGGGCACCGGCACGCCGGCTCCAATTGACGAGCTGGCGGACATGACTTTGCCGAAGGGCGATCCGCGCCTGGCGGCCCAGGCCGAGAAAGAATTGATGCGCGTGCCGCACGATCTGCCGCTGACGGTGAATGATTCGGTGCTGCAATATTTGAGTTACTTTACGACGGTGCGGGGGCGCGCGACGGTGGAACATGGTCTCGATCGTTCCGGCCGTTACAACGACATGATCCGGCGCGTGTTGAAGGCAGAAGGCGTGCCCCAGGATTTGATGTACCTGGCGCAGGCAGAATCAGCGTTTCAGCCGACGGCGGTATCGCGTGCAGGGGCGCGCGGATTGTGGCAGTTCATGCCATTCCGCGGCGAGGAATACGATCTGGACCGGACCTATTATGTGGATGAGCGCAGCGATCCGGAGAAGGCTACGCGTGCGGCGGCGCGGCACATGCGGGACCTTTACGATATGTTCGGCGACTGGTATCTGGTGATGGCGGCTTACAACTCCGGGCCGATGAACGTGGTGAAGGCTGTCGAGCGGACCGGTTACGCGGATTTCTGGGAATTGCAGAAGCTTCACGCGCTGCCCAAGCAGACGCAGAATTACGTGCCCATTATTATTGCGCTGGCTTTGGTGGCAAAGGATCCTTCGCTGTACGGCGTGCAGGTGGCAGCGGAGAAGCCGGCCCCGGTGGACGTGATTCATCCGGCTCACGCGATTGACTTGCGCTTGGTGGCGGACGCTACGGGCGCGGATTTGGACGATCTGCGCGAATTGAATCCGGAGATGCTGCGCAGCGTTACGCCCAACGATCCGAATTTCGAATTGAATCTC
>Ga0070764_10000243_pt1 | contig 20089 bp, 14 predicted proteins | sample HubBroMetageWRM4_FD_67287 | JGI IMG/M metagenome (GOLD analysis project Ga0070764, IMG submission 67287) | Warmed soil microbial communities from the Hubbard Brook experimental Forest, New Hampshire - Hubbard Brook CCASE Soil Metagenome WRM 4 | ecosystem: Environmental > Terrestrial > Soil >... | reverse complement strand
GCTGCTGCCGTGTTCGAAGACGTCCACGTCACCTGCGTCGTCAGGTTCTGCGTCGTGCTGTCGCTGTAGGTACCGATTGCGGAGTATTGCTGCGTCTGTCCCTTCGCCACCGTCGCCGATGCCGGCGTGACCGCGATCGACTGCAGCGTTGCTGCTGTGACCGTGAGAGTTGCTGATCCACTCACCGACCCCGACGTCGCTTTGATCGTCGTGCTACCAACACCTGCCCCGGTCGCCAGGCCTGAAGCACTAATGGTCGCAACGGTCGTCGCGGACGAACTCCACGTCGCCGTGCTCGTCAGGTTCTGCGTGCTGCCGTCGCTATAAGTCCCAGTTGCCGTGAACTGCTGCGTCGCGCCCTTCGCGATCGATGGCGCTGCCGGCGTGACTGCGATCGACTGCAGCGTCGCCGCCGCAGAAGTGACAATCAGGCTAGCCTCGACGCCCACGCTGCACGTTGCATTCGAAGAGTTAGTGGTGAAGTTTCCGACGAAAATATCCTGACCGCCGGGCGTCGCAAGATCGCCGGCAAGAAGGTGCAGCGTGATCTGACCAGCGTTGACGAAGGTGCTCGCGCGGCGGCTGTTGTTCCAGTTGACGGCCGTCGTGCTGGACGCGAAACCAGTTCCGTTGATGGTCACGTCCATCGCGGCGTTTGTGGCAGGCGCGGACGCCGGGCTGATGCTGGTAATCACGAGCGGTGTGGCCACGGTGTTAAATAGCGCGGTGGGAACGAACTGATCGTGAAGCGTCACGGTTTGCGGGTTCGTGGTGCCGCTCAAGCTGCCTGTCCACCCGGCAAACAGCATCCCCGGGAAAACGCTGTTGACTGTAGCGGTGGCGGTGACGCTCGTTCCGTCTCCGTAAAAATCAAAGGTTGCATTCTCTGCATACGCGGTGCCGACGGGAGTAGTGCTGACGCCGCCATAGCAGGCAGCTCCGTCCGCGCCCAGCGCGGGCGGCACGGTGTAAGACGAGTAAAACGGCGTGAATGACGCCGTAATGGTCTGTGTTCCGGCCGAAGGCTGCGTGATACCGTGGTTGATACCTCCGCCGTCGCTCCAACTATTCCAGTTGTAAAAGACGTTGGTGGTTACCGGAGACTGGGTTTGGTCAACGGCGACAGTATGTGAAGTGCCTGGGTTCCAATTCGTGCCGTCATAGGTATCGGAAAAACCTGTTGGAAGGTATGCGAAAGCCCCATCCACCAGGCCGGAAAGCAATGGATTCCAAGTGTTTGGTCCAGTCAATGTCTCGCCAACAATTGTCACGGGCTCGGTGACGTAGACGGCCTGCGCCTGCGTGAGCGGTTCTTGAATGTAGAACTGGTGCGGATTGTCACTGGGCGGGAAAGGCAGGTTGAACCAATCGTAGAAGTTATACGGGCTGCCCGGCGCGGGAACCAAAGTGAGCGTGACCAGCGTGCGATCCGTGAAAAACGATCCGCCAAATTCCGACGTCGGCGCGGGACTTACATTCACCGACCCCGAACCACTCGGAAACGATGCCGGAGAGAGGAAGCCAAACGGCTGCAAGCGGACATAATTTGCTTCATACATCGTCACGGCTGGAGCATTGACCGGGGCGGTGAGGCTGCCGGAACCCGCCGTTACCGTGATCGTGTGTGAAGCGGTGCCCAGATCATTCCACGCGCCGAAAGCATAAGTTGAGCCGTCGTCGGGGTTCGTGGTCTGCGGATCGGGCGGCACAGCGAGCGTGTGCTGCGAACCAATGGCCCAACTGAACGTCTGAGGCGTAGTGGAGTACGTCGTGCCATCCACGATGACCGGCAAGCCGCTGGGATTCGTCGTGACCGTCACTTGCGAGGGCGTTGCGCCATACAGGCGCTCGATGCCGTCAATATCGCCAGCGGAATAGCCCGTATCATTGCTGAGGGGCATTCCTGCCGGGATCGATTCGATTACGGGCAGGCCGGCCTTGGAAAAATCGAAGGCGCCGTATTCCATGATCGAGGCAAGATCGTACAGGCCAATGTCCTGATAATTGAAGGTGAGGAGAGTGAAGTTGCCCGGCACATTGGGAAGGTCCGCATTGGCGAGATTTAGCGTGACGTAATTGCCGCGATCGGGGCGCTGATGTTCGTGCAGCAGGCCGACCGTGTGACCCATTTCGTGGATCCAGGTGGTGACGGCGCAAGCTTCACCGCAGTCCAGCAACTGCGGGCCCCCGACCATGCCGACATTGGAAAGTCCCTCCGAACCGCCGCCCTCGACAGAGATATTGACGTAGTTTGCTTGGCCCGACCGAAGCTGGAACTGCATGAACCCCGCGAATTGTTGGTTGAAGTACGTCAGAGCGCTGTTCAGGTTGTCGCTACTGCCCGTAATGATGTACGGGATGGTGTAAACGCCGTTGACGGAGGGCCACAAACTATTCGACGTGTAGCTGATCGAGACGCTGTCGGCGTGCACCGTTCCCATGCCGTTCGTCTGCGAGACCAACGGTTGCGAGCCTGCCGACGGGACCGTTGCACCGTTGCCCATGCTCGACACGGGACCAAGAATCATGTCGCCTTCGACGACGGCCATGCCGTTGCGAACCTGGTAGGTGACGGGCCTCCCATTCCATATTCCGGTGCGCACTTCCGGCGCCGGCTGCGTTCCGGTCACCGTACGCATGATGGCGAGGTGCAGTGAAGCGCTGTGGCCGTTGGCATCAACGACCGTCACGCTAATCAGGTTCGAGCCCGCGCGCAGCGGCACGTTGTTAATTTGCCAGCTGGTTGATTTCGCTTGGGCTGTCCAACTGCCCTTCCCGCGATTGCCGGACTGATTCACCCACACGACGTTCTTGATTTCGGCCTGCGATGTCGCGCTACCCTGCAATTCGATGGAGGTTTGATTTGTTTGCGAGGCCAGGGTCGCTGGAGCGCGCAAGGTGATCGAGGGCGCAGCGGTCTGGCCGATGGCAGCGTGGGCAGAAAGCAGCAGGGCAACGACAGCAGGCGCAAACTTCAGAAATTTTCTGAGCATAACTCTCCTGGTTGATGGACCTGCCCGTCTCATGAGTCCCGGGCGCGTGCGGCGGGGATCGCGCGTCTTCTTCAAATCTACGTTCGGAAGCAAGCCTTCCAGGAGGGCCGATGCTAAATCGCCAGTAAACGTCACCGGCGAGACTCGATTGCGTACTAGAGGTACTGAGCGCGAGACAGCACGTTCAGATTTTCGCTCAAGCGGACCGAAGCATATACCGCCGCCAAAGCGCACACCCAATTTGCAAAAGTTTTGAGGCTGGGACTGTCGCACGTCACCTCTATGTGAGTGCGCCGCAGGAAATATCACGATGAAATTTTTGTGCGAAGCAAATCAGCGGGAAAGAAATCACTAAGAGGAATCGAAGTGCACAGCTTCGCCACTAGTTTCGATGAAGTGAGAAAAGAATTGCACATTGCGGGCGCGGATTGCATTCAGAGATCGGCGTATTGCCGAAACGGGAAGGGTTAAGGCTGAGATGGAGGCGCAACGTCTCGAGCGACGCGCACCGCGAAATGCGCTATCGGACGCTTCGTTGCGTCAGATGAAAACACGTCCACGCGATATTCGCCTGCAGGCAGATCAGCGGCGGGAATGGCAAATTCGACGTAGTTCTGACCCTCTAGCTTCTTGGCGGTCAGTCCATTCACCGAGCGCAACTGGCTTGTGTTTGCATGGCCCAGCCGCACATCAAATGTGCCGCCCGAAGCATTCCCTGGCAATACGATCTGGAAATTCACCTTGGCGGCTGAAGGTGGTACGGAATAGGTTCCCGCGGGTTCGCTGCCCCGAGTCACGTCCGGCAGTAGCAAAATCGTGAACGCGCCTTCCAACACTGCACCCGAGGTCGCGACCGAGGTGGGTGCCGAAGTCGTCTTCGGCAACGATGGGGCCAGCTGCTCAGCAGGTTTCGTTGCAGCAGACTCGCTCGAAGCGTTCCGATTTGGCGATGTGTACGATTCCCGCGAGTGAAAAAAAACAGCCAGCGCTACCGCTGTTAAAACGAGCGCGAACGCGGGAGCAGCGAACAGCCAGAAGGAGCGACGCGGCCGCTTCCATCGCAGTTCGGCGGTTCGTGCGCGGCTCGGTGCATTTCGCGGGAACGACCGCATCGCTCTCAAAACGGCGATCCGCTGCCCTTCATAAGGCCCGGAAAAAAAAGCGCGCTTCACGCGCTCCCGTTCTGCACCGGGGAGCGTCTGCGCGGCGTAGTCATGCAAAAGATCGCGGTAGGTTTCGTCAAGCGCCGCAGCGAAAGTATCGTCGGAGAAGAAACGCTCGTCGGCAATGCGCGTCTCATTTTCGGACAAGTCGCCCAGGACGTAGGACAGCAGCCATTGCCGGTCGATATTGTGCTCCCCAGCCTTCATCATCCCTTCATCTCTACTGGTCATACACCCCGAAATATCACGTCGAATTCTTCCATCCCATGCGCTTCTGCACACATTCTTCCAGGCGTTCGCGCAGTCGCAGCGCGCGATTCCGTAAAGCGTTCAGCTCCATGCCCATTTCTTCGGCCATTTGCTGGCGCAAAGCGATGCGTTTGCGGCCATCCGCGCTGTAATAGCGGGCCAGCAGGTCGCGGGCGCCGGCTGGCAACGTCTCCAGGCACGCTTCCAGCGCGTCAGCAAGTTCCTCATCCGAACGCGCGTCGGAGGCGTTCGCCACCATCCTCAGCACGTGTTCCTCCTGCCTGCGCCTCTCCCGGTCTTCAAACAACAGGATTCGGGCAATGCCCGAAAGATATTGGCGCGCGTTGCGAATTTCTTCGCCATCCGCGATGCGCCGCGCTATGCGATTGAAAGCGGTATCGGCAAGATCTTCCGGAGAGCGCGCCTGATGAATTGAAAAAAAACGGATGAGGCGGCTTCGGATACGCTCGTACTCAGCGCCGGCTACCACGCGATCGGGGCTCAGCGCCGCGAGCAGCGCGTCAAAAGCGGCGCCGTCCATCGTCCAGCGTTCGCGCTGAGGCTTCGGGGGCTGCAAGGCTCTCCTTTAGTGCCCAGTTGAATATTGCAGTGCGGCGGCGCCGTCGCCCTGCACCGTGAATCCCGCCCAATGAAAGGGCGCGGAGGTAGCGGAATCTCTGGCCGTGTCGAGTTGCGCCAATCGCAAGGCTGCAGCCGGCGGCAATTTCTTCTGAATCAGGTTGCGATAAAAGCGCTGCATCAAAATACTCGTTTCACGATCTTCCACGCTCCACAGGCTCCCCACTACACTGCGCGCCCCGGAAAAGAAAAATGCGCGCGACAGGCCTTCCAGTCCCTCGCCGGGAATCTCGCGGCCGCTGGCCGTGTGGCAGCCGCTTAGCACCACCAGATCCACGGGCATGCGCAGGGCGTAGATACTGCTGAGCCAGAGTACGCCATTTTGCGGAGCGCCGTCGCGACGAACCATCGTAAGTACGACGCCCGAGAACGCCGGGCGCGCAGGATTCAACAGAGCATGCACGCCAAAGTGCACGACGTCGTAATTGCTCCAATCTTCAGCGCGAACCGCCGCAGCCTCCGCGCGAAATCCCAGATGAACCGACGTGTTCGCGGCGCCGTTCAGCGCCGCGATGGCGCGGGCCTCCTCACGGGAGCCGAAAAGACGCGGCAGGTTCGCCATGCCCGCTTCCGTCGCGAGGCGTAAGGTCTCGCTTAGGCTAACGGTTTCGGCGGCGCGCGATTGCGCACCGCTTACGCGTGGGTCGTTCGTTGAATAAACGGCGTCTGCATAAACGGCCATGCGCGGCGCGCGCGTCGATGGACGCCGCGATTGCGCCAGTACTTCGAAAATGGCCTCGGAAGGTTCAACGAGAACTTCATAGCGTGAAAGCACAATCTGCGAAGCAGGGGAATCGGGATCAGCATTTCTGGCCTGGATACGCAGCGCGGCGAAAGGAATGGAATCCAAAGGTCCGTCCGGAACGATGTAGAGCCGGTCAACATTGCTTAGCCCGGCGAGCGGCGACAGCAGAAGAGCGCCCAAATCGGCGGCGGCCGCTTTCTCCATAGCGTCGCTCGCAGCGAGCCGCGCATTGCGCTGCGCCAGCGTTTCACCTTGCTGCCGCACAGCGCGTGCCTGCAAGCTCGCAAGCCAGCGTTCCCCCAGCGCCTGAAGTTGTTGGTGAGTCGCGTGAATCGTGAAAGGACTAAATCCATCGCGAGTGACCACCCAAAGATAGCTCGCATCTTCTCCGACCCAGAATTTCAGGAGAGCGGAATTCACGCCAATCCCCTCCCCGATTTCCTCTGCGCTGGCCGCGTGAGTTCCCGCGAATGAGGCGTAGGCACCGCTTGCGGCGCGGATGCGCGCGTCCAGAATGTCGCTCGCGCGAAGCTGTACTTCGATATCCGTCCGCAGTCTTGTAATTTTCTCCGCGTTCTTCGGGGGATCCTCGGACAGCGATCGCAGCTGAGTGTACATCGCGTCCAGACGGCTCTGGTTCGTCTGCTGTTCCTTCAGCAAATCAGCCGGCGCGCCTGCGAACCGGGGCACACCGCGGCCCGCCATTTCATCGAGCAGCGCTCGCGAATTCGCGCGTTCCGCAGTACCAAACGCTTCCTCGCCGTAACCGTGCGCAGGATCTCCGGCGTGCAGACGCATCAGAATGGAAATCGCGAGATCGTAGTACGCGTGCTTGGAGGAAAAAAACGAAGTGCGAAGGTCGCGGCTGGCCAGCGTCGAGCGCGAAGCCTCAAAAAATCCCAGAGCGTCTTCGATCTCCTTTCGCGCTTTCATCAGATCCCCCGCAGCGGCGTCCAGCCTCGCCAGGCTCGCCAGCGCCGTCGCCGATTGCGCACGATTCGATTCCGCCGTCCACAGCTCGAACGCCTTCTGGTAGCAGCTGCGGGCGCGCGACGCATCACCGTACTGCGACTCAAAATCGCCGAAATGCAGCAGCGCGTCAGCTTCGGCGTCATGATTTCCAATCCGCGCCGCTACCTCAACGGAGGCGTTAAAATCCTTCGCCGCCGCTTGTTGATCGCCAAGCTGCGCTTCATTTTGCGCAATCGCGGTCAAAAGCTCGGACTGTTCGCGGGTTAGGCCGAGTTTCTTGGCTCGCTCGAAACCGTCACGCAGGACTGTGAGCGCATCTTTCGGGCGGTGCTGCCGGACGTAAAGTTCGCCCAGGCTGGAGATGATTTTCAGCTCCCCCGCCGCGTCCTGTGCGGATTCTGCAAGCGGCAGCGCCTTCTGATACGACTCTTCGGCGCGCGTGGCGTCATTGAGCTGCGTATAAAGGTCACCGAGGCCGCTCCAGATCGCGGCTTCCACCGCGGGATAGGGCTGCAGACGCGTGGCGTCGAGCGCTTCGTAGTAAAGCTCGAAAGCCTGCTCGAGCTCGCCGCGGGCCAGATGGACGGTGCCGAGCGCCTCCAGATTGAAAGCCACGCCAAAATCGTCGTGCAGCCGGCGCGCTATAGCGAGCGCTCGTTCGGAGCATTCCAAGGCGTGCTCGGTATCGCCGATTTCGCGATACGTGTAAGCGACGTTGCCGAGGAGAATTCCCTGCCAGTAATCGTCGCCCGTCTGTTTATACAGAGCGATGGCTTTCTCGGCAGCTCGGATGCTCGCCTTGTAATCACCCAAAAAATACTCCACCGAGGAGAGCGTCTTCCAGGCTAGGCCTTGGCCCTGCAGGTCGGCGTCGCCTGTATCAACGGCCGTGCTCGCGACCGCGGCATCATGCGCGGCGCGGTAGTCGCTCAGTCTGTAAAGCAGCAATCGGGCTTCGCCGTTCAGTGCCGCGCGGCGGCGCGCGCCATCACCCGATGCCTGAAAAAAATCCGCGCATGCCCGGAATTTCTGAAGCGCCACCGGCCAGCTCGATTCGTTTCCGTGGCGGCGAGTGTCTTCCGCCTCCGCCAAGATCTGTTCCTGTGAGCTGAGGTTCGCGTCAGCATTCGTAGCAGGATGCGCCTCTGAAACCACGACGGTTCCGGCGCAGGAGAGGCGCGTATGCAGGCACGAAACTTCGAAAGTCTCCGCCGTCTTCTCCCCGGCCGCAATGGAGAATCGAATCGCGGACCGCAGTCCAGCGTCATTTGTGCGCGGTCGTTGCAATGTTCCGCCCCTCGACCACGCCACGCTGAGCATCTCTTCGGTCTGCACGAATGAAATGCTTACTGCCGACTGCGCGTCCGCTGCGTACAGAAAATTCTTGTTCTCTCCGGGACCGAGTTGAAACTCTCTGGTTTCCGAGGCGCCGAGTGGAACCGTTGCCTGAGGACCGGCCCCGTGCACCCCTTGATTTGGCAAACCGAGCAGGCGTGGCCGCATGAGCAACGGCGGCAACAGAGCACATAAGATGATCGTGCCGAGCTTCGCGATCGAATATCGAGGCCTCTCGTGCGTATCCGCCATTCGTGCCCTCGCCAGGTGCGATCCCAGATTCAAGCACAATAGCTCGATCACACAAAATAAATCGATCTGGGCCGCCCGCCACGGCGCGAATGCTAACAAAATCTCAACTCCCCAAACTTTGCGCCCCGTCCCCTCGACCATGAATGGCAAAATAGAATCCCGTGACCGCCCAGGCCCCTTCCACCGATCCGTCGCCGCGCAAACTGGCTGGCATCTCCCACGCCTGGCGCGCCCTCCGCCACAGAAATTTTCGCCTCTACTTCGGCGGCCAAAGCATTTCGCTGATGGGCACTTGGATGACGCGCCTAGCCACCAGCTGGCTGGTCTATCGCCTCACCGGTTCGGCGTTTCTGCTCGGTGTCGTCGGCTTCGCCGGACAGATCCCCACATTCCTGTTCGCGCCTTTCGCCGGAGTCTGGGTCGATCGCCTCAATCGCCGCAACGTCTTGCTCCTCACGCAAGCCTTGGCCATGCTGCAATCCTTCGCATTGGCTGCACTCGCGCTGAGCCACCACATCAACATTCACGAAATCATCTGGCTTAGCGCGTTTCAAGGCACGATCAACGCCTTCGATATGCCCGGTCGGCAAGCCTTCCTGGTCGAAATGGTCGAAGACAAAGCGGACCTCGGCAATGCCATCGCGCTGAATTCCTCCATGGTCAACATGGCGCGCCTCGTCGGCCCGTCGCTTGCCGGCGTCGTCATTGCCGTCTCCAGCGAAGGCTACTGCTTCCTGATTGACGGCATCAGTTACCTGGCTGTCATCGCCTCGCTCTATGCCATGCGCCTGCATTCGGCCGCCATAAAACGCACCACCGACTCCGTGCTTATGCAATTGCAAGAAGGCTGGACGTACGTCTCCGGCTTCGCGCCCATTCGCACCATTCTGTTGCTTTTTGCCGCGGTCAGCTTGCTCGGCTGGCCCTTCACCGTGCTGATGCCCGTTTTCGCTGGAACGATTCTGCACGGCGGCCCGCACACGCTCGGTTTTCTGATGGCTGCGGTAGGCGTCGGCGCATTAATTTCCGCCATCTCTCTCGCCGTAAGAAAAACCGTCCTCGGCCTCGGCAAAATGATTCCGCTCTCGACTGCGGCCTTCGGCGCCGGCCTTATCTTTTTCGGAATGTCGCGCACTCTCTGGCTGTCGATCCTGCTAATGCTCGTCTGCGGCTTCGGGCTGATGCAACAAATGGCCGCCAGCAACACCATCATCCAAACCATCGTCGAAGAAAGTAAACGCGGTCGCGTGATGAGCTTCTACACCGTCGCCTTCGTAGGCATGGCGCCGTTCGGCAGCCTGCTAGCCGGCACGCTCGCCCACGCCATCGGCGCCCCCCGCACCGTAGCGCTCAGCGGGGCCTGCTGCATCGCAGGCGCCGTTTGGTTCGCCAGCCGCCTCGCCGCCATCCGCAAACTCATCCGCCCCATCTATCGAAACCTAGGCATCCTGCCGCCCGTAAACGCCGTGATCCAAGACAGCCTGGGCCGCTGAGCGGATTTGCGACGTCGGGCAGGAGCCGTTGCCGTGCTGTGTGCACCCTGCGTCTCTGACGATGCCATGAGCATTGTCATCTTCAAGCCGGCGCCTTTGCCTCCTGCCGGCGGAAGGATCTCGGCTCGCTTCTTGCCGGGCGTGAGCGCACCCGCACACTTTGCCTGTATCCCTTCGGCCCCCGAATCCATCTAATTTGCCGTGTCCCGTGCAATTCCTCTATAATCCTTGGGTAAACGTACGCAGAAGAGTGGGATCGAGCCCGCTAAATCGAACCCCTCCAGGCGCCCTGAAAAATGGTTGATCTAGCCGAAAGAATTAAAAAGAAACTGAAGGACGAAATCGCCGTTCTCGAGCACGAGTTGCACACCGACCTGCCAAAAGAAATCAGCGTCGCCCGCGCGCATGGCGATCTGTCCGAAAATGCCGAATACAAGTACGCCAAAGAGCGCCAGTCCTACGTCTCTGCGCGCCTGGGCCAGCTCCACCAGCGCATGGCCGACCTTTCCATGCTAAATCTCAGCAATCTTCCGAAAGACCGCGCCGCTTATGGTTCGCGCATTACCGTTTTGGACGTTGCGAAGCGCTCTAAAATCGAGTACAAACTGGTGACTGTTGAAGAGGCCGACGCCGCCAAAGGCCTGATATCCACTAGCTCGCCTATCGGTCGCGCCCTGCTTGGAAAAAAAGTTGGTGACGAAGTGCAAGTCACCACTCCGGCCGGTCTCAAGGATTACGAAGTCGTGGAGCTTTCCACCATCTATGACGAGGAATAGCAGGTGAAACTTTTTTCATGCTGACGCGCACTATCGGCCGGCTCCTGGTCTGGCCCATCGAACGTATAGCAGCCCTGGTGGCGGCTACCGGCATCCCTCCCAACGTAATCACCTGGTCGGCTCTGATTCTGAATTTCTGGGCCGGAATACTTTTCGCCGCCGGGCGTTTCGCAGCCGGGGGCGGCATGATGATTCTCGCCGGGCTCTGTGATCTTCTGGATGGGCCCGTCGCCCGCCGCCAAGGTCGCGTCTCAATGTTCGGCGGATTTCTCGATTCGATTTTCGATCGCTACGCCGATCTGATTCTTTTTCTCGGCCTGCTCGTTTACTACTCGCACGTAAATCGCTTCGGTTACGCCATGCTCGCCGGCGCCGCGATGGCCGGCTCGGTGATGGTCAGCTACGCCAAAGCTCGCGCGGAATCTCTGGTGCCCTCTGCCGAAGTTGGCTTTTGGGAACGCCCCGAGCGCCTGGTGCTCATGATTTTGGGGGCCCTCACCAATCGCATGGCCTTCGTGCTCTGGATTCTGGCGATCGGCCCGAACATCACCGTCATCCATCGCATCGTACGCACCTGGCAGCAAACCAAAGTGGAAAGCCGCGCGCCCGCGGCTCTGAAACGCACGCCTGCGAGGCCCGGATCGCAGCCTTCCGGTTTGCCGGCCGGGGCGCCCACTTCGCTCCAAGCCAACATTCCCGGCGACGTCCGCGATTCTTCGCCGCTGCTCACCCGCACAGCCCGCCGCGGAGGTTAGTCGTGCCCAAGCTTCTCGGCATCATCGGCCTGCTGGTCATCTGCGCCGGAATTGACCTGCTTTGGCATTCACGTCAGGAGATTAAATTCTGGATAATCGCCTATCTCGCCTTTTTCCGCGCCCTGCTGCACAATCGCGCATCCCTTCCCCTGTCTTCCCCTCCGGAGAAGCGGCCCACGAACGCCAAGGCGGCCTGCGCTTCCTGCTCGGCGTCAGCTTTGTCTTCCTTCTCGGCCCTCTGCTCATCGCCATCGGCATCACTGTGATTTTCTACCGGCAACTCTGATTCATTCCTTGTAACCTGCCATTCACATTTCTCAGTTATGGTCCACCGCGATTCTGCAATCCCGCGCCGTATTTATGATATAAGTGGCGCTCAGTTTCACAGCCTTACGGCAACTCCTGCGCGACGCACCAGCACGGATTTCACTCATGACCGTCACGCCCGTACCCAGGGCGAGGAGAAAAAATGCCCACACTGCCAAGCCCGGACCCGCGCACGCCTTCCTCAAACGCTTCCCTCTGGAACCGCGTCGCGCAAACTGATGACTTCAAGAAGCTTCTCGCCGCTAAAAAATCCTTCGTCCTCCCCGCCACAATTTTCTTCGTGCTCTATTATTTCGCGCTCCCGATTTCCGTCGGCTATTTCCCCGCGTTCGTGCAGCGCAAGGTCTGGGGCCCGGTCAACATCGCCTACCTCTTTGCCCTCTCGCAATTCATCGTCGCCTGGCTGATCGCCTATCTCTACGTCCGCGCCGCCCGCAAATTCGATGCGCGCGCCGCCGCCGTCATCAAAGATCTCGGCAATCTTGAAGCGAAGGGAAACTAACCGATGAATACCACGCTCATTCTCTTTCTCGCGTTCATCGCCGTCACTTTGGGCATCACTGCCTGGGCGTCGCGCCTCTCCGGCTCCTCCGCTTCGTATTTCGCGGCCAACCGCCGCGTCAGCGCCTGGCAGAATGGCGTCGCAGTCGCCGGGGATTACATGTCGGCCGCATCTTTCCTGGGCATTGCCGGCCTCATTGCCTTCTTTGGTTACGACGGTTTCATGTACTCGGTTGGCTTTCTGGTCGCCTACCTCACCGTGCTGCTCATCGTCGCCGAGCCGCTGCGCAACACGGGCAAGTACACGATGGCGGACGTTCTGGCCTACCGTCTGCATCCTCGACCGGTGCGCGCCATGGCCTCGCTCAGCACCATTACGGTCAGCACCTTCTACATGATCGCGCAGATGGTAGGCGCGGGGGCGCTCGTCGCTCTGCTGCTGAAAGATTCGCACATCAGCTTTCGTCTCGCGGTCACGGGCGTTGGAATTCTAATGATCGTTTACGTCGTGTTCGGCGGCATGATCGCGACCACTTGGGTGCAGATCATCAAAGCCATCCTGCTGATCTCCGGCACGATTCTTCTCAGCTTCATGGTCCTTGCGCATTTTGGTTTCAGCCTGGGCGCTTTTTTCACCGCCGTCAGCCAGGTGCATTACCACGCGCCCGACGGCACCGAAGTAGTGAAGGATTTCCTCACGCCGGGTTTGCGCTATAAGCCGCCTTACGGCGCGCTCGATCTTCTCTCCCTCGGCATCGCGCTGATTTTCGGCACTGCCGGGTTACCGCACATTCTGGTTCGCTTCTACACCGTGCCCGACGCAAAAACCGCGCGCTTCTCCGTCGTCTGGGCCATGTGGCTCATCGGCATCTTCTACATCCTCACCACTTTTCTCGGCTGGGGCGCCGCCACCATCGTTGGCCGCGACTTCATCGCGAAAAACGGCGGCAACAATATGAGCGCGCCGCTGCTTGCCCAAGCTCTTGGCGGCAGCATTTTCTTCGCGTTCATTTCCGCCATCGCTTTCGCCACGATTCTCGCCGTCGTCGCCGGACTCACCATCAGCGCTTCCACCTCTTTTGCGCACGACGTCTGGACCAACATCATCCGCCACGGCCAGGAACACAATCCCGGCGAAGAACGTCGTGTCGCGCGCATCGCCGCTTTCGTCGTCGGCGCAATTTCCATCGCGATTGCAATCGTCCTCGGACCCACGGCAAACGTCGCGTTCCTGGTCGCCCTGGCTTTCGCCGTCGCCGCTTCCGCAAATCTTCCCGTGATCCTGTTCTCCATTTTCTGGAAGCGTTTCAACACCGCAGGTGCCGTCACGGGTCTGGCTACCGGCCTGCTCGCCTCGATTGTTCTCATTTTCCTCGGCCCCAGTATCATGGCCGTGGACGCGCCGACCGTTGCACCCGCCGCGCGTCACATCATCCAGCACGCCCCCATCTTCCCGCTGGAAAATCCCGGGATCCTCAGCATCCCGCTGGGATTCCTCGGCGCAATCGTCGGTACGCTGTCGAGTAAACGCGATCCCGCCGGCGAAGAAAAATTCGCCGAGCTGCAAGTCCGCGCCAACACTGGCCTAGGCGCGGAAAAAGCCGTCGCGCACTAACCGTGGCGCAGCGACGCGTGGCTGTGCGAGGCAGTCGCGCACATTTTCCCTCGCCCCTGCATCGCGTTTCGTGCCTCGCACGTTCTGCACGCTGCCTGCTGCCTGGTTGTGCCGTGCTCTCTGACTCTCGCTTCCGCTCGTCCGCTGTTCACGCATCCGTACACACGGCGCGCCTTCCTTCTGGCCTGCCCGCCCCCGTGCGTTATTATGGTTTGCGAACATTTTCGCGGACCCTTGAAGCCTTCCCTGATCATCCACGGCGGCGCCTGGAACATCCCCGACGAATCGGTCGAAGATTGCCGCGCCGGCATCCAACGCGCGCTCGAGGCCGGATGGAAAATTCTCTCCTCCGGCGGTGCCGCAATTGACGCGGTCAGCTCCGCCATCGTAATTCTGGAAGACGATCCCACTTTCGACGCGGGCTTCGGTTCGCACTTGAATTCCGACGGCCATGTCCAGCTCGACGCCATCATCATGGACGGCGGCTCGCTGAAAGCCGGAGCCGTCGCCGCCGTCGAACACATTCACAATCCCATCCGCCTCGCCCGCAGCGTGCTCGAACACAGCGAACACATGATGCTCGTCGCCGCCGGCGCCGAAAAATTCGCCGAAGAGCACGGCATCGAGCTTTGTCCGCCCGAAGACCTGATCCACGAACGCGAACGCATCGCCTGGCGCCGCTGCCTCAGTGATGCGCATGCCCCCGAACATCATCTCGGCCACGAATCCGGCACGGTCGGCGCCGTCGCTCTCGACGAGCACGGCCATCTTTTCGCCGGAACTTCCACCGGCGGCACCTGCTGCAAACTTCCCGGCCGCGTCGGCGATTCGCCGCTCATCGGCTGCGGCTGCTATGCCGACGCAGAAGCCGGCGGCGTTTCCTGCACTGGCCACGGCGAAGGGATCATGAAGATTGTGATGGCCAAGATGGCCACTGACCTTTTGCACGATCAGCGGGTGCTGCTCTCGCATCGCAAGAAGGCTGGCCCGCTCTCGCTCGCGCAAGCCGTTGCCGATGCCTGCGTGCGCAAACTCGCGCATCGCGTGCACACCAGTGGCGGCCTGATTCTGCTCGATCGCCAGGGCCGCCCCGCTGCCGCATTCAACACTCCGCGCATGGCCTACGGCTACGTGGAAGAATCCGGCAAATTCCGTATCGCCCCATAGCAACTTCTCGCGGGCTCGCCCGTCCAATCCCGGTTGAGGTAAGATGTGCCGAACCAGAACCTCCCCAAGGAGAAGACCATGGCCATACGCGAAGCCTTGCTCGCTGAATTCGACCACGAAATGATCAGCACTCGCCAGACTCTGGAGCGCGTCCCCGAAGGCAAGCCCGACTGGGCGCCGCATGAGAAATCCATGAAGATGGGCCGACTCGCCGGACACCTCGCCGAACTGTCCGGTTGGGGCGCGACCATCATTAATCAAGATGAACTGGATTTTCGTCCGGTGGGCGCGCCGCCCGTGCAGCCGCTGGTGATGAGTTCGCGGCAGCAACTTCTTGAAACATTCGACAAAAAAGTTGCCGAAGTGCGCACCGCGCTGAGCGGCACAAACGACGAACATTTACTGAAGACCTGGACGCTTCTGGGCGGCGGGCAAACGATCATGGCCATGCCGCGCATCGCGTTTTTGCGCGGCTTCATGATGAATCACATTATTCATCACCGCGCGCAGCTGGGCGTTTATCTGCGCATGAACAACGTGCCAGTGCCGAGCGTGTACGGGCCTTCCGCCGACGAAGGCAAATTCTGAGGTCGGCATTTCGTCGGCGCCCGTCACCGGCATTACTCGCTGCGCTCGGTTCCGTCTTCAGCCTGAGCGCAGCGAAGTCCGACCGCCGCAGGCGGGGACCTCGCTGCGCATTTCTGAAACGCCATTGCGCCAAGCCGCTGAACGTTAACCCGCTGCCTCCAGCGCTTCGGCCATCTCCAGCAACTTCCGCACCGTATTCCAATTTCTCCCGGTTGAAGAAATCTTCAGCGTGCGCTCGACCATCGCCAGTGACAATGTCGGCCGTGCCATGCCATTCGGAAAATAAACAAAAAGCTCGCGCCCGCTCACGCGCAATTCTTCCGGCTCGCATTGGATCTTCAGAACCTTGTCGAGCGCGTCCGCTGCGGGGCTGCTCGCAAGGAACGCGACGAGCAATCGGCTCGCGTCAATGCCGGAACGCCTCGCGAACGGATTGCGCACCATCACTTCGCGCAATTCCGGCGCGGTGCGCACGATCACGCTGGGCCGAAACCCAAAATTACGCTCGATGCCCTTCTCGATCCGTGTGCAGACGGTCGCCAGCTCGCGCTTTTCAGCGCGGCACACCACGTTTCCGCTCTGTATGTATGTCTGCGCGTCGCGCAATCCCAGCGACTGGTACACGGCGCGCAACTCATCCATCTTGATTTTGTTATGCCCGCCGACGTTCACCCCGCGCAACATGGAAATAATCACGCTCATCGTGCCGCGCAGTATAACGCAAGTTTCGTCCCGTAACTTTCCACATGCGAATGGCGCGCCGCTGTTAAAATGTGGCCGACGCGCCGGGCAAAATGCCGAAAAACCACCGACCAGCAAATGTTGTACTGGATGGGGCGCTGGGCGGCCTACACGGGAGGAATGACGATGCTGTTCGACTTCGCTGCGATTTCTGCTCGAGAGCGGTACAAGCTGATGGTTTCGACAATTGTGCCGCGGCCGATTGCCTGGGTTGTGACGCAGGATTTGCAGGGGCGGTTGAATGCGGCACCATTTTCTTTTTTCAATGGATTTGCGGGGGATCCTCCGGTGGTGGGAATCGGAATTGGAAGCCACGATGCTGGGCGGCCGAAGGACACGCGGCAGAATATTCGCGACACGGGGCAGTTTGTGGTGAACCTTGTGTCGGAGGAACTTCGCGAACGGATGAACATCACGGCGATCGAGTTCGAGCGCGGAGTAAGCGAGCCGCACCAGGCAGGCCTGGGGACCGTTGCCAGCGTGCATGTGAAACCGCCGCGTATTGCCGAGAGCCCTGTTTCGATGGAGTGCGAGTTGCTGCAGATCGTAGAGTTGGGAGAGGAAAGTGGGCTGGTGCTCGGTCGCATCCGAGCGATGCACGTGCGCGACGAATTTGTGATCGATCCCGTGAAACACCACATCGACACACCGCAGCTGAAATTGGTGGGGCGCATGCATGGTGCGGGGTGGTATGCGCGGACGTCGGACTTATTTCACATGGAGCGAATCCCGCGCGAGGCTTGGAAGCTGCGGGACACGAAATGGGAGAATAAGTAGGGGACGCTGCTGCGCGCGTTCTAGCGGTTGAATCGGCGGCGGGGCGTGTGCTAGCATCCGGGTTTCCGCAGGGTCATGAGCGCAACCGCCGGGGGCGGCGCCGTGATGATGTACGCCTCGCCTTACAGCTCGAACGGGACGTCCGTTGTATCCCCTTACGAAATGCCTGTTCCCAACCGTCCGCGCGCCAAGTCGTGCGCGGGCAATGATTTCGCCGCGGTCGGCGACCGTGAGCGAGCCCTGCGCGACAACCGCTGCGGGCGGTCTGACGGCCGCCGCCACCACGGGCGGGGCAAAGACCAAGTCGAAAGCCAGGTCAAAGGCGCCCGCCTAAAAGGCAGGCGGCCGCTACCAAATCAACTCCAGCGCATTTTCCTTTCTCGATTTCGCTTTCCCCTTTTCGGCTTGCAATTCCTTCGAGGTGAAAAATGAAAAACTACAACACAGAATGGATTCGAAATGTTGGCATTGTCGGCCACGGCGACACCGGGAAAACCCAGCTGGTGTCGTCGTTACTGCACACGGCGGGGATGACGCCGCGGCTGGGAAAAGTCACAGAGGGTTCGACCACCACCGATTGGGACGAAGAAGAGTTGGCGCGGAAGATATCGATTAATACGGGCGTGGCGCACGCGGAATGGCAAGCGCCGGCGCAGCCGGAAAAGACCAAAATCAATTTGCTGGATACTCCCGGTTACTCGACGTTCATCAATGAGACAAAGTCGTCGTTGATTGCGGCAGACGCGGCTTTGATTCTGGTCGATGCGGCTGCCGGCGTGCAGGTAGTCACCGAAAAAGTGTGGGACTACGCGACGGAGTACGATTTGCCGCGCGCGTTTTTGTTGAACTGGATGGACCGGGACCTGGCGAGCTATGAGCGAGCGCTCGAGTCGGTGCAGCAGGTTTTCGGGCGGGGAGTGGTGCCGATTCAATTGCCGATTGGCTGGGAAAAAGGATTTCGCGGCGTGGTGGATCTGATCACGATGAAGGCGCTGATTTACGCGCCGGACGGAAACGGGATCGCGAAGATCGAGGAAATTCCGCAGGCGCTGGCCGATGAAGCGAAATTGGGGCACGAAGCGCTGGTGGAAATGGTGGCGGAAGGCAACGACGCGTTGCTGCAGGAATTCTTCGACCAGGGCACGCTGCCGGTGCACGACCTGGTGATGGGATTGCGCGAGGCCGTGCTGGCGAAGCGGCTGTTCCCGGTGATGCTGAGTTCGGCGCTGCACAATATTGGGAGCGATGCGGTGCTAAATTTGATGGTGGCGATCTTTCCGTCACCGGCCGCGCGCGGGAAGGTTGTGTGCCACAAGACCGCGGATCATAAGGGCGAAACGGTGGAGCGCGTGATCAGCGATGCGGGGCCGCTTTCGGTATTTGTATTCAAGACCCTGGCGGATCCTTTTGCTGGGCGCATCACTTATTTCAAGGTAATGTCCGGCGTGCTGAAAAATGATGCGACGCTGGCGAATTTCAATCGCGGCATTCAGGAAAGATTTCAGCATATCCAGGTGATGCAGGGAAAAACGGGGATGGAGGTGAGCGAGCTGCACGCCGGGGATATCGGGTCGATCGCGAAATTGAAGGAGACGACCACCGGTGAGACGCTGGGCGACAAGAACGCGCAGGTTTTCTGTGCGCCGGCACGGATTCCGGAGCCATCCATCACGTTCGCCGTGGAACCGAAGACGCGGGCAGATGAGGATCGCATCGGCGTGGCGATTCACAAAATCCTGGAAGAGGATTTGGCGCTACGGTTTGGGCGCGACCCGCAGACCAAGGAATTCCTGCTGAGCGGTGCGGGACAGCAGCACATCGAAGTGGTGGTAGCGAAATTGCGCAAGCGCTACCACGTGGAATTGATGATTCACCCGCCGAAAGTTCCCTACCGCGAGACGATTCGCGCAAGGGCCGACGCGGAAGGCAAACACAAGAAGCAGACGGGCGGGCACGGGCAGTTCGGGCTGTGCCGCATCAAGCTGGAACCGCTGCCGCGCGGCAAGGGGATTGAATTTGTGGATGACGTGTTCGGCGGAGCGATCCCGAAGAACTGGATTCCGTCGGTGGAAAAGGGCGTGCGCGATTCGGCGGAACGCGGCTACCTGGCGGGATTTCCGGTGGTGGATTTCCGCGTGAGTCTGTACGACGGGAAATATCACGACGTGGATTCCAGCGACATGGCGTTCAAGATTGCAGGGTCGCTGGCGTTTAAGGAGGCGATGAAGCAGGCGCGTCCGGCGCTGCTGGAGCCGATCATGCAGGTGGAGGTTTACGCTCCGGATCAGTACTCGGGCGACTTGATGGGACATTTGAGCGGGCGGCGCGGAAAAATCAGCGGCAGCGAGGCGCGTGCGGGAAATGTGGTGATCAAGGCGCTGGTGCCATTTTCCGAGATGCTGAGTTACGCAAATGAATTGATTTCGTTGACGCAAGGGCGCGGAAGTTATGCGATGGAGTTCTCGCATTACGATTATGTGCCGAACGAAATTGCGGAGAAAGTGATCGCGGCGCATAAACCGCATCATGCGGGCGAAGAGGTTGAGGAGAACGGTAAGTCCGCTTCGGCTTAGTCGGAAGCGCCCGATTTCGCGCCGGAATTGTGGTGCGGGATCAGGCGCGCGAAGAATTCGCCGATCGAGTGCAGCGGCGAGGATTTCGCTTCTGGGCTGGCTTCCTGCGCTGTTGCCGGTTGCGCGGTGGCTGTTGGTGCGTTGGCAGACGGCGCGCTTCCGGCTTGCGCCGTGGCGGATTGTGTCGCCGGCGATGCCGCGGTTGCAGTTTGCGTCGGTGCGTCCGGCTGAACGGTATTTGCTTGTGCCGCGACAGATGCGCTTCGGGTAGAAGCAGGGGCGGGCGCGGACGCATTCTGCGCTTTGGGGGCTTCACCTGGCTTGTACTGGCCGCTGTGCCCTGGGGTGCCTCCCGGGCAGCCTACCCCGTAACAAGGTCCGGTAGCCCGCAGCAGGTCGCAGCCCGCCAGGCCCACGGTTGACATGCA
>Ga0070764_10000242_pt1 | contig 20090 bp, 20 predicted proteins | sample HubBroMetageWRM4_FD_67287 | JGI IMG/M metagenome (GOLD analysis project Ga0070764, IMG submission 67287) | Warmed soil microbial communities from the Hubbard Brook experimental Forest, New Hampshire - Hubbard Brook CCASE Soil Metagenome WRM 4 | ecosystem: Environmental > Terrestrial > Soil >... | reverse complement strand
GGCGCGCAGAGGTGGGGGATGAGTTCGCCGGAGTCACAGTGGTGGTTTGCAATTCCCAAGGCCTTCTGCTACAAATTTAAGTTCTGCTACGGTTTACGCGGGCGACTAGCTCAGTTGGTTAGAGCGCTCCCCTCACACGGGAGAGGTCAAAGGTTCAAGTCCTTTGTCGCCCACCACTTCCTTTTCGAGACTCGGATACAAGATAAGTTTGCCATCACCGCTTGGACGCGGGACGTGGCAATTTGTGTGTGTGTGCTCACCCAGTAGCTGTACTTTCGACGGGTCGAATGTCCGAGTGGCGCGGGTTGGGAGGGGCGAAGATGGCGGACCAGAGCGCAACGTGGGCGGAATTCCGGAAGCGGCGGCGATTTGCGTTGATCGTGCTGATCGCGTCGGTTCCGTGGCTGGGACTTGCGATCTTGCTGCCGAGGACGATGAAGTTCCACGATCCTTTGGTGGGCGCGCTGATGGCCGTGTGGTTTGCGGTGTGGGTGTACGCGATGGCGCAGTTTTTGCTGATTCGATGCCCGCGATGCGCGAAGTATTTCTCGCAGACGCGGCTGCTGAACCTGGCGTTTGTGAACGATCAGTGCGTGAACTGTGGGCTGCACAAATATTTAAACTGGTGAGCTGAGAGTGGCGGACTACGCGGTGGCGTGGCGGGACTATCGGAAGAGGCGAAACTTGGCGATTGCGGGGCTGATCTGGTTTGTGCTCACGCCCGTCTTGATTTCGCGAATGCCGGGATTTGCGTCGTTGTCCACGGGCTGGGCGTACATCGTTGTGATGGCGTCGAGCGCAATCGCGATATTTCCGTTTTTGTGGTTGCTGCTGTTCCGGTGCCCGAGATGTGGTGCGGTGTTTACGCACAAGGGGCCGTGGGCTAACAACGTGGTGGCGCGGAAGTGCGGGAACTGTGGGCTCGAGAAGTACGCGGATGAGTGAGGGGCACGGGCGAGTCGGGCGTTACGCAGGTAAACATTCACAGAGAAAGAGCAGAACGGCCTGAGTTCCACGGAGATGCTGCGGCAAATCGGAGGCGCCTCTGTGGAACTCATTTTTTCTCGTCCCTCTCTGTGAATGTTTGCCTGCGAAATGCGGAAACTTGAGAGTGAGATGGGCGTCTAAACGTAGGGTGAGAGGCTGATGACCAACTTTTTGAGATTTTTGCAGGTGCTGGCGCTGGGCGCGTGGCTCGGCGCGATTTTTTATTTCAGCGCGGTGGTGGCGCCGTCGGCATTTGCGGTGTTGCCGACGAAGGATCTGGCGGGGACGCTCGTCGGGCAGTCGCTTTCGCGGCTTCATGCGATGGGGCTGATCCTCGCGATTGTGTTTCTGATTGCGGGCGGCGCGATTGCAGGATCGATCCGTGTTTTCTCGAAGCCGGCGATGATTGGCGTTGTGGTGATGGTGCTGCTGACGGCGATTTCGCAGAACAACGTGACGCACCGGTTGAATGAATTGCGCACTGCGATGGGGTCGGTGGAGAAGACGGCGGCCGACGATCCGCGGCGGGTGGAGTTTGACCGGTTGCACTCGCTGTCGGTGGGTTTGGAGGGGGCGGTGCTGTTGATTGGGTTGGCGTCGCTGTATTTTACGGTGCGGAGTCCGATTGAATAGACGCGCTGTCTATTTGCGCGCGCGGCGTTTTGATTTCGTAGCGCGAGATTTTTTAGTACGTTTCGGAGCGGCATTTTTCTTTTTGCGCTTTTTTACGGGCGGCTTGGTGACTTTGCGTCTGTGGCCGTAGTGCTCTACGGCGCGCCACATGTACCAGCTGGCGATGCTGCGGTAGGGGCGCCAGCGTTCGCCGAAATCGGCGAGTTCGCGCGGCATGGGGATGAACGGCCGGTTGTAGGTGAGCGCGAAACCTTTCTGCACGCCGTAGTCGTGAATCGGGAGCACATCCGGGCGCCCAAGACGGAAAATCAAAAACATTTCAACGGTCCAGGCGCCGATTCCGCGCACCGAACTGAGTCGGGTGACGAGTTCTTCATCGGAGAGCGCGTGTGCGGCTTCGAGAGTGGGGACGACGCCGTCGATCGTTTTCTGCGCGAGGTCGTGCATCGCAGCGGCTTTGGCGTTCGAGAGCCCCGCTTCGCGGAGAGTTTTCATAGGAATCGCAAGGATTTCCGCGGGTGTCGGGCACTGGCCGTTGGAGCCGAGCGCTTTGATGCGCGAATAAATTTTGGCAGCGGCTTTGCCGCTGATGCTCTGGTAGGCGATGGATTCGAGGAGCGACTCGTAAACGGAGTCGCAGGTGTCGAGCAGATAGTTGAATTCGCCGTTTTTGGCGACGAGGCGCGCGAGGCGTTTGTCTTTGGCGGTGAGGTGGGCGTGCGCGGCGACGTGGTCGTAAGGCAGCTTGATATCGGTGGCCATGATGTGCCCGCAGAATATCGCGGGGCGCATTGCGATTGCAAAATGCGTGGTGCCGCACGACGGAATTCAGGCGCGAGCTAACTGAACTTGATGGTTTCTTCGATGCTGGGGACGGGGGCTTGGCGGAGCCAGAAGGGATTTTGCGAGGCTTTGAACCCGACGGTGTCGTCGGCCGGGAGCGCGTCGAGCACGGAGACGCTGGGATGCGCGGGATCGTAGCGGACGCTGATTTGCTTGCGCGTGAAACGGTCTTTGATGGTTTTGAGTTGCATGTTGCTGCCGCCACTCAGGAGGAACAGGCCGGTGTAGTTGCGGTCGCCGAGGGAATAGCGGTAATTGAAATAGACGGCGGGGATTTTTACGCCGATGCCGCGGCTGACGAAACCGACGGTGGCGCCTTCGACGGTGGCGGGCGCGACGGGCCATGCGCGGCTTTTGCTGCGTTGTGTGGCGTAGCGGAGCCAGGTGGAGAGGATGTAGGCCGCGAAGCTTACGGCGGCGACGACGAATGTGTAGCCCCAATATTTCATCTGTGGTTGGCGAAGACCGTGTGCGCCGCGCGTGACGCAGGCAATGGATTGCGGCCCACGCACAGACTGACAGTCTATGTTACAGCTCGCTGCGCTCGCCCATTCGCATGTTACTATTTTGGGCTTATGAAAACGGGAATTATTGGACTGCCGCAAGTAGGAAAGTCGAGTTTGTTCCGCATTCTCACCAAGGCGAAGGTGGAGGGGCGGAGCACGCCGAACCAAGCGCACATCGGCATCGCGAAGGTGCCCGATCCGCGCGTGCTGGCGTTGGCGGAACTTTACAAACCGAAGAAGAATACGTTCGCGACGATCGAGTACGTGGACGTCGGCGGCTTGCAGAAGGATCGCGAGAAGAATTCGGCGTCGCTGGTGCCGCTGCGCGAGGCCGATGCGCTGGCCAACGTGATCCGTTTGTTCGAGGACCCGGCGATTCCGCATCCGGGCGACAAGCTGGATGCGATGCGCGACATCGAATCGGTGGAAGTCGAGTTGATGCTCTACGACCTCGAACAGATTGGGAAGCGCATCGATCGGGTGGAGAAGGATTTGAAGAAAAAGAAAGAGCCGGCGCTGGAAGCCGAGCTTGCGGTGCTGAACAAGTGCCGCACAGCGCTGGAATCCGAGCAGCCGCTGCGCGAGATCGAATTGAAGCCGGAAGAGGCTAAGCGGCTGAGCAGCTTTGAACTGCTTTCGCGGAAGCCGATGCTTTTTGTGCTGAACCTGGGTGACGACGAAGCGCCCGAGATCGACAAGGCGATCGAGAAGTACAAACTCGAGAAGCTGATGTCGAAGCCGAAGACGCTGATCGTGCCGTTCTGCGGAAAGATCGAGGCGGAACTTTCGGAATTGCCGGATGCGGAAGCGGCAGAGATGCTGGGCGCGTACGGACTGAAATCGTCGGGGCGCGACCGGTTGATTCAAGCCAGCTACCAGCTGCTTGGGCTGATTTCGTTTCTCACCGCTGGTGAGCCGGAATGCCGCGCGTGGACGATCAAGCGCGGGATGAACGCGCAGGAAGCGGCAGGCGCGATTCACAGCGACATCGAGCGCGGGTTCATCAAGGCGGAAGTGGTGAACTGGGAAAACCTGGTGAATGCGGGGAGCATGGGCGCTGCGCGTGAGAAGGCGCAGGTGAGGCTCGAGGGCAAAGAGTACATCGTGCAGGATGGCGATGTGATTTCGTTCCGGCACTCCGGCTAGGCGCGCGGCACAACTGCCGCGGATCGCGGCGGCGCGCGACACCGGCTTCGCGAATTCGATGGACCTCAACTCAAACCGGATTTTGCTCGGAGCGCTGCTTGGCGTGGCGGCAGCCGGCGGCAACGTGCTGGGCGGCGTCCTGGTGGCGCACCGGCGATGGTCGGATCGCTACCTGAAATATTTCATCGCGGTGGGCGCAGGATTCATGCTCGCGACGGCGGTGCTGGAAATGATTCCGGAATCGCTGGCGCTCGCCAGCGATTCAAACGGCGTGCCGCATATGATCGGCGAGACGCCGGTGGTGTTTCTGTGGGTCCTCGCGGGATACTTCCTGGTTCATTTTTTCGAGCACACGCTGGCGCCGCATTTTCATTTCGGCGAGGAGGAACATCACGACGCCGTTGCGCATTCTCATGCCAGCTATGCGGCGTTGCTCGGGCTCGGTATCCACACTTTTTTTGATGGCGTGGCGATCGGTGCGGGACTGCTCGTTTCGAGTTGGCTCGGCGGCGTGATCTTCGTGGCGATTCTGCTGCATAAGCTGCCGGAGGGATTTACGGTGGCGTCGCTAATGTTGGCTAGCGGGAAGAGCGCGCGGGCGGCGGTGCTGTCGTCGGCGCTGCTGGGCGCGATGACGCTGGCGGGGATGGCGTTTATGTTTGTGGTGCACGGAACCGTAAGCTGCGCGTTGCCGCTTTCGGCGGGGGTGACGCTCTATGTGGCGGCTACGGATTTGGTGCCGGAGTCGAATAAGGAGCATGGGGTGGGGATGGGGGCGCTGGTCTTTCTGGGCGTGGCGGTGATGATCGTGGCGAAGCTTCTGTTTCATTTCTAAAGCTGGAACTCTTCGCGGGTTTGGGCGGAACTGAGGTCGAAGAAGGCCTTGGTGGACAGGTCTCGTGGTGTGTGTGGACGCGTCTTTGGCAAGCCTAACCGAATCAGCGGGTTATGCGAGATTGCCTGTAAAAGCGTCAGGCAGTAAAAGGCGACGTCGATGGGGCAACTTTTGGCGTGGGGGAGGGTTCGATAGGTAGGGTCGGACGGGCCCTTGTATGGAACACGCGCAGGCCTTGCAACTTTATGGTGCGATGGGTGTTAGATACAATGCGGAGGCTATGACTCGGTCCGACGTCCAATTGATGCTGGACGTGAAGGCAGGCGACGAAGCGTCCTTCGGCGTTCTGCTGCAGAAGTATCGCTCGCCACTGGTGAATTTCCTGTTCCGAATGGTGCGGGACCGGGCGACGGCCGAGGACTTGGCGCAGGAAGTATTCCTCCGCGTATACAAAGCTCGCGCTCAGTATTCTCCCAGCGCGAAGTTCACGACCTGGCTGTTCCGTATCGCAACAAATTTGGCGTTGAACTCGGTGCGCGATAACCGCCACCACCAAATGGACGTTTCGATCGACGCGCCCGTTGAAGAGGACGAAGCGCCGCCGATGCAGTTGCCTTCGCGCGACATGCGCATCGACGAGCACATGGTGGAGCGCGACCGCGCAGAATTTATCCGCCAGAAAATTTCAGCGCTGCCGGAAAAGCAGCGCGTAGCGGTGTTGCTGCACAAGTACGAAGAAATGGATTACGCGGATATCGCGAAAATTTTGGAATGTTCGGAAAGCGCGCTGAAGTCGCTTTTGTTCCGCGCCTACGAAACCCTGCGAGTTCAGTTGGCCCCTCTGGTGTCCCAGCCAGGCGAGGGTGGCAGGGAAGGACGGTCGTAATGAACAACAATTTGAAGAAATGCGATGACGTATCGAAGCAGCTGATCGCGTACCTGGATCGGCGCGCGAATTCGGCGGACCGCGCTGAGGTGGAAGATCACCTGGCGTCGTGCTCGAGCTGCCGCACGCGTGCGGAAGAATTCCGGATGATGTTTGGCGCGCTGGACCAGATCGAGACGATCGAGCCGTCGGCGTCGTTCGACGCGCAGGTGCGTGAACGGATCGCGAAGGAAGCGCGCCCGCGTTGGTTCTCGTGGCTGGTGCCGCAACCGCGCCTCGCGTTTGCGATGGCGCTGCTGCTGGTGCTGAGCGTGTGGATGGCAAAACTGCCGCGCGAGAATTCGGCGGCGACGACGGTGCAGAGCGAACAGCAGGACTTCGAAGCGATCAAGGATTTGGACGTGCTTGAAAACTACGACGTGCTGAGCAAGTTCGACGCGCTGGATGAAGTGCCTGACGATCAGGCGGCGCCGAGCCCGACGACGGTGCAACCGGTGGATCAGCCGGCAACACAACCGAAGGCGACCGAAGAATAGTTCCACAGGCGACGGAGAATTGAAATGCGTGGCGGGCGGACACTGGGAGCGATTGCGCTAGCCCTGCTGGTGGGGTTCGCGACGCCGTGTGTTCAAGCGCAGCATCATGGTGGCGGCGGAGGCGGCGGAGCGCACGCATCGGCGCCGCATCCGGGCGCTCCGCGGCAAAATTACGGGCGCGCGAACGGCGGCAATCGCGCGAACGCACGAGCGCAGGCGCGAGCGCAACAGGGTGCAGGCGGCGGGGCGCGCGGAGCCGGTGGCGCGAACTCCTATCACGCACCTGCCGGTGCAAACGCCTATCATCCGCCTGCCGGTGCGGAACCGAATCGCGAAGCGAACATGGAGCGTCCGGCGGGAAATCCTCAGCAGGGCGGCGCGGGAGCGTCCGGCGGGAATGAACGCTCGATGCAGAAATTGCCGCCCAAGTGGGCGGACAATCTGAGGGATCGTTCGCCGGAAGAGCAGCAGCGCTTCATGCAGAACAACGAGCGGTTCAAAAGTCTGCCGCCGGCGCAACAGCAACAGATCCGACAGAACCTTCAGAAGTGGAACAGTCTCTCGCCGACCGAGCGCAACGCAATTCGCGACCGGCAGGAAACCTGGAACCGGATGTCGCCGGATCAGCGGAGCTACGTGCAGAAGTCGCTGTTGCCGAAGTGGCAGGGAATGTCGCCGGATCGCAAGGCGCTCGTTACGGGGCGGCTGCACACGCTGCAGCAGATGAATCCCGATCAGCGCGCGGCGGCGTTGAACGATCCGCGATTTATGCAGGGCTTGTCGCCGGATGAGCAGTCTGTGTTGCGTGGGCTTGATTCCGTGCGGAACCCCTAATTTGTAAGGCGTTTTCTCACCTCTCGCAATTTTTCCCAATTTGAAACTCGCGTGGAATTTTGTGCGCGCCCGTGTGCTCGACGGTGGTGGGGTGTGCGCGAGCGCTGGCGAAATCGTCGGTCTCAAGATGCGAAAGCAAGCAAGAGATGCAAAAAAGTTTGGGCGCTGTTGACTGATACGAAACAAAAAAACAGGGGCGTGGCAATGCTGTATCCATCGCTACGTAGAAGGGAAACGCGTTCTACAACTAATTGTGGTTTTGCGTGGAGGCGAGCACTAGAGAAGTTTTTCGGCGAAAAAATAATTTTCACAAGAAAAGTTCAAGAGGACACGAATAGGCCTTGACATGTTTTGCAGCGCATCTACAATCAGGGTCCAAAGTGGCAAGAAGTGGCGCGAAGTGGTTGTAAGTGCAATTCGGTGGTCGGGCGGCCAACGAGTGAAGCGACAAGCGCACACGCACGGCGGGCGGGAATCAGCTCTAAATGCTGCGGGGAAGCCATCAAGCGACAGTGGACGAAAAGGGCCGCATGAAAATTCCGGCCGACTTCCTGGCGGAGCTGCGCAAATCGGGAAACCGATACTACGTGACGAGCGAGAACGGAGTTTACGCGAAAGTTTTTCCGCTCAAGGCGTGGGAAGAGATCGAGAAGAAACTCGCGAAGGTGTCGTCGCTCAACGTCGCGAAGCAAAAGTTTTTGGCGCGCACCAGCTACTTCGGCCAGCAGGTGGATGTGGATGGGCAGGGAAGAATCCTGATGCCCCCGGTGCTGCGTGAGGAAGCGGATTTGAAGGGCGAAGTGAATGTGCAAGGGCGGCTGACTTATTTGGAAATTTGGAACAACGCGCGATTCCTGAACGAGATGAAGCAGAACCCGATCACTCCGGAAGACGCGAAGGCTTTGGAGCAGCTGGGAATTTAGTTTGTGAGCGTGCTGCATACGCCGGTCCTGCTGGCAGAGGTTTTGGACTGGTTGAACATTCGGCCGGACGGGACGTACGCAGATGTGACCGTCGGGACCGCGGGCCATATTTTAGAAATTGCAAAGCGGCTGACCACGGGGCGGGTGCTGGGGTTGGATCGCGATCCGCAGGCGTTGGCGATCGCGAAAGACAGGCTGGAGCCGTACAGCGAACGGGTGATTCTGGTGCATCGAGAGTTCTCACAAATCGGCGAAGTGGCGGCGGAGCAGGGAATCGCCGGCTTCGATGGAGTGATCGCCGATTTGGGGATTTCGACGCTGGAACTTGACAGCCCTGAGCGCGGATTTTCTTTCCGCTGGGCCGCTGACCTCGACATGAGGATGAATCCGGACAATCCGCTGACGGCGGACGAAATTGTGAATCAGTGGTCAGAGAAAGAACTGGCCAATCTTCTCTACAACAATGCAGAGGAGAGGGATTCCTACAGAATCGCCAGGGCAATAGTGCGTGCGCGGCCGATCCGCGACACCGAGCACCTGGCAACGGTTGTGGCAGGGGGCCGAAAAGCAAGGGGAAGGCAGAGACTGCATCCCGCGACAAAAACGTTTCTGGCGCTGCGGACAGCGGTGAATCGAGAAGAGGAGGAACTCGGGCAGTTTCTTTCGCGGACCCCTGCCACTTTAAATCCGGGAGGACGGATGATCGTCCTCAGCTATCACTCGCTTGAAGATCGAGCGGTGAAGCATTCGTTTCAGGACCTGGCTCGCACGGGCGAGTACACGGTGCTGACGAAAAAAGTAATCGTACCGAGCGAGGCGGAGACGCGGGAAAACCCGCGAGCACGCAGCGCGAAGATGCGAGTGATCGAAAGAGCGGCGACGGCGGAAAGCCAGGCGCCCGAGGTGCGCGGATGACGGAATACTACACAGTAAAACGGATCGATAACTCGCGGCTGGTGCGTCCGATGGCGCCGGCGCGGCTGAAGGATTACTGGCGGTGCGTGGCGGTGGGAGCGGCGATGGCGGCGTGCCTGCTGATGTACACCTGGCAGCACTTTGAGTGCATCCGGCTGCGCTACGAAGTGCAGCAGCTGCAGGCCGATCGCGCGCAGGCTTCGGAACTGAATAAGCGGCTGCATGCGACGGTGTCGTCGCTTGGGTCGGCTGGGCGAGTGGATACGATCGCGCAGAACACTTTGGGATTGACGGTGCATGCGCCGGGCGAAGCGGTTGGATCGGAAGGCACGGCGGAGCCGGTGCTGGCGCAAGCGCGATTGGTGTCGGCGCAGCGGCAATAGCGCGCAGCGATTTCGCGTTCGAAGGCGAGAGCGCTTTAAAAGAATCCTGGAAAAGATTTGCGCGGTGGGTAGGAAGCACAGCGGCTCGCGAGTGGCGAGCCGTTTGCGCTTGAGGGACCAGAGCCGCGAAGCATTCATTCGAACGTTAGGCGGAATCGATGGAGCAGCGCAGGCCGCGTCTCCGCTGGTTGTTGATCTGGGCCGTGGCACTGGTTTGGATGGTGGCGGTGGTCGGCCGCCTGGCATATCTCCAGCTCTACTGCTACGGCGATTACTTCGCAAAAGCCCAGCGGCAACAACAGCGCACAGTCGAAACCAGTCCCACCCGGGGAGAGATTTTTGACCGCAAGGGGCGGGAACTGGCGATCAGCATTCCGATGGATTCGGTTTTCGCCGATCCCACAGACATAACCGATGCGGGCATGGTGGCGCGGCTTTTGTCGCGCGCGCTGGATTTGCCGGCTGCGGACATCGAACAGAAAATCCGCGAAGCGAGCAAGCCGGTGCGGCTCGCGAAGAAACTCTCCCCTGAAACCGTCGAGCGCATCGACGAAATGAATTTGAAAGGCGTGTTCTTCCAGAAAGAAAACCGGCGTGTGTATCCGCTGCATGAACTTGCCGCGCACGTGCTGGGGTTTGTCGACACCGACGAGAAGGGCATGGGCGGGATCGAACATTCGTTTGATAAGTGGATCCGCGGCAAGCCGGGACACGGCGTGGTGATGAGCGACGGCAAGCAGCGGCACTACGATCCCCACGAGGCGGCAGCCGATCCGGGCGGCAACGTGACGCTGACGATCGACGAGACTCTGCAGACCATCGCCGAAAAAGAACTCGCGACGGGAATGCAGGAGACGCACGCGAAGAACGGCGTGGTGGTGATTCAGGATCCGAACACGGGCGAGCTTCTGGCTGTCGCAAACTATCCGGTTTTCGATCCCAACGATGCGGGCAAATATCCGGACATTGCGCGGATGGATCGCGTGGTGACGGCGGCATACGAGCCGGGATCGACTTTCAAGATGATCACGCTGGCGGGCGCGATCGAGCGGTACCTGACCAATCCTGCGGAAATGATTGATTGCCAGATGGGCAGCATCATGGTGGCGGGGCGGCTGATTCACGATCACAAACCGTTTGGCGTGCTGAGCGTGACGGACATTCTGGCGAACTCGAGCGACGTGGGAACGATCAAGGTGGCGGAGCGGCTGGGGCCGGAGCGTTTCTACGAGACGATTCACGATTTTGGGTTTGGCACGCTGACGGGAATTGAGTTGCCGGGCGAGCAGCGTGGATTGCTGCGGCCGGCGCGAAATTGGGGACCAAGCTCGATCGGTTCCGTGGCGATGGGGCAGGAAGTAAGCGCGACGCCAGTGCAGATTATTTCGGCGATTTCGGCGCTGGCGAATGGCGGGACGTATTATCCGCCAAAAATTGTGGAGAAAGTGGAAGGTGGATTCGGCGGCCCGTTGCCGGTGCGCGCTGAGCCGCATCAGGCGACGGATGAAAAGACGGCGGCGACGCTGCGCGAAATGATGGAGACGGTGATTCTAAAGGGCACCGGCAAGCCGGCGAAATTGGATGGATGGACGGCGGCGGGAAAATCCGGAACGGCGCAGGAAATCGATACGAATACGGGCCGGTATTCACCGACGGCGTATGTGGCGTCGTTCATTGGATTCGCGCCGGTGAATTCGCCGGCGATCTCGGTGCTGGTGATGTTTGACACACCACAGGGCGAGCACATGGGCGGCAACGTGGGCGGGCCGGTGTTCAAGCGCGTGACCGAGCAGGCGCTGGCGTATCTGGCGGTGCCGCACGACGTGCCGGTGATTTCGGACGAGCAGTTTGCGAGCAACGCGAAGAAGAACGGCGACGCTGCGCACGCGGCCGAGGTGGCGGCGGAGAGCGCTAGCGAGGCGAAGTACCAAGCGGCGGTTTCGAAGACGACGAGCGGCGTGGCGGCGCAGAATGCAGTGGAAGGGATTGAGATGCCGAATTTCACCGGGCAGACGGTGCGGAACGTGATTGAAGAGTGCTCGCGGCTGGGCGTAACGCCGAATCTGATTGGCAACGGTCTTGCGGTTGAGCAGTCACCGGATGCGGGCACGGTTGTTCCGCATGGAAGCAGCGTGACGGTGCGGTTTGGGCGCGCGGCGAAATTGGTGCCGGCGTCGGCGAAAACGCCGAGCGCTTCGTCGAGGACTGCGCGTTGAAAATGATGATGGAAGGGGAGACGGAAGTGGGGACCGCGGGGACACGGACGGCTCGCAAAGCTGCGAGGATGATGAGACTGAGCGAAGTGTTGGCGGGAATCGATGTAATGCGCGTTGCTGGGAACGGCGACGCGCGCGTGACGGGAGTGGTGTGCGACAGCCGGGTGGTGACGCCGGGAAGTTTATTTTTTGCGTTGCCGGGCTCGAAGGCGGATGGAAACGAATTTGTGAGCGCGGCGATCGCGGCGGGAGCCACGGTGGTGGCGAGCGCGTTGCCGCGACCGGCAGAGCTGCCGGCGAATGTGGCGTCGCACATTGCTTGGGTTGCGCTTGCGCCGGGAACGGAGCGAAAGGCGCTGGCGCTGGCGGCAGCGAATTTTTACGGGCATCCGGCCGATGCGTTGAAGCTCGTCGGCGTGACGGGAACGAATGGGAAGACGACGGTCACCTTCATCGTCGATTCAATTTTGCATGCGGCGGGATATACGACGGGGCGAATCGGGACGACGGGATACCAGACGCCCGCAGGAAGCCGCGAGGCGAAGAACACGACGCCGGAGTCGGTTGATTTGCAGGAAATGTTTTCTGAGATTCGCGACGCGGGCGGGACGCACGCGGTGATGGAAGTGAGTTCTCATGCGCTGGCGATGGATCGCGTGTGGGGCTGCCATTTTGCGGCGGCGATTTTTACGAATTTGACGCGCGACCATCTGAATTTTCACAAGACTTTTGATGATTACTTTGCGGCGAAGCGGATTTTGTTTGAGGGGACGGGCGGCGGCGCGCCGGAATTCGCGATCGTGAATGCGGATGATTTGTACGGGCCGCGCCTTGAGGGCCTTGCGAAGCGGACGCTCACGTACGGGCTATCGGATTCGGCGGATCTGTGCGCGAAGAAGGTCGCGCTGAGTTTTGACGGGCTTGAGTTCACTGCTCATACGCCGGTGGGAAAAATTGACGTGCATGCGCCGCTGGTAGGGCGAATCAACGTTTACAACATTCTGGCGGCGATGGGCGCGGCGATCGCGCTGGACGTGCCGGTGGCAAAGATCGAGGCAGGAATCGCGAATCTGGAGCAGGTGCCGGGACGGTTTCAGCGGATCGATGAAGGGCAGCCGTTTTTGGTGGTGGTGGATTACGCGCATGCCGACGATGCGATGCGGAATTTGATTTCGACGGCGCGCGAGCTGAATCCGTCAGGGCGGATCATTACGCTGTTTGGAGCGGGCGGAGAGCGCGACCGTTCGACGCGGCCTCCGATGGGTGAAGCTGCGGGCGCGTTGAGCGACCTTGTGATTCTGACGAGCGACAATCCGCGCACGGAAGATCCGCTGCGGATCATCAACGATTTGATCGTGGGCCTGCAGAAGGTGAACGGAAATTACAAGATCGAGCCGGACCGCGAGACGGCGATCGAAATGGCGATCGACGAGGCGCGCAAAGGCGACATCGTGTTGCTCGCCGGCAAGGGCCACGAAAATTATCAGATTTATCGCGACCGCACGTTTGAGTTTGACGATCGCGAGGTGGCGCGAAAAATTTTGCGGCGCAAAGGCTACACGAAAACGCGGTAGCGATTGAGCGGAAGCCGCTCGCGCGCGCTGCAAAAAAATTCGGAAGTGGCAGTCCAATCGAGCGCTTCCGAAAGTGAGCGTGCGAATGAGACCAAGCCTCGGGGAGAAGAACGATTGCGGTGGACGGCCGGCCAAATCGCGGAAGCTCTGGGTGTCGCGCGCCCGGAGGGGCTTGCCGCTGTGGCCGGGGTGGCCGGCGTCTCGATTGATTCTCGAACGGTCGCGGCCGGGGAATTGTTCGTGGCGATACACGGAGCGAGTCACGACGGACACAGTTTTGTGGCAGGCGCTTTCGATCGCGGCGCGGTGGCGGCAGTGGTGGCGGGGAATCGCGCGGCTGGGCTCGTCTCAGAGATCGGCCCCGAAATCGCAAAGAAACTCTACGTTGTGGACGACACGCTCGACGGCCTGCACCGGCTGGCCGCCCGCGCCTGCGAGATTTGGCGCGCGGCGAAACCGGGGCGGCGGATTGGCGGCGTGGCCGGGTCCGTGGGAAAGACCACAACAAAAGAAATCTTTGCGGCGCTTTTGGGCGCGCGGATGCGCGTTCTGAAAACGCTAGGAAATTTGAACAACGAGTACGGATTGCCGTTGACGCTGCTGAAGCTGGATGAAGAGCACGATGCGGCGGTGATTGAAATGGGCATGTCGCATCCCGGCGAGCTGGCGCGGCTCACGAAAATCGCGAGGCCGGATGTGGGCGTGATCACGCGGATTGCGGTGGAGCATCTGGAATTTTTTGCGTCGATCGATGAGATTGCGCTGGCCGAGCGCGAACTGATCGAGCATCTGCCGTGGCCGAAGGCGACGGCGGTGCTGAACGCGGGCGACGAGCGCGTGGCGAAGATGAAAGAGGTCGCACACGGCGACGTGCTGTGGTTTGACGCGACGGGCGGCGCGTCTTCGAAGCGCGAGGCGCGGGTGTTTCGCGCGGAAAATATCGAAGAGCGCGGGCTTGCGGGGACGAGTTTCGATTTTGTGTGGCCAGAAGGGCGCAGGCGGCTCGATCTGGCGTTGATCGGGAGGCACAACGTGATGAACGCGGTGGCGGCGCTGGCGGCGGCGAGCGTGTGGGGCATCGGTGCGGCGGAAGCGGCGGAAGTGTTTCCGGAGATGGCTCCGGCGGATAAGCGCGGCGAAGTGGTGGCATTTGAAGCGAGATTCACGGTGATCAACGACAGCTACAACTCGAGCCCGACGGCGCTCGATTCTGTGGCGCAACTTCTGGCGGCGACTCCGGGTTTTAAGCGGCGGATTCTCGCAGCGGGCGAAATGCGGGAGCTGGGCGGAAGCTCGGCGGAGTTGCATCGAGATTGCGGGCGCGTGATTGCGGCGCTCGGAAAAATTGATTGGCTGGTGGGAGTGAATGGCGACGCGGCGGAACTGGTTCGCGCGGCCGTCGATGCCGGCTTTCCCAAAGAGCGGACGAAATTTTTCGTGGATTCGAAAGAAGCGGGTGCGTACCTGACGGGATTTGTGGCGCCGGGTGATGTGCTGCTGCTGAAAGGTTCGCGCGGCGTGAAGATGGAAAAAATTCTCGAAGCGATCGATGCATCGCATGCGCGCGTTCCTGCGTCATCGGCGGCGAAATCGAAAACGCCCGTCGAGTCCACGGTGAAGAAAGGCTGAGATGCTCTACTGGCTCCTTTTTTACGCGCTCAAGCCGCACTTCAGCCCGCTGAATGTGTTCCGCTACATCACGGTGCGGACGGCGGTGGCGAGCTTGACGGCGTTTTTGCTGTCGCTGATTTTGGGGCCGTGGGTGATCGACCGGCTACGGAATTTGCAGGTGAAGCAGTACATCCGGGAAGAAGGGCCAAAGGGGCACCAGAAAAAAGCGGGAACGCCGACGATGGGCGGCGTGCTGATTGTGGCGTCGATTGTGGTTCCAACGCTGCTGTGGGCGGATTTGCGGAACGCGTACGTGCTGCTGGCCATGGGCGCGACGCTGGCGTTTGGCGCGATCGGATTTGTGGACGATTACAACAAAGTCGTCCGCAAGCGGAATATGGGCCTCACGCCGCGCGGGAAATTTTCGCTGCAGGTGCTGACGTGCGCCGTCGTTGGCATCGTGCTGCTCGCGCTGCAAACGCATGGGCACTACTCGACGACGCTGACCGTGCCGTTTTTGAAGACGCTGCACCCGGACCTAGTGGTCGATCGGCTGCTGGACATCAAATACATCTGGGCGCTGGCGTACGTGCCGATGCTGCTGTTTTTGGTGCTGGTGATTGTGGGCAGCTCGAATGCGGTGAATCTCACGGACGGCCTGGATGGACTGGCGATTGGGTGCGTGCTGGTTTCAGCGGTGGCGCTGACGGTGCTGGCCTACATCACGAGCAACGCGCGCTTTGCGGACTATCTTGATATTCAGAAAATTCCCGACGCAGGCGAGGTTGTTATTTTTTGCGGGTCGCTGGTCGGCGCGTCACTGGGATTTCTTTGGTACAACGCGCATCCGGCGGAAATGTTTATGGGCGATGTAGGATCGCTGGCGCTGGGCGGAGCGATCGGTACGGTGGCAGTGATCATCAAGCAGGAATTTTTGCTGCTTTCGATCGGCGGCGTATTCGTGCTGGAAGCGCTGAGCGTAATTTTGCAGGTGGGCTCGTTCAAGCTGACGGGCAAACGGATTTTCAAAATGGCGCCGCTTCATCACCACTTTGAGCTGATGGGCTGGAGCGAATCGAAAATTATTGTGCGATTCTGGATTGTGGCGCTGGTGTTCGCGCTGTTTTCGTTGACGACTTTGAAATTGCGATAGTGGCGCAGAAAAAAGACGGGAAGGTGGAGCGGTGAGGCCGGGTTTCGATCTCGAGGGAAAGCGCGTGATGGTGGTGGGCCTGGCGCGCACGGGTTTGGCGTCCGCGCTTTTTAGCGCGGCGTATGGCGCGCATGTGACGGCGACGGACGATCGCACGGAGGCGGAGCTGAGTGAGTCGGCCATGCGTTTGCGCGATGCGGGTGTTGCGCTCGAGCTGGGCGGGATTCGCGAAGCAAGCGTCCTCGCGCAGGATTTGATCGTGGTGAGCCCGGGTGTTCCGGCCAATATTCCGGCGCTTGCAGCGGCTCGCAAAAAAGAAATTCCGGTGTGGAGCGAGATCGAGCTGGCGTGGCGTTACCTGCGCGGAAAGCTGGTGGCGATTACAGGTTCGAACGGAAAGACGACGACGACTTCCCTTGTGGCGCACATTTTGAGGACGTCAACCATTCCGGCGCACGTAGGCGGAAATATCGGAACGCCGCTGCTGTCGTTTGTGGAGCGGTCGTCGGATACCGATGTGACGGTGGCGGAAGTGAGTAGCTTTCAGCTCGAGACGATCGACGCGTTCCGGCCTGAGATTGGGGTGCTGCTGAATCTCACGCCGGATCACCTCGACCGGCACACGACGTTTGAGGAATACGCCGCAGCGAAGATGCGGATGTTTGCGAATCAGCTGGAGCGCGATTGGGCGGTGCTGAACGCGGACGATCCGGAAGTGACGAAGCGGACTCCTGCGAAGTCGAAGCTGTGCTGGTTCAGCCGACAGAAGCGCGTGGCGGTGGGCGCGTTTCTGTTGAACGACAGCATCATGTTCCGCAACGAAGGATTCGAAGTGGAACTCGCAAAGCGCAGCCAGATTCCGCTGCGCGGCGAACACAATTTGGAAAATGTGCTGGCAGCCTGCGCGGCTTCGTATCTGGCTGGAGCGACTCCGGCGGCGATTGCGGAGGGCGTGAAGACGTTTCAAGCCGTCGAGCATCGCCTGGAATTTGTGGCGGAGATCGCGGGCGTCGAATTTTTCAACGACTCGAAAGCCACGAATGTGGACGCAGCGGCGAAAGCGATTGAAGCGTTTCCGTCTGGCCTACGCGTGATCTTGGGTGGAAAAGACAAAGGCGCGCCGTACACGCCGCTCGTGCCGCTGTTGAAGGAGCGCGCGCGGCAGATCTTGTTGATTGGGGCGGCGGCGCCAAAGATTGCGGACGATTTGGCGGAGTTGGGAATGGCGATGCCGATTGAGCGCGCGGATACTCTGGAGCGCGCGATTCATCTGGCGTACCGGTCGGCGGAGGCGGGCGATACGGTGCTGCTCGCGCCGGCGTGCTCGAGCTTCGACCAGTTTGAAAATTACGAACACCGCGGGCAGACGTTCAAGCAGATCGTGCAGCACCTGGCGGAGGAATCGCAGGCCGGGGCGACGGCTTCGGCGGCGCCGCAGCCGGAAAAGGGATAGCGGTGCCGGTCCTTATATAAGGACCGGGGGACTCACAGGGCGTTTTCGCGGGAACGAAGGATATCGATGCCGAGAAGCTTACAACCGGACAAAAAGCTGTTTGGTGTGACGCTCGCGCTGTGCCTGCTGGGCGCGGTGATGGTGTTCAGCGCGTCGGCGATCACGGCGAGCGAGCAATTCGGGATGGGCTACATTTTCCTGCTGCGCCAGATGGTGTACGTGGTGCTGGGGATTGCCGGGATGTTCTGGCTGGTGAACACGGATTATCGGAAGCTCAGGAACCCGCAGGTGGTATTCACGTTTCTTTCGATTTCGCTCGTGCTGCTGGTGCTCGTATTTTTTCTCGACCGCTCGCACAAGGTGCACCGGTGGGTGCGGTTTGGGCCGTTGAGTTTGCAGCCGTCGGAGCTGGCGAAGCTCGCAGTGATTTTGTACTTGGCGTGGTTCCTCGAGAACCGCCGCGCGCCCGGCGCACCGGGGATGAACGACATTAAAAGGACGCTGCTTCCCGCGCTGGGCACGGTGATGATGGTTGTGCTGCTGGTGCTGGAAGAGCCGGATATGGGCACCGCATTCATGATTTGCCTGATCGCGTTTGCGATGCTGTGGGTGGGCGACCTGTCACTCAAGTACATCGGAGTTTCCATTGCGGCGGCGATCCCGGCAGTTTTTGTGCTGATCGTGAGTTCGCCATACCGCCTGGAACGCGTGAAGACGTTTTTCGGGCTAAGCGCCGATCCGCAGGGCCACGGGTTCCAGCTCGCGCAGTCGTTGATCGCAGTAGGCTCGGGCGGGATGACGGGCGTGGGATTGATGGAGAGCCGTCAGAAGCTGTTCTTTTTGCCGGAGGCGCACACGGATTTTATTTTTTCTATTATTTGCGAGGAGCTGGGATTCATCGGCGCGGTGGTCGTGCTGGTACTTTTCGCGATTTATGGCTGGCGCGGATTTGTAGCGGCGATGAAGGCTCCCGATGATTTCGGGAAATTTCTGGCGCTGGGAATTACGACGATGATTGTGGGGCAGGCGTTGATCAATCTGAGCGTGGTGATGGGGATGCTGCCGACGAAAGGGATACCGTTACCGTTCATCAGCTACGGCGGCTCGAGCCTCTTTGGCATGCTTCTGGCAACTGGAGTGCTACTGAACATCAGCCAGCACGCGGAAGAGTTGTGACGCGAGCCCACGACGCGAACAGTGGCGCGAAGTTTTCGACGAGCGACGACACGCGGCGGCAGGATCGGCGACGGAAAACAAAATGAGCGCCGGGGCGGATCGGTCGAAGAGATTGTTGATTGCCGGAGGCGGCACGGGCGGCCATGTGATTCCGGCGATTGCAGTGGCAAAAGAGTGGCTCCGGCGCGAACCGGAGGGAGTGCGCAGCGTGGTGATCGTTGGAACCGAGCGCGGGATGGAAACGCGGCTGGTGCCGAAGGCGGGGCTGCCGCTGGAAACGATCCGAGCTGCGGGGCTGAAGGGAATCGGCGGCATGAAGCTGGTGAAGAACGCCGCGAAAGTCCCGATAGGGATGATCGATTCCTTCCGCATTCTTAGCGAACACAAGTTTGGCGTCGCATTTGGAGTGGGCGGCTACGCGTCCGGCCCAATGATTCTCGCCGCGCGGCTGACGGGCGTTCCGTCTGTGGTGTTTGAGCCGAATGTTGAGCCGGGATTCACGAACCGCGTGCTGGCAGGATTTTCGACGCAGATCGCGGTGGGATTTAAAGAGACGGCGGAGCGGCTGGGACGCAAAGCGGTGGTGACTGGAATTCCCGTCCGCAAAGAATTTTTCGCGATTCCCGATCGCGCACGAGATACAGCGGCGTCGGGCGGCGCGTTCAACATTCTGATCACCGGCGGTTCGAGCGGCGCGTTGCCGATCAATCGCGCGGTGATCGACTCGCTGGACATACTTTCGTCCCGAAAAAATCAGCTTTTCATCGTGCACCAGACCGGTGAACGCGACTATAATGCGGTTCGCGTGGCTTATGCGCGACGTGAATTCCGAGCGGAGGTTGTACCCTTCATCGAGAATATGGCGGAGCGGTTTGCCCAGGCGGACCTGATCGTCTGCCGTTCGGGCGCGATCACGGTGGCGGAAGTCGCAGCCGCCGGACGTGCCGCCATCTTTATCCCCTTCGGCGCCGCGACAGACGCGCACCAGATGCTGAATGCGTCGGCGATGCGCGACGCGGGCGCTTCACGAGTGATTCCGCAGCCGGAATTGACGCCGGAGCGGTTGACGACCGAGATTTTCTCTCTGCTGGACCAGCCCAGTCTGACAAGCGAGATGTCGCAGAATGCGCGGAAGCTTGCGCGGCCGCGCGCTGTGGAAGACATGGTGGACATGCTTGAAGGGTTGGTGCGGCAATGAACGGCGCGTTCCGAAATTTCCAGAGAATCCATTTGGTGGGAATCGGCGGCAGCGGCATGAGCGGAATTGCCGAAGTGCTGCTGACGAGCGGTTACGCCGTTTCGGGGTCCGATACGAAACTTTCTCCAGTGACCGAACGCCTGACGAAGCTTGGCGCGAAAATTTTTGAAGGACATGCCGCTGCGCACGTGCAGGGCGCGCATGTGGTGGTGATTTCGTCGGCGGTGCTGCCGTCGAACGTGGAGCTGGTGGAAGCGAGCCGGTTGAAGATTCCGATTATTC
>Ga0070764_10000241_pt1 | contig 20097 bp, 14 predicted proteins | sample HubBroMetageWRM4_FD_67287 | JGI IMG/M metagenome (GOLD analysis project Ga0070764, IMG submission 67287) | Warmed soil microbial communities from the Hubbard Brook experimental Forest, New Hampshire - Hubbard Brook CCASE Soil Metagenome WRM 4 | ecosystem: Environmental > Terrestrial > Soil >... | reverse complement strand
GGGGCGCTGATCGAGACCAAGCTGCATGCCCCGGCGCTTCGCCGGGAGTGGGTGCCGCGCGAGGACCTCGTCGGCTACCTGGCGGGGTGCTCGTCGTGCAAGCTGGTGCTGGTGGAGGCGCCGGCGGGTTTCGGCAAGACGATTGCGGTGGCTCAGTGGGCGGCGAGCGGGGTGGAGGACCGGCCGTTTGCCTGGGTGTGCCTGGATCGCGGTGATGACGACCCGGCCCGGTTGTGGCTGCATGTCGTGTCCGCTCTGCAGCGGGCCTGCCCGCAGTTCGGCGGTGAGGATATCGTGCGGGCCCTTCGCTCGCCGCTGCCGGACATCGCCGGGACGGTGCTGCCGGTGCTGGCGAACGAGCTGGCCTCACTGGCGGGCCGGGTTGTCCTGGTGCTGGATGATTATCACCTGATCAGCGATCAGGGCTGCCAGGACCAGGTCGGTTTGTTGCTGTCGCATCTGCCGGCCGGGGTGCAGCTGGTGCTGGTGACCCGGGCTGATCCGCCGGTGCCGGTGGCCCGTTTGCGGGCCGCCGGGGAGCTGGCTGAGGTCCGGGCGGGGGAGTTGCGGTTCACGGCGGGCCAGGTGGCGGCGCTGGTGCGGGGGGTCGCGGGGGTGGATCTGCCGGGTCCGGATCTGGCTGTTCTGGTGGAGCGGACCGAGGGGTGGCCGGCCGGGGTGTACCTGGCGGCGCTGTCGCTGCGGGGGCATTCTTCGCCGGCTGCGTTCGTCCGCGAGTTCACCGGGGGTCACCGGTTTATCGTGGATTTCCTGGCGGAGGAGGTGCTGGGCCGTCAGCCCGCGCGGGTCCGGGAGTTCCTGGCCCGGATCGCGGTGCTGGGCCGGTTCTGCGTGCCGTTGTGCGAGGCGGTGACCGGCGAGGGCGGCGCGGCGGGGATCATCGCGATGATCGAGCGGGACAACTTGTTCTTGGTGCCGCTGGATGACCGGCGGGGGTGGTACCGGTTCCATCATCTGTTCGCGGAGGTGCTGGCGGGTCAGCTGGCTGGTGCTGAGCCGGATCTGGTGCCGGTGCTGCACCGGCGGGCGAGTGCCTGGCACCGGCGGTGGGGGTCGGCGGAGGAGGCGATCGATCATGCCCTGGCCGCCGGTGAGGTGGCCGCGGCGGTCGGGCTGATCGCGGAGCACTGGTATGGGTACATGGATACCGGCCGGGCCGGCACGGTCCGCGGCTGGCTGGACTGGCTGGGGGAGGATCAGATCGCCGCTGACCCGGTGGCGGCGCACTGCGCGGCGTGGTGCGCGGCGCTGACCGGGGACCTGGGCTCGGTGCGGCGCTGGCTGCCGGTGCTGGAGGCAGCCGGGGAGGGCGGGTCGTTCCCGGACGGGATCCGGTCGGCGGGGTCTTCTGCTGCGCTGCTGCGGGGGTGCTTCGGGTTCGACGGTCTTGAGGTGATGCTCGCGGCGGCGCGGACGGCGGCGGGGCTGGAAAGCGATCCCGCGTCGCCCTGGTACGGGCTGGCGCGGGTGGCGCTGGGTTCGGCGCTGTACCTGTCCGGTGCGCCGCAGGAGGCGGCGGCGGCGCTGGCCGAGGCGGCGGCCAGCGCGGCGGCGATCGGCCCGGCGCGGGTGGCGGCTCTGTCGCTGCTAGCCGTGGTGCGGGTCGAGGGCGGGCAAGGCGCCGGGGCGGGCGAGCTTGTCCGGGCCGCCCGCCAGCTGGTGGCCGACGGTGATCTGGGGGAGACCCAGCAGGGTGCTGGGCTGTGGCTGGCCGCCGGGGTGCTGGCCGCCGCGCAGGGACGGACCGGGCAGGCGCGGACCGAGTTCGAGCATGCCCTGGCCATCCGCCGGCGGTGGGCCCAGATCACCCCCTGGCCGGTCATCGACGTCATGGTCCGGCTGGCGGCGGTGCTCGATGATCTCGGTGAGCGTCCCGCCGCGGTCGCGCTGGCTGGCGAGGCCGGGCAGCTGCTGGCCGCGTGCCCGGGCGGCGCGGCGGCTCAGCGGGACCGGCTGGACCACCTGAGACGGCGGCTCAGCCGGGCCCGGCCGGGTGCGGCGGGCGCCCCGCTCACCGCGCGGGAAGTGACCGTGCTGCGGCTGTTGCAGGGCACCTTGTCGCTGCGCGAGATCGGCCAGGAACTGTACCTGTCAGCCAACACGGTCAAGACCCACACCCGGGCGGCCTACCGCAAGCTCGGCGTTTCCACCCGCCACGATGCCGTCGCCAGAGCACAGGAAACCGGCGTCCTGTAGCGGTGTTCTCCTGCCGGGCTTCGGCGGCAGCTGAACGGCCCGGTTAGGTTCTGGCCAGCAGCTGCCTCCACTCGGCGATCGCCTCGTCCGCCCATTCGGCGTGCCGCCGGGCGAACAGCTTCACGGCCGCCGTACCCCTCCACGGGGCGGGCAGGAACTGTGCCGGGAGCCCCGGATCGATCCACGGGAACCGGCGCCAGGCGTGCACTAGGTCGATGACCCGCGCGACCGGGTCGGGACCGGCGGCCCGGCTGAAGGCCTCGATGAACTCGTCATAGGCGCGCGTCAGCTCGTCAAGGTCCCAGGCCTGGCCGACCATCGCGGTCAGCGGGCCGCCCCCCTGGTGCTCGGCCGCGAACGAGTAACCCTCCGGCAGCCCGGCCTCTTCCAGTATCTGCTGCACCTCGGCGCCCCGGTCGGTGCGCGGGCTCAGCCACACGCCGGGCATGACATGGCCGAACCCGGCCCAGCGCAGCCGTGTCCTGATCATGTGCCGGCTGGCCCGTTCGGTCTCAGGCGTACGCGCGATCACTATCGTCCACCGGCCGTCCCAGTCCTCAGCGACCGCCGTGAAGCCGAAAATGCGCTCGGTGCCGTCCCGCAGCAGACGCTCGGCGGCCGGCGTCAGGCGCCAGACCGTTCGGCGGCCAACCCGCTCGGAGCTCAGCCAGCTGTCCGCCGCCGTGCGCATCAGCGCTTGCCTCGCGGCCTTCTCCTCGACGCCCAGCCGGCCGAGAATGTCGATGAAGGCCGAGGTCCAGGCCTCGCCCCCGGTAGGCAGGACAAGCTCGCCCAGGACGGTGAACAGCAGGCTGCGCGCGCTCTCCGTACCCGCGGCGTGGCGCCGTTGCACGGTGGGCGCCGCCTCCCTCGCATCGGCCTGCGTGGTTTCGCTCATCGGCCCCCTCGTACTCGCGGATAACTACCAATCAAAATACTACGAAGTCTTGACGTTCAACTCAAGTTTTGTAGAGTATCAATACGGGATCCCGATAGGGCATGGACCCGGTATGAGGCCAAGCGGAAGGAATCGGCCATGACATCTGCGGCCGCTCAGCACGACGCATCAGGTCGAACTGGCTCTGCCGCGGCCGGAGCCGGCCGCGAGCGGGTTGAGTTCCGGGTCAGTCCTGATCGTTACCGGCACTGGCGGGTTTCTTATGACGGCGCGGTGGCGACGCTGCTGATGGATGTGGATGAGCAGGGCGGCCTGGTGCCGGGGTATGAGCTGAAGCTGAACTCCTACGATCTCGGCGTGGATATCGAGCTGTATGACGCGGTGCAGCGCCTGCGGTTCGAGCATCCCGAGGTGCGCACGGTCGTGATCACCAGCGCCAAGCCCAAGATCTTCTGCGCGGGCGCGAACATCCGCATGCTGGCCGCCTCGGCGCACGGCTGGAAGGTGAACTTCTGCAAGTTCACCAACGAGACCAGGAACGGCATCGAGGACGCCACCGCGAACTCCGGCCAGACCTACCTCGCGGCCGTGAACGGGACCGCCTCAGGCGGCGGGTACGAGCTGGCGCTGGCCTGCGAGCACATCATGCTGGTCGATGACCGCTCCTCGGCGGTGTCGCTGCCCGAGCTGCCGCTGCTCGGCGTGCTGCCGGGGACGGGCGGGCTGACCCGGGTGGCGGACAAGCGGCACGTGCGGCGTGACCTGGCCGACTACTTCTCTACCCGGCCGGAGGGCATCGGCGGCAAGAAGGCCGTCCAGTGGCGCCTGGTAGACGAGGTTGTCCCGCGGCCGCGATGGGAGGAGACGGTCACCGAGCGGGCCGCCGACCTGGCCGGGCGCTCCAGCCGTCCGGGCGAGGCGGCCGGCGTCTCCCTCAGCCCGCTCGGCAAGACCCGCGACGATGACACGATCACCTACTCCAACACGTCGGCCCGGCTCAACCGTGACACGGGCAGCGTCGACATCACCGTGCGGGGACCGCAGGCGCCCCCGCCCGCCACCATGACCGAGGCGGCCGCCCAGGGGGCCGGGTTCTGGCCGCTCGCGGTCACCCGCGAGCTCGACGACCTGATCCTGGACCTGCGGACCAACGAGCCCGAGCTCGGCACCTGGGTCTTCCGCACCGAAGGCGAGGCGGCCCGGGTGCTCGCCTACGACGATCTTCTGCTCGCCAACGCGGGCGACTGGTTCGCCAACGAGGTCCTGCACTACCTCAAGCGCACGCTGCGGCGGCTGGACGTCACCAGCCGGAGCCTGCTCGCGGTGATCGAGCCGGGCAGCTGCTTCGCCGGCTCCCTGCTTGAGCTCGCGCTCGCCGCGGACCGCTCGTTCCAGCTGGCCGGGGTATTCGAGGACATTAACCCGGACGCCGAGCCCGCGGCCATCACCCTGGGGGACATCAACTTCGGCCCGCTGACGATGAGCAACGGGCTGACCCGCCTGCAGACCCGCTTCTGGGGCGACGAGGCCAGCGCCGAGGCTGCCGGCAAGCGCCGGGGCACGCCGCTGGAAGCCGAGGACGCGGCCGACCTCGGGCTGATCACCTTCGCGCCGGACGACATCGACTGGGATGAGGAGATCCGCATCGCGATCGAGGAACGGGCTAGCTTCAGCCCCGACGCGCTCACCGGCCTGGAGGCCAACTACCGGTTCGCCGGGCCGGAGACGCTGGAGACCAAGATCTTCGGCCGCCTGTCCGCCTGGCAGAACTGGATATTCAACCGGCCCAACGCCTCTGGTCCTGACGGCGCGCTGCGCCGCTTCGGCACCGGCCAGCGGGCCCTCTTCGACCGGAAGCGAGTCTGAGCCTTGACCACCGCCGCTGATTACACCGAGAAGATCCCGAACAACGTCAGCCTGCACGAGGACCGGCGGCTGCAGCGGGCCCTGGAATCCTGGCAGCCGAACTTCCTGACCTGGTGGCAGACGATGGGCCCGACGCTGCCGACCCAGGACGTCTACCTGCGGACCGCGGTCAACGTCGGCCGCGAAGGGTGGGCGCAGTTCGGGCACGTGCCGATGCCCGAGTACCGCTGGGGCATCTTCCTGGCCGAGCGCGACCCGGGGCGGCGGGTCGGGTTCGGCGAGCACAAGGGCGAGCCGGTATGGGCCAAGGTGCCGGGGGAGTACCGTGCGGAGCTGCAGCGGCTGATCGTGATCCAGGGCGACACCGAACCGGCCTCGGTGGAGCAGCAGCGCAACCTGGGGGCCACCGCGCCGAGCCTGTACGACCTGCGGAACCTGTTCCAGGTGAACGTGGAGGAGGGCCGGCATCTGTGGGCGATGGTGTACCTGCTGCACGCCTACTTCGGCCGGGAAGGCCGCGAAGAGGCCGAGGAACTGCTGCACCGCAACTCGGGCAGCGAGGACTCGCCCCGCATCCTGGGCGCGTTTAACGAGGAAACCCCGGACTGGCTGTCGTTCTTCATGTTCACCTATTTCACCGACCGGGACGGCAAGTACCAGCTCGGCACGCTCAAGGAGTCCGCCTTCGACCCGCTGTCGCGGACGTGTGAGTTCATGCTCAAGGAAGAGGCGCACCACATGATGGTGGGCACGACCGGCATCGACCGGGTCGTGCAGCGGACCGTCGAGGTGATGCGCGAGCACGACACCGACGACGTGGCCGGCCTGGGCGCGATCCCGCTCACCGTGATCCAGAAGTACCTGAACTTCCACTACTCGGTCTCCCTGGACCTGTTCGGCGGCGAGACCTCGACGAACGTGGCCAACTACTACACCGCCGGGCTCAAGGGCCGCTGGCTCGAGGACCGGCGCAAGGACGACCACCAGCTGACCAGCGAGGCGATCCTGGTCGACTCGCTGTCCGAGGACGGCCAGATCGGGCAGACCGAGGTGTCCGCGCTGGTCGGCCTGAACACCGACCTGCGGCGGGAGTACATCTCCGACTGCGAGGGCGGCGTCAAGCGGTGGAACCGGATCCTGGATCAGGCAGGCCTGAAGCAGCGGCTGAAGCTGCCGCACATCGCCTTCAACCGCAAGGTCGGCGCGTTCGCCGGGATCGAGGCCTCACCCGACGGCGAGCAGCTGCCGGCGCAGGAGTGGCAGCGCCGCAGCCGCGACTGGCTGCCGACCGACGTCGACAAGACCTACGTGCGGTCCCTGATGCAGCCGGTGCACGAACGCGGCAAGATAGCCGCATGGATCGCGCCGCCCCGGAACGGCATCAACGGCCAGCCGTTCGACTACGACTACGTTCACCTGATCTGAGCGGGCGGCCCCAGTGACAGCGGGACAGGCCAGCGAAGCTCTGTTCAACGCCAGCGACTACCTGCTCGACCGGCACGTCCGCGCGGGCCGCGGTGACCGGATCGCGCTGACCGGGGTGGCGGGCGACCTGAGCTACGCCGAGCTCGCGGAGCGGGTCCGGCAGGCCGCCCGGGGGCTGCGCGGCCTCGGCCTGCAGGCCGAGCAGCGAGTCGTCATGGTCATGGCGGACTCGCCGGAGTTCGTGATCACCTACCTCGCGGCCATGCGGATCGGCGCGGTACCGGTGCCGATCTCGACCATGCTGCGGGCCGATGACATCGCGGCGATCCTCATCGACTCCCGCGCCCGGGTCATGGCCATGAGCGCCGGGTACCACGACGCCGTGGCCAGCGCGCTCACCTTCCCCGGCGTGCGTGAGGTCATCGCGGTGGTGACCGGCGGCGCGGCCCCGCCGGAACCCGTGGCCGGCCTGCCGACCAGCGCGCTGGACCGCCTGCCCGCGGAGGCGGCCGACGAGATCTACCCGACGACGGCGGACTCCCCGGCGTTCTGGCTCTATACCTCGGGCACGACCGGCGCACCCAAGGGCGCGATGCACCGGCACGGGTCGGTCCAGGTGGTGTGCGAGACCTACGGCACCCAGGTGCTCGGGATCACCGAGGACGACCGGTGCCTGTCCGCGGCCAAGGCGTTCTTCGCCTACGGGCTGGGGAACTCCCTGCTGTTCCCGCTGTCGGTCGGCGCGACGGCGATCCTGGAACCCGCGCCGTCACGCCCCGACGTGATCGCCGAGCGAGCCCGGGCTTTCGGCGCCACGCTGTTCTTCGCCGGGCCGACGTTCTTCGCGAACATGCTGCGGGCCGGCCTGCCGCCGGACGCGCTGGCCGGAATCCGGCTGGCTGTCTCGGCCGGCGAGACCCTGCCGGCCGCCCTGTACCAGCGGTGGACCGCGCACTTCGGCGTCGACATCCTCGACGGCATCGGCATGACCGAGATGCTGCATATCTTCCTGTCCAACCGGCCTGGCCAGGTCAAGGCCGGAACGACCGGGGTGGCCGTGCCCGGTTACGACCTTCGCGTCCTCGGCGAGGATGGCCAGGAAGTCCCGCCGGGTACGCCAGGAACCTTGTTCGTCCGGGGTGATTCGACCGCGACCGGATACTGGTCCCGCTACGCCGCCTCTCGCCAGGTGTTCCAGGGCGAGTGGCTGCGCACCGGCGACACCTACGTCGTGGACGCGGACGGGTACTACGCCTGCCTGGGACGCACCGGGGACATGCTCAAGGCGAGCGGGATCTGGGTCTCGCCGGCCGAGGTGGAGTCACGCCTGCTCGCGCACGCCGAGGTCGCCCAGGCGGTGGTGGTAGCCGCGAACGATACCGACGGGCTGGAGAAGCCCATCGCCTTCGTCCAGCTCAATCCCGGCGCCCTGGCCGACGAGCAGGCCCTGATCGAGTTCTGCAGACTCGGCCTGCCCTCGTTCAAGCGGCCGCGCCGGATCGTGATCGTCACCGGCTACCCGACAACCGCGACCGGCAAGATCCGCCGCGTCGAGCTGCGCGACCAGGCCGCGATCATCCTGCAGACCCTGCCGGTTACCGGACCCACCCCGGACGACAAGGTCTCCCGGACCTAGACCTCCCGAAGGGAGCGCCATGCCCGACGAGCTCATCGAAACGTCCGCGCCTATCGCCGTCATCGGCGCGGGCACCATGGGCGCCGGCATCGCCCAGGTCGCCGCGGTGGCGGGCCACCCGGTCCTGGTCTACGACGCCGCGCCGGGAGCAGCCGAGCGGGCCGTGGGCGCCGTCCGGATGCGTATCGCCGGGTTGGTCGCCAAGGGCCGTCTCGACGTCGACCCGGCTCGCCTGCGGCTGGACGTGGCCCGCGAACTCGACGAGCTGGCGCCCGCCCAGTGCGTGGTCGAGGCCGTGGTCGAGGATCTGGCCGTGAAGCAGGCCCTGTTCGCCGACCTGGAAAAGGTCATCGCGCCCGCCTGCGTGCTGGCCACCAACACCTCGTCGCTTTCGCCGACCGCGATCGCCGCTGCCCTCGGTCACCCCGGACGGCTGGTGGGGATGCATTTCTTCAACCCGGCTCCGGTGATGCGGCTGGTCGAGGTGGTCAGCGGGCTGGCCACCCGGCCCGAGGTCGCGGCGGCGGTCACCGAGCTGGCCCGGGCCTGGGGCAAACAGGTCGTCCGGGCCGCCGCGACACCGGGTTTCATCGTGAACCGCGTCGCGCGGCCCTACTACGCCGAAGCCCTGCGGCTGGCCGAGGAACAGGCCGCCGGGCCCGCCACGATCGATGCCGTGCTGACCCAGGCGGGCGGGTTCAGGATGGGTCCGTTCGCGCTGATGGATCTCGTCGGGCAGGACGTGAACGAGGCGGTGACCCGATCGGTCTGGACGGCCTTCGGATACGACCCCCGGTTCGCGCCCTCGCTGCTGCAGCGCGCCATGGTCGAGGCCGGCTGGCTGGGCCGCAAGTCCGGCCGCGGCTGGTACCGCTACGGCGACGGCGAACCACCGCCGCGTCCTGAGGCGGCCCCTGGCCGCCCGGCGCCATCGTGGGTCATCGAGCACGGGTCGTCTCCGCTGCGCACGTTCCTCGGCCGCTCCACGGCGCAGATCCGCGCGGGCGCGGACGACGACGGGACCGTGGAGCTGCCCGGCGGAGCGCGGCTGGTGCGATGCGACGGCCGGGCCGCGACCGCGCTGGCCGCCGAACGCGGTGTTCCCGTCGTGGTCGTGGACCGGGCGCTGGACGACGCGACCGCCACCGGCATCGCCGTCGCGGCCTGCGATGGCTGCCCGGCTCCGGCCCTTGACGAGGCGGTGGGCCTGCTGCAGGCCGCCGGCCTGGCGGTGTACGTCATCGATGACGCCCCGGGCCTGGTGGTGACCCGCACCGTCGCCATGCTGGTCAACGGGGCCGTCGACGCCAGGCACAAGGGAGTGGCCAGCGCCGCCGACATCGACACCGCCATGCGGCTCGGCACCAACTACCCGCTCGGTCCGCTCGCCTGGGGGCAGAGCTGGGGTCCGGCCACCGTCCTGGCCGTGCTTGACGCGCTGCACGCCTGGTACGGCGATGACCGCTACCGCGCCTCCGCGCTGCTGCGCCGGATCGCGGCGGGCCGGGGATCGCTGCTATGAGCCGCCCCCACCGGGAAGGAAGAGGCTATGACGCTGACCTGGACGAAGGAGAACTCACCGCGCTGGGACGCCGGCAAGCAGCGGCTCTTCGGCCCGGCCGAGCTGGCCGCGGTGGGCCTGGCCGCGCCGTCGCCCGGAGAGCCGGTCGCGAACGAATGGTGGCGGGTGACGGACGGACACGAGCTCGCCGGATACGGTTGGCTGGACTCAGAGTGGGGCGACGCGCGGATCACCTTCTTCGTCGCCCCTGGTCAGCGCGGCCGCGGGGTCGGTGACTTCATATTGGAGCACCTTGAAGACGAGGCCGGCACGCGGGGGCTGAACTACATCTACAACGTCGTCCCCGAGACGCATCCGGACGGCGCGTGGATCAGGAACTGGCTGTCGACGCACGGCTTCCACGAGACATCCCGCGGTCAGCTGCGCCGCCAGGTCGTCACCGGTCAGCGGGTGATGGACCGCAACGGGTGACTGCGCCGCATCCACTGGACAACCCGGTCCGCTCTTCGCTGACCGGGCCGCACGCGCGTTTCGCCGAGCGGCGCGGGAACGTGCTGCGTTATCCCGTTGACGTCTCGCCGTTTCTCGCCCTGCCCGACCAGCCGGATGCTGCCGACTGGGCGGACGCGGCCGCGCTGGCCGGTCCGGGTGCCCTCGTGGCGCTGGCGGGCGTGCGGGTGCCGGCGCCGGATGGCTGGCAGGTCACGCTGATCGGCGAGGGCGTCCAGATGGTCGAGGTCGAGGTCGAGGCCGCAGCCGGCGGCGAGGCGGTGCGGCTGGGGCCGGGCGATGTGCCGGAGATGCTGGAACTGGCCAGGCGGACCAAGCCCGGGCCGTTCCTGCCGCGGACCGTGGAGCTCGGCAGCTATGTCGGCATCCGGCGCGGCGGCGCGCTGGTCGCGATGGCGGGGGAGCGGCTGCACCCGCCCGGCTGGACCGAGATAAGCGCGGTGTGCACGGACGACGCGTGGCGTGGCCTCGGATTCGCCTCCGTGCTGGTACGCGCCCTGGTGGCGGGTATCCGGGCCCGCGGTGAGACAGCATTTCTGCACGCCGTGGCCGACAACCCGGCGATCGGACTGTACGAGGCCCTGGGGTTCCGGCTGCGCCGCGGCATGCTGTTTTCCGCCGCCCGCGTGCCCGCGGACCATCCGGTGGGCTGAGGGTTTCAGTCGAATGAAGGCTTGCGGTCCCGGCTTCGCTTGAGCTCGAAGAAACCGTCGGCCTCGGCCACCAGCGCCAGGCCGTCCCACAGCCTCCCGGCGGCCTCGCCGCGGGGCGCGGGCGTGATAACCGGGCCGAACAGGGCCCTGCCGCGAATGCGGAGGACCGGCGTTCCCACGTCCAGGCCCACCTCATCGAACGCCTCATGGTGAGAGCTCTTGACCAGCTCGTCGAACTCCGTGCTCTCAGCAGCGCTGGCCAAAGAGGCGGGCAATCCCGTTTCAGCCAGGGCCTCGGGAATCACCTCAGGGTCCTCCCGGCGGCCCTGGACGTGAAGCCGGGTCCCGATGGCGGTATAGAGCGGCCCGAGGATGGCAGGGCCGCTGTACTGGGCGGCCGCGGCGCAGACCCGTATCGGTCCCCAGGCCCGGCTCATCCGTTCCAGATATTCCTCGGTCAGCCCGCTGCTCTCGTGCTGGACCAGGTTCAGGTAGGCCAGCGACATGATCCGCCAGTCGGCCCGCACCGGCCGGACCTTCTCGACCTCCAGCATCCAGCGGGAGGTGATCCAGGCCCAAGGACACAGCGGATCAAACCAGAACGGCACGTCTTCCTGCGCCTGCAACTGCGACTGTTCTGCCACGTCCACGCCAACGGTGCCCCTCATTTCGGTATTCCCGTTATTCCCGGCTATTCGAGCCGTTCGTAGCCCGTCGCTATGTCGACTTCAAGCGAGTGTCTAGCGCGGTCGGCGACCGGGCCGTTCTTAACCACCGGCGGCTGGAGATAGCTGCGGGAAGGAACAGCTATCAGTCACGGTGGCTTTCGGCAAGTCTGGACAGGGTCCGGCGGCCGACGCCGATGAGCGCCGCGTCGTCTTGCGGCGGGTGTATGCGGCAGCACTGGATGTCCCGGAAGTGCCTCTCCAGTGGGTTGTGGCGGGTCAGCCCAGGGTTCCCGAGCGCGGTCACGGCGGTCTGCACCGCGGTGACCGCCGAACGGGTGATCAGCAGCTTGGCGATGGCCGCGCGCGCCAGAGCCTGCTCGTCGCCGGCGTCGATGCGCCCAGCCAGCCCGTACAGCACCTCCTCGGCCTGTACCAGCTGGGCCTCGATCTCGCCCGCGATGGTCTGGATCCGCTCGGTGCTAGCGATCGGGCGGCCGAGCGATGTCGGTACCCGCTCGTTGGCGAACGTGACGAAGAATTCCTGCGCGGCCCGGGCGACCCCGACGTACAGCGCCATCAGCGAGACCCCGGTGCCGAGGAAGCTGGCCCCGTCCCGGCCCGCCTCGGAGACGGGCACGCCGGGGAAGTTCTCGGCCGGCACCTCGACGTCGGTGTAGACGACGTCGTGCGTGCTGCTGGCCCGCAGCCCGAGGTGATCCCAGGTCCTGATCACCTCGATTCCGGGGGAGTCGCCCGGCACGATCACGTGCCCGACCAGCGGCTCCCCGTTGCCGGTCGCCGCTTCGTCGGTGACCGCCCAGACCAGGTGATAGGCCAGGCCCTCCGAACCGGTCCCGTAGTTCTTGTGGCCGTTGAGCCGCCATCCGTCCGCGGTCCGGCTGACCTTGGTGGCGGGCAGGCCGCCGCGGGCAGGCGCGCCCCATTCGGGTTCGGCGCGGACCGCGTTCATCAGGACCGGGCCGTTTTGCGAGTCCCGGACGACCCTCCGGTACAGGGCGTCCGGCCACCGGGGTGCCTTAGCCTGGGCCAGGTGCTGGAAGAGGGTCATCGCGGTGAGCAGCGCGACCGAGGGGTCGCCCCGGCCCAGCGCCTGCATCACGCGGGCCGCCTCGGTCAGGGACAGATCCCGCCCGCCGTACTGCGGGCCGATGCCCAGGGTGAGGATGCCCGCGTCGTGCACGGCCTGGATAGAGCCCCACGGGAACTCCCCGGTCCGGTCGTACCGCTCGGCGTTGGCGGCCAGCGCGCTGGTCAGCCGCCGCAGCGCCGCCTCCGAGGTATCAGCAGGCGCGAGGGCAGCCCCAGTGGTGACAGGTGGGGCGGCGACGGGTCCGGCGGTCATGACACCTTCCTCGGCTCGTCCCCGGCGGGAGAGATCGGCGGCTGCGGCACCACCGCGCCGCGCTGGCCGGTGGCCTCCCGGTGCGCGAGTTCCTGGCGGACCAGCGGGAGGACGAAACGACCGTAGTCGATGGCGTCGTTCAGGTTGTCGTAGCCGCGGATCGACACCAGGTCGGCGCCGAGGTCGATGTAGTCGAGGATCGCCGCGGCGACGGTCTCGTAGCTGCCGACCAGCGCCGTCGAGGCGCCCATGGCCCCGGTGACCTGCGCGGGCAGCATCCACAGGGCCCGGTCGTGCACGTCGCCGCGGGCGGCGATCTCCAGCAGCCGCTGCGAGCCGACGTTCTGCGGCGCACCCTGCGACAGCGAGGCCGCCAGGAAACCGCCGCCACGATGGGTCTGCTCGACCGCGGCCAGCGTGCGATGTGCCTTTTCCCAGGCCAGGTCGTCGGTGGCCGCCACGATCGGGCGGAACGTCACCCAGGTGCGCGGCACATCCGGCCGGCCGGCCAGCCGGGCCTGCTCGGCCACCCGGTCCATCTGCTCCCGGGTTTCGGCCAGCGGCTCGCCCCACAGCCCGAAGATGTCGCCGAGCGCGCCGCCGACCCGGTAGGCCTCGCTGCTCGACCCGCCGATGGACACCGGGATGGTGCCGTTGACCGGCCGGTAGCCGGCGACGAAGTTCTCGAACCGGTAGAACGGGCCGTGGTGGTCCCACGGGGAGGTCTCGGTCCAGGCCCGCCGCATGATCTGGACGTACTCCTCGGACCGGGCGTACCGCTCGTCCTTGTTGATGTAGTCGCCCTGCCGGGCCTGCTCGGTGTCGCTGCCGCCGGAGATGATGTGCACCACCGCGCGGCCGCCGGACAGGTGATCCAGCGTGGCCAGGCTCTGCGCCGCGACGGTCGGGTACACGGTGTTCGGCCGCAGCGCGACGATCGGCTTGATCCGGTCCGTGAACGCGGCGATCGTCGCGGACACGGTGAACGGGTCGTAGCCGGCCGAGTGGTAGGCGACCAGCGTGTAGTCGAAGCCGCCGTCCTCGAGCCAGCGGGCGTACTTCCTGATGTACGCAGCGTCGGGCGTGCCACCCGGGCGGGGATGGACCTCGCTCGACTCCCACACGTTGATCATGCTGATGAATTCGACGGTCATTCCGCTCTTTCCTTGCTGATCGGTTAGGGCTGGAGCTGCCGGTAGCGACTGCCGTGGAATACCAGCGGCGAAACGGCCGGGTCGGCGTCGAGCTCGTGCACCCGCAGCATGACGACGATGTGATCGCCGACGCTGACCTCCAGGTGGACGCTGCACTCCAGCCAGGCGCTCGAGCCCTCGATGAACACGGCACCGCCCGCGGTGACGCGCCACGCCAGGGCCGCGAACCGGTCGTCGCCCGGGGCGGCGAGCCGGCGGCTGGCGTCTTCCTGGTGCGCGCCCAGGACACTGATGCCCAGCCGGGGAACCTCCCGCAGCCGCGGCCAGGTCCGCGAGCTATGCGCGATGGACACCGACACGATCGGCGGGTCGAGCGATACCGAGGTGAACGAGCTGGCCGCCAGGCCGAGCGGGACGCCGCGGGCGAACGCGGCCACGGCGGTGACACCGGTGGGGAAAGTGCCGAACACCCGCCGGAGCTCGCCCGGGTCGTGCACCTTGACGTTGCTCAACGCTGGTACCCACGCCCGTTCCGTATGTTGTTGTGTCACGGTCATCCGCTGGCCGGGACGGGCACCCGTGCCGCGGGCCGGCCGGCCAGTTCGGCCCGGACCAGCGGGAGCACGTAGCGCGCGTAGTCGATGGCGTCGTTGAGCGGATCCCAGCCGCGGATCGAGAGCAGCTCGCAGCCGATGTCCACGTAATCGAGCAGCGCCTGGGCCACCGTCTCGTAGCTGCCGACCAGCGCGGTGGTGCTGCCGCCGGCTCCGGTCGCGGTCACCAGCGGCGTCCAGAGCGCGCGGTCGTGCAGCTCGCCGCGCTCGGCCACCTCGAGCAGGCGCTGTGAGCCGGCGTTCTGGGGCCGGCCGTTGACCGGCGGGCGGTACCGGGACAGAGCGCCCGCGGCCGCGTTCTGGCGGGTCTTCGCCAAGATGCCGTGGGCCTTCTCCCAGGCGAGTTCGTCGGTCGGCGCCACGATCGGCCGGAAGGAGACCCAGATCCGCGGATGCGGGCGCCCAGCGGCGTCGGCGTAGGCGTTGACCGCCTCGATCTGCTGAGTAGTCTCGGCCAGCGGCTCGCCCCACAGGCCGAAGATGTCGCCCTGCTGGCCGCCCACCCGGTAGGCGTCGGCGGAGGAGCCGCCGACGGAGACCGGGATGGTCTCCTGGTAGGGGCGGATGTCAGCCTGGAACCCCTCGAACTTGTAGTACGTGCCCTCATGGCTGATCGGCCCCCGCTCGCCCCAGACCCGGCGCATGATCTGGATGAACTCGTCCGACCGCTGGTAACGCTGCTCCTTGGTCAGGTAGTCCCCCTCGCGGTGCTGCTCGACGTCGTTACCGCCGGAGATGATGTGGATGCCGAGCCGGCCGCGGCCGATCTGGTCGATGGCGGCGAACCCCTTGGCGGCCAGCGTGGGGAAGACGAAGCCGGGACGGTGCGCGACCATCGGCTTGATGCGCTCGGAGTTATTGACGACGAACTGGGCGATCTGCGACGAGTCGGCGCTCGGCGAACCGTAGGCGACGAGCGTCCAGTCGAAACCGCCGTCGTCGAGGGCGTGCACGAAACGGCGGGTGTACTCGACGTCGAATCCGGATCTCCGGCCACCCGCGGTCGCTTCCGTGGTCGGAGTCGTGTGGGTGGCACTGATGAATTCGACGGGCATATTTTGAACCTTCCGATCGTGACGGGAGAGGGCGCTATCCGGGATCCGGACCAGCTGGGCCATCCGGGTCCGGGCCGGTGGCGACGGGGCGTTGCGGGTCAGCCGACCAGGCTGACCACGAGCCGGGGTACAGGGCGGCGTCGATACCCGCGATGCGCAGCGCAGCGACGGCGTGTGTTGCGGTGACCCCGGAGCCGCAGTAGACACCGACCGCGCCGCCGGGCACGGCGGCGAGCTCGGCGAACCTAGTCCGGAGCGCTTCCGGGGCGGCGAACGTCCCGTCCGCGGTCAGGTTCTCCACCGTGGGCGCGCTGACCGCGCCGGGGATGTGGCCGGCCTGGGCGTCGACCGGCTCGACCTCACCCCGGTACCGTTCGCTGGCCCGGGCATCGAGCAGGACCCCGTCACGGGCCAGAGCCGCGGCGTCATCGATTGTGAGCACGGGCAGGTGGCCGGCGTCGAGGATGACGTCGCCCCGGGCTGCCTCGCGGTCGCCGGATTCCAGGTCGAAGCCGGCTTGCGTCCAGGCGTTCAGCGCCCCGTCCAGGATGCGGACGCGGTCGAGCCCGGCCCACCTCAGCAGCCACCAGGCGCGCGCCGCGGCCAGGCCGCCGCTGTTGTCGTAGACGACCACGGGCTGGCCCGCACGCAGGCCCCATTGGCGTGCGGCTTCCTGCAGCGAGGGCAGGTCAGGCAGTGGGTGCCTGCCGCCAGCCGGATGCGCGGGCGCGGCCAGCTGGGTGTCGAGGTCGACGTAGACCGCGGTCGGGATGTGACCCGCCCGGTAGTGATCACGCCCGCGGGTGTCGCCGAGCGCCCACCGGACGTCGAGGACAGCGGGCGGGTCCGGCTGGCCGAGGAGCTGGCGCAGGGCCACGGCGTCGATGAGGACTTCGGAGCGCAGGGACCGGCCCTGATCCAGTTCCGGAAGCGTGGCCAGCAGGTCGTCTTCGCTCAGCGATCCCGCCGCTACGCCGTCCCGCCAGGCGGCGCGGGCACGCTCGGCCACGGCCTCGTTGGCGGGCGCCGTCTGCCCGAGCAGCCGGGCGGCGAGCACGATCTCGCCGTTGAGGAAGTCGGTTTCGAGCGGGCTGGACCGGCTGAAGCTCTGCCAGGTGGAGTTACCGCCCCGCTCCTGGCCCGCCATCGGCGCAGCGGCGAACCGGCTCACGTCAGCGGTGCTCTCCGCCGCGACATCGGCGATGCCGTAACCGGCCGCGAGCAGGATCTCCCGTGCTTCGGTCCGTAGCAGCTGCGCGGCCTGCTCGCGCCGCTCACCGGCCGGGTAGAGCGCAGCCAGCACGAAGGTCACACTCCCGAGCAGCTTGGCCGCCTTCCACCGCAGGATGTCCTCGACGGCCTGAACCTCGAAGCCAGCCGCCCGCACATCGTCGGCGATGCCAGCCAGCCGCGGATGCGAGCCGCCCGGGTAGGCACCGAGCCAGATCACCCCCACTACGGGCGTGCCCGCCGAGATCACCTCGCCGGCCTGGACGTAGGTAGCGGGGATCCACAGCACCCCGGCGAGCACGGAGGCGAAGCGGCGCAGCGCGACGCGCTCGGTTTCAAGACCGTTCTGGGTGGTCAGCAGGGGAATGCTAACGCCGGCCTGACGCCAGGTCCCGTCAGGATGCCGGACCGGCCGCCAGGCCCAGTCGGCGACGGCGGCCTCGGCGTCCTGCGTCTTGGTCGCGAGCACCAGCACGTCGTCGACGGTGAGGTCGACCTCGGCCGGATCACCGATGGCGGGCAGATCGAGGAAGCGTGTCCCGTCCGGCCTGGAGTAGCGCAACTTCCCCACCCGAAGGAATTCCAGCTGTGCGCCGCGGGCGACAATTACCACCTCGCGGCCCGCTCGCTGCAGCTCGGCGGCGATGCTCACGCCGACACCGCCCGCCCCTACGACGATGTACCTGCTCACCGGCCCCGACCCCTATACCCCAGCTCAACGGCATGGTCGAGTTCCGCGGCAGGCTGCAGCGTCTCGCGGATCGCGATAGGCCGCAGGTCCGCTCCCAGCCGCAGCCGCTCCAGGAATAGGACGATCGTCGCGGCCACCGTCCGGTGCGTGACGTCGTTCAGCGCGTCGTGCCGGCCGCCCGCGATACTGACCAGCTCGGCCGACGCCGCCGCCGCGTAACGGGCGCGGACCGCGGTGAGCGGGCTGACCGGGTCGTCGGTGCCGTGGATGCCGAGGATCGGCTGGGTCACCGCGCTCAGGTCGGCCCGCTCGGCCCAGCCCGCGGGGACCGGCTCGTAAAGCGCGCCGCGGCGCAGGCCAGGACCGGATAGCCGCCCACGGTGCGTGGGGCACGCGGTCCGGGTGTCGAGTTCGTCCTCCCAAGAGCTAGGGCGGGGGCTGGCCTCGGTCGTGGGCAGGCCTGCCAGCACGAGTGCGTCCAGCCAGGGAACCTGGCCGGTCACCGCCAGCCCCGCCGCGAACAAGGCGCCGGTATCGGATCCGGCCAGGATGAGCGGTCTCGGTGTCCCCGGGACGGTGAGCAGGTCCGATATCTGCGACGTGGGAAGCGCGGCATCCAGCGTGGGATCTGTCACGGCGTGCACGCGATACCCGTCAGCGGCCACGCGTCGGCCGAACCGCTCGTAGTGCGCGGGCTGCTCACCGCGACCCGGGATGACGACGAGCGTGCCGCGGGTGGCGATACCTTCGGGCTCGGTCCAGGTGACGACGGGGACGTGCTGATCTACCAGAGTCATCAGAGTTCCTCGGCTGGGCTGGGCGGATCGCCGGCACGGTCGGCCAGCAGGGCGACGTGGTAGCTCCGTCCCTCATGGAAAGAGGCGAGCAAGTAAATTCCTCTTATACCGATTAAAATAGTAGGATTTAAGCGAGCCCGTCCAACGACGATCGGGAATCGGCTTGATCGCGAACGCTTATCAATCTGAGTGCTCTGGGTGACATGACGAAGGTGCTGGACATAACTCCGCTGCGGAGCCTGATCGCAGTGGCCGATACGGGCGGCTTCCATCGCGCCGCCGCGAGCCTGCAGCTGAGCCAGTCGGCGGTCAGCCAGCATGTTCGCCGGCTCGAGCGCGTGCTCGGGAGGCCCCTCGTCGAACCGGACGGGCGCCGGACCCGGCTCACTCCGGCCGGGGTGGCCCTGCTCGCCGAGGCCCGCTTGATCATCGCGAGCCACGATGAGGCGCTGCGGCGGCTGGCCTTGGTCGAGGCCCCGGAGTTCGTCATCGGCGCAACCGACCATGCGGCTGACTACATGCTGCCCCCGGTGGTCTCGGCGCTCGGCGAGGCATTCCCTGACTTGCAGGTCAAGTTCCGTTTCGACCGGACTACCCCGCTGAACGACGCGCTGGACCGGGGCAGTATCGATCTCGCGGTCTTCATTACCGAGGCAAGCTCGCAGCCGGGCAAGCTGGTCGGCTCACTTCGGCTGGCCTGGTGCGCGGCGCCCGGGTGGACGCCTCCGTCCGAGGGCCAGCCCTGGCCGCTGATCGCGATCGAGGAACCCTGCGCGATCCGGGGGAGAGCCCTCACCGTCCTGGCCCAGCACGGTATCCGCGCCAAGGTAGTCGGCGACGCCGCTTATCTGGCTGGGGTCCTCAACGCCGCCCGCGCCGGACTCGGCGTCACCCTGCTCGCCCTGGCCGGGGCGCCGCCGGAAGGCCTCATCGAGCGGCACGACCTGCCGGCGGCCCCGCCGATCAGCCTGACGGCGCGATTCCGCCCCGGCGCCGACCCCCAGGTCGCCGGGACCGCGCTCCGCGTGCTGCGCAGCACGCTGACGGTTCCGCAGCCGCGAGAAGAGGCTCACCGATCGCCACTGGCGCAGCCTCATGGGGCGAGCTAACGACCGGAAACGGCGTCACGGACAGCCGCCGAGGGAGCGGGGAAGCCCCCCTCCGCGCCGGCCACTAGGGGATGGTGCGCCGAGGCGCTCCTGTCGGCCGTTGTGAGCTCAGCGGTGAGCGCATCGAGTTCGCCGCAGACCTGATCGCGGACCGCGACCGCGACCCGCTAGCCGATCCCGGGTGACCGGGCACGCCTCAGGCCAGCCCGCGCGGCCGGAGGATATCTGCCGATAGCGCGGCCATCGCCGGACGGCTCATCGGGATCGGGCGCCGGGTTTACCTCCCTCGACACAGCCTGCAGACCATGAAGCTGACCGCCCGATTCGGCGACCCGCTCTACTCTGCCAACGGCCTCTTCCGGATCGCGCAGTTTCAGGGGACCGGGTCGGCCCGCGCCTCGCGGGCCGGGCGGGCCGGGGACCTGCGCCCCGGGCCCGCCACCCGCTACCCCGCCGGCTGCTGGCTAGTGCATCGGCAGGCCGGCCGGGATCCCGAGCTGGTCGGCCAGTTCCCCGTAGGGACCCTCCGGCAGCACCAGCCGGGCCGCCCGCAAGATCACCTCCGGATCCTCACCCGGCGGCCGCAGCACATACACCGCGTCATCGCCCGCGCTGCGGGTCACCACCACCCGGTCATAATCAGCCAGCACGATCGGCCAGCTGGCCGGCAGCCCCAGCCGCCCGGCCAG